>Ga0207652_10000008_pt1 | contig 286698 bp, 285 predicted proteins | sample KBSC63BmetaG_FD_184334 | JGI IMG/M metagenome (GOLD analysis project Ga0207652, IMG submission 184334) | Corn rhizosphere microbial communities from Kellogg Biological Station, Michigan, USA - KBS C6-3B metaG (SPAdes) (version 2) | ecosystem: Host-associated > Plants > Roots > Rhizosphere ...
AGCCCTAGATCGTCTCCGCTTCGAGCCGCCGCGGCGCCGCTTCCTTCTCGCGACGGGTTGGCCGGAACTCGGCTGCCGTCACCGCCGTCGCCGGTACCGCTTGGGAGCCCTAGATCATCTCCGCTTCGAGCCGCCGCGGCGCCGCTTCCTTCCCGCGACGGGTTGGCCGGAACTCGCTGCCGTCACCGCCGTCGCGGTACCGCTTGGGAGCCCTAGATCATCTCCGCTTCGAGCCGCCGCGGCGCCGCGACGACGAGCGAATCGGCCTCGCGGCGGATGATCCCGCGCCGTTCGAGGGCGTTCACCGTCCGCGACGCCGTCTCGCGAGTCGTCCCCACCCTAAGCGCCAGCTCGGCGATGACGGGGACGGGCCGGATCGCCATCCCTTCGCCGTCGCGGGCGCGCCGAAGCAGTTCGGCGCAGACCCGCCCCGGCGCCGAAAGCGCGGCCCGCTCGTACATCCGCTCCGAGGTCGTCCGGAGCCGCTTGAGCAGCAGCCGCGATAGAGCGAGGCCGATGCAGCCGTGCCGCTCGGCCAGCTCGACCAGGGCCGCCGCCTCGAGCAGGAAGGCGCGCACCGCCTCGACGGCGACGACGTCCGCCTCCTCCGCCGCGCCTCCGGCTCCGCCCAGCGCGCCGAACAGGTCGCGCGGGCCATATTCGTGGAGCAGGATGACCTGTCCGTCGGCGGTGTAGATGAGGGCCTGCGCCCGCCCGAGCACGACGAGATGGGCGGTCGCCGGCCGCTCGCCCTGGCGAAGGATCGCCGAGCGGGCCGGATAGAGCCGGATCCGTCCGCGCAGGGCGATCTGCCCGGCAAGCTCGCCCGGGCAGGCCAGCGCCGCGCCGATCGCCTCCACATCCCCCGCCTCCAGCACGAACAGCCCCTCCCGCGCCTGCCCCCGGCGGCGGAGGCTAAAGCGGGCGGGCCGGAAAGGTAAGCGGGAAAGCTGAGCCGTTGCCGCGCCCCGGCGGGATTGGCGCTGCGACCGCTTTGCCTCCAGGGAAATCCCCGCCTCCACCGGGACGACGCCGGCGTGACGGGCAATCTCCTTGGTCCAGCCTTCACTGTGGTCCAGCCTTCACTGTGGTCCGGCCTTCACTTTCGTCCGGCCATCACTTTGGTCCGGCCTTCAGTCGGTCCACCTTCAGCCTGGTCCAGCCTTCAGCCTGGTCCACCTTCAGTGTGGTCCAGCCTTCACTTTTGGTCCACCTTCAGCTTGGTCCACCTTCAGTCTGGTCCACCTTCACTTTGCTCCGGCCTTCGCCTGGTCCGGCCTTCAGTCGGTCCACCTTCAGCCTGGTCCACCTTCAGCTTGGTCCGCCTTCAGTGTGGTCCACCTTCAGCCTGGTCCAGCCTTCAGCCTGGTCTACCTTGGTCCAGCCTTCATCGCCTCGCCGCCGTCTCCCATTGCCACGCCGATTAGCCGGGGCGGCGGCGAAAAGACCGGATGTTGATAACCTGCGAGTGACAGGCACGGACGCTTTTGGCCACGCGGAGGGGACCGCCGCGGCTTGGACATGACGCCCGCCATCCGGCCCCTCCGCCGAACCGCGACCACATTCGCGAGGTTATCAAGCCCCGGCCTGCCAGAGGGTGGCGGGCGCCGACGATATAATCACGGAAAGAAGTGATTGGCAAGAAAGTATTGCGCGCTTTTCGCAATTCTGCGCCATGGTCCTTTCGCAGCGCTCTCCGCCCCGCATCATCCGCTCCCGAAGCGCTTCCACGCCGGTGGGATCCAGTTCCCCGCTTCCTTCGCTGACCGGCGGCACACGCCTTTGCTCGCTCGCCGCCCTTTATCGCTGAAGAACTTCACGCCTCGATCTCTCCGCGGCTGGGGCGGATGTGGCCCTATCGGAGCGGCATACCGGATCCTCCTTGCTGGCGGCCACATGTCTGGAGCAGCTCCGCTCCGCGCCGCCCTTCACCGAGGCTTGAAGGTTCATTCCTCGCTGGGGTCGGCCGTGTTCGTTCGCTTCACGGCATAACCGTCGACATAAGTGTTGCGAACGTCGATTCCTACGATCGACAATCGCTGCCGTATGAGCAACTGATCGGCTTGGGTCATTCGGGCGCCCAAATAGACCGACGAGACCGCATCGTTGCGATAGCGAGCCGGGCCGCTGCATGTTGCGAACAGCCGCCATTCCCGTTCGTACGACCATTTGAGGTTCTTCGTCGAAAGTATCGCCCTCGCTTTATCCTGCTGGTTCATCGCCCCGAGATTGAGAAAATAGGGTCGGTCCCCGTAAGCGACGCGGGAAAGGGCGCAGGAGCGCGGAAGCCCGGACAGCAGCCGGGACACGGAATAGCTAATGCAGATGCCCCGAAAACTGTCGGCATAGTGCGCCCACATCAGCTCGTTGTTCCACGTCTCCGAAAGGGAAGCGATGCCGATACCGAGTTTTTCGTTGCGAACCGACTCCGTGAAATCGTCATAATCCTGCCGCTCCTGCAATCTCGTGCTGGCGCGATAGAAACCTTCCATGGGGTCGTTCATCTCGGTGAATATCGGACAGTAAATATAGCGTCCCTCTATGGACCCAATCTCCCGATCCAGCGCTCCCGGGTCGACACGGCGCTCGCCATCGACCATGGCGCTGCGCAGGCTTCGAAAACGATAGAGCCGGAGCGGCTTTGCGTAAGTCTCTATGACGGCCATTCAAAATCTCGGCTTCTCGTTGAAGAATTGCGTGTCGTGAAACGCGAACTCGAGGAAAGCGAGACCACGCCTGACGCGCCCGACTGTCGTCCGCGACCGTCACTAACCGTTATCTACCTGCCTGCAAGCGCTCCGCTTAATTGGAGCCCGCAGGGTTGCTGCGACGCATGGCCAAAGTCTTCGCCGAACCGGGCCGGTCGCTTCCTTCACGGCGACCCGTTCGCCCGCCGGTCGCTAAACCTCAGTCTCCGCCAGGATTGGCGACCGTGGCTCCGGAGCGCGGCTGGCCGGAGGGGCGGCTTCCAACGCGCCTCGGCGCAGCAAGGCCGCGCATTTGCGACTCAGCTCGCTTTGCCCCTCCCGCTCCAGGAAATGTAGGAGCTCAAGATAGTGGTTCCGCCGAAGGCCGAGGGCCTGAAGCGAGGACGAAGCCTGCTGCTCGCTGGCTTTGCTAGCGCAGTAGGTGATGCCGAACGCGCAGCGGAACACGGCAAGGACCTCGTAGGCGGACTGGAGCTGGCTGGTCTCCGCCTCTACTCCGAACAGCCGCCGCCAATAATCATGGCACAGAGCCATTCGGAGCTTCCATCCAGCGGCATCGGCGCGGAAAACCGGATAATCGTCGAGCAGCTGCACGACGTCCAGCAGGCAAGGGATCGGGCGGGTGGCCTCGAGATCGATCATCACGATCTTGCCGTTTTCAGAGACGAGCCAATTCTCGGGGTGCGCGTCCTTCTTGCGTGCAAAGGGCAGCTTCTTCTGGACCAGCCTTTGAAAGGCATGCTGCAAATCCACAGCGCTTGCGCGATCGAGGCTGAGTTTTCTGACGTAACCGGAAAAGGGCTCGGCGAGTCCGCTCATGGAGCGAGGGGCGGTCGGACCTTTATCGGCCCAGGCGTGGAAATGTCCAAGATATTCGAGAGCCGCTTCGACGGCCGGTTCGCCATGATAGCCGCAGCGATCAAGTCCGCGAATTCGTTCGTTGAGGCCGTCCCCGCGGGCGCGCTCCATGGCGTAAATGACTTCGTGGGGTTTGTCGGAAGGCAGGATCGCGATCGGCGCTGGTAGCCCAAAGCGCCTCAACAAACCGGCCTCGCGGAGATGCGCCAAAAAAGCGCCCGTCGCGGCCCGCTCGATCTTCGCATTCCTCTCCGGCGTTGGCTTGAGCACCATGGTCGTCGCTAATAGTTCGTGCGGATCGTCCAGGACGAAAACTCGTGAGCGCCCGCCCAATTCCCGGCGCCTGAACTCGTCGCTCTGGAGCGCCGCCTCAACCCCGGCCGTGAGCAGGGCGTTTCGGTCCCCGCGGCAATACATCGCCACGAGGGGGTCGTCCTGCAGGTCCGGCGCCAATCGCGCCGCTGCGGCCTCGCGTCCCGGGGCTCTCGCGAACTCCGCCAACTGAAACAGCGGCCAAGGCCAGGATTGATCTCCAGGGCTGTCCCGATGTCGCCACGCATTGATTGCGGCCTCGACTGCTCGCGCCAGCAGGTCGGGGTCGGAGTCAATTTCGAACAGTCGGTGGTAGAGGCGGCCGATTAGGCTGAAATTCTCTCGCGATTGGTGCCCCTTCGCCTGCGCGTCCAGCTTTAGCTCGAGCGCGCGCTCCAGGTCTTCGCGATTCCCCCTTTGATAGCCGCGCCGGTAATATGCATCTCCGAGAAGCCCGCACAAATGGGGCGTCTCGTTGCCCAAAGCTCGCGCCTCCTCTAGGTGGTGGATAGCTCGATTTACGGCGGTCGCGCTGCCGAGCGTGCCACTGCGCAGCCGCAGATAGGCTTCCCCCAACTTGCTGTGAGCAACTACGCGCTGGAAGCCTGCGCTGGTCGCCTCGCCGTCTTCGTCGGCGGCTTTCAGGCTCGCTTCCTGGCGCTTTACGGCATCCTCGTAAAAGGGGAGCGCCTCGTCGACCCGGCCAGCGCGCGAGTGCGCTTTACCCGCGTGCAAGGCGGCATCGGCCGCTTGCGACAGGAAGGCCGCGCTCGCCTTCGCCCGATGCTCCACACCGGCCCGGTAAAGCGCGAGCGTGACGTCGCCGGGGTCGCCGGGGTCGAGCCTCCAGGAAAGGTCCGCGGCGCCGCTAAGCACCAAGGCCGTATGCTCGTCGATGGGCCGTTCCCGGATCGCTCTGGCGCAGAGGGCCACCACCTCCCGCGAGGCCGCCATCGTGTCGGAGGCTGCGGCTGGATCGGCAATCCCCCAACAGACCCTTAGCGCATTCACGATGGTCAGCATGTAGCGGTGCGAAGCTTCGCCCAGTGCGAGCAACTCGCGGCACCTCGCCGCCAGTCCGTCCGGCTCGGCCTCAGCCAAGGCACGGTGGATGCTCAGGTCGAACGACGCAGCCTTAATGCCCATTTCTATTCCCCCTGCCGTAGCAGGGGCTGCCAGGTTCAGACTTCCCGCCGCCTCAGCAAGATCCTCTCCGGCCGCGTCGAGATCGGTCCGCTTGAGGAGATTGGCTCGCCGCAGGAGCGCACGTGACAGGCAGCTTCCCCCCAGTCCTGCGCCAGCGGCGATCCGGAAATCCTGAATGGCGGCAGTCAATTGCTCGTAGATACCATCGCGGTCCATGCCGAGCGCGGCGTTTGCCGCGAGATAATTGGCATAGCCCCGCAGGTTGTTTAATATCCTCAAATCCTCCCCGCCGACCGAGAGACTTAGCGCCTCGTCGCAAGCCGCAGTCCCAGCCTCTTTGTGAACCCAGAAATCGCCCTCCCCATTGTAGAGCGCCCGTGTAGCGCAATGTTGGTGATATTTCGCGAGATCGGCTAGATATTGAGGGTCTCGCGGGGTTGGCACGGCGACTAGAGCGCCGAGCTTCTCGAGCGCCGCCGGGTCCTCGCTGCATTCGTAGAGCCGAAGGACGCATTCTCGGCGATAAGCGAGATTCTGCGGACTTCGGTCGCCAAGGGCGCAAGATTCTTCGAGGTCGGCGAGTGCACCCCGCAGCGACGGGGAGTCGTCGCATGACCGGGTCAGGATGAGGAGCGCAACCCCTCTCATGCCGTGCAGCGTCCGTCTCGCGGGGGCCGATCGTGCAGTAGGCGTCCCCTCAATCGCGTCGAACAACTCGACGCAGGCGCGCAGCAATCTCGCCCCCGACTCCGGGTCCCGGTCCCGGACCGAAAGATTTCGGCCCAGTGTGTAGAGCCGCATAGCACGCCGCTTCATCATCTCTAGCAGGCTGAAGTCTCGGCGCATCCCGATGTTGAGGAAGGCAATATCCAAATTGCGGTTCATGGTGCGGGTAAAATACTCGAGTGATCCAATCAGGTAGATTTGGGACAGGTCCGGCGGTCCAAAGCTACCGTCGGCATCGAGAAGACGTCGCCAAGCCTCCGCGACTGAGGTGGGCGCCGGGGAAAGGTCTAACTGGCAAGGTAGCCCAAGTCTGCGGAACAAGGTCTCAAGGCTTGACCACTCGGCATTTTCTATGGAGACGCCAACGTGACGCTCGACTTCTCGAAATGCCTGCCGAAAGTTCATTCTGTCACCTTCGCCAAATAGATATTGACGCCTTACCCAGCGGACAAGATTTCGGCTTCTCTCCTGCCCCAAGTCAAGGCTGGCAGGAACGTCTCTCGCTAAACCCTGCTTAGCCGAACCGAGGCGAAAAACATGAGGAAACGGGTGCGGGAAAGACAGCTGCGCTCGCCTTCATCGGCGGGCTGGCGGCGCCCTGCACTGCCGCCTGATCCAGCCGATCTCCCGGCGGTCATGGCGGCCTTGCGGACAGGGAGAAGTCAAAAGAAAAGGCCCGCCAAAGCGAGTCTCTTCCTTCTTCTGGAACCGGATAAAGCACCACTTTTTATCCGAGCGATTCCTGCTCGAGCGTCTTCGCCATCTCTTCTTTGCCAGGGCCCGGTCCCGCGGCTGGCCGCGCTCCCTCTGTCGGCCCGGCCGGCAGTGCCCCGCACTCCCGGCGGATCCGGCCGATCTCCGGCGGCCGGCGAGCCGACGTCTCGAAAACGAAATGGCCAAAAAAGAAGGCCGCCTCGCGGCGGCCTTCCGTGGATTTAGCCGAGAAGCTCTTGTTCGAGCTTCTTGGCCATTTCCTCAATGTTTTCGGGCGGCCAGCCGGGGATGTCCATCCCAAGCCTCAGCCCCATGCTCGACAGCACTTCCTTGATCTCGTTCAGGCTCTTGCGGCCGAAGTTCGGGGTGCGGAGCATCTCGGCTTCGGTTTTCTGGACGAGGTCGCCGATGTAGATGATGTTGTCGTTCTTCAGGCAGTTGGCGCTGCGCACCGACAGCTCGAGCTCGTCCACCTTCTTCAGCAGGTAGCGGTTGAGCTGGTTGGCGTCGTGGTCGGTGTCGCCGGTCGAGACCGAGGAGACGCCGCCGGTCGGCACCGACGTCATCGTCATTCCCTCGTCGAAGTGGACGAAGAGCTGCAGCTGGTCCTGGAGGATCCGCGCCGCGTAGGCGAGCGCGTCGTCCGGGGTGACGGTGCCGTCGGTCTCGATGGTGAGCGTCAGCTTGTCATAGTCGAGCTCCTGCCCGACGCGGGTGTTCTCGACCTTGTAGCTGACCTGGCGGACCGGGCTGTACAGCGCGTCGACCGGGATGATCCCGATCGGCGCGTCGGCCGGCCGGTTGGACGCGGCGGGGACGTAGCCCTTGCCGGCCTCGACGGTGAACTCGGCGTTGAGCGTCGCGCCCTCGTCCAAGTGGCACAGGACCAGGTTCGGGTTCATCACCTCGATGTCGCCGGTGGTGGCGATCTGGCCGGCGGTGACTTCGCCCGGGCCGGTCGCCGACAGGGCGAGCCGCTTGGGCTGGTCGCCCTCCATGCGCAGAGCGATCTGCTTCACGTTGAGGACCAGGTCGGTCATGTCCTCGCGGACTCCGGCCAGGCTGCTGAACTCATGCAGCACGCCCTCGATCCGGATCGAGGTGACCGCGGCGCCCTGGAGCGACGAGAGGAGCACCCGGCGAAGCGAGTTGCCCAGAGTCAGGCCGAAGCCGCGCTCCAGCGGCTCGGCGACGAAGGTCGCGCGGCGGCGCGAATCCCCGCCCGCGGCGCGCTTCTCGAGCGCGTTGGGCTTCTTCATTTCCTGCCAGTTCTTTGCGTTGACGGCCATTTGCTACCTCAGGATTTCAAAACCGTCGCAGGACGGTTCTGGATTATCACGGGGACACTCTGGTGAGTGTCCCCTGCTGCGCGGACACTCGCATCGAGCGCCTGCTAAATTGCCTTCACACCCGGCGGCGCTTGGAGGGGCGGACGCCGTTGTGCGGGATCGGGGTCACGTCGCGGATCGAGGTGATCTGGAAACCGACCGCCTGGAGGGCGCGAAGGGCGCTCTCGCGGCCCGAGCCGGGGCCCTTGACCTCGACCTCGAGGGTGCGGACGCCATGCTCGGCGGCCTTCTTGCCGGCATCCTCGGCGGCGACCTGGGCGGCATAGGGAGTCGACTTGCGGCTGCCCTTGAAGCCCATCATGCCCGCGCTCGACCAGGCGATGGCGTTGCCCTGCGCGTCGGTGATGGTGATCATCGTGTTGTTGAAGCTGGCGTTGACGTGCGCCACGCCGGCGGTGATGTTCTTGCGTTCGCGCCTGCGGAGGCGCTGCGGTTCGCGTGCCATGGTCCGATCCGTCCCTTACTTCTTCTTGCCGGCGATCGGCTTGGCCTTGCCCTTGCGGGTGCGGGCGTTGGTGTGGGTGCGCTGGCCGCGGACCGGAAGGCCCTTGCGGTGGCGAAGCCCGCGATAGGAAGCGAGGTCCATCAGGCGCTTGATGTTCATCGCGACTTCGCGGCGAAGGTCGCCCTCGACCTGGTAGCCGGAGTCGATCGTCTCGCGGATCTGGAGGACTTCCTGGTCGGTGAGGTCCTGGACCCGGCGCTCGGCGGCAATGCCGAGCTTGGCGGCGATTTCCTTCGCCTTGGTACGGCCGATGCCGTGAATGTAGGTCAGCGCGATCTCGACCCTCTTGTTGGTCGGGATGTTCACGCCCGCAATACGTGCCATGATCTTTTCTCCTGCTCCACAGGAAGGATGGCTACCTTCCTATCTCAGCGCTTCGATGGTCCCGAACACGGGCAAAGCCGGCGTGCGCAAGGGTGCGCCGCCGGACGTCCGGTTATCGGGATGGCCGCGAGATAGGTTCTGCCCCCTTCCTTGTCAACGGCGGATGGCGCGTTTCGGGACGCAAAGCAGAGCGAAAAGTGGAGCCGGTCAGCGCATCGGCACCGGGTTGCGCCCCGGCCAGTCGGTATCGCCGATGCGCTTCAGGTTCATCTCGAATATCTGGACCGGGGCGGTGCTCCCGGCGACCCGGTAGCCGACCTCCTTCCAGGCACCGGCGCCGATCGTCGCCCGATAGCGGATGACGGCTCCGGGGCCGGCGGGCGCCTCCCAGGAATAGCCGTCCGGCTCGAGCTTCAGCGGGAAATCGCCGGCCATGCCCATCGCGTAGGAGTGGAGCGTGTAGGCGCCGCTGGCGGGATTGTAGGAGATGATCCCGAAGGCGTTGAAGCCGACCTTGCCGTCGGCCAGATAGGAGCGGCCCTCGACCACCTTGACCGACCCGTCGAGAAAGGGCCCCACCCGCTCGGTATGGGTGACGTCGTGCCGGCCGGTGGGAGTGAGCGACCAGGCTGTGCCTCGCCACATTCCGTCCATCATGGCCAGCTTGCCCATCGCGTCGCGCTCGGCCGCGATCGCCACGGCGGGATCCGGTCGGCCCTGGCCGCTCGCGGCGGTCGGCAGCAGCGACATCGATATGGCGGCGATCAGCAGCTTGCGCATCGGCATTCCCCCCGTGTTCGTCGGCGAGAAATGCGCCGCGCCGCCCCTCGGGTCAACCGGCGCCCGAATCGAGGATCGAGTCGACGCTCCGCTTCACCGCGTCGATCGCGGCCATTCCGTCGATCCGGCGAACGAGGCCGCGGGCGTCGTAATAAGGCAGGATCGGAGCGGTCTTGGCGCGATACTCGGCCATCCGGGTCCGGACCGTCGCCTCGGTATCGTCAGGACGGCGTTTGAACTGGTCGGAGCCGCAAACGTCGCAAAGATTGGCCACTTTGGGCAATTTGTAGCGGTCGTGATAGCCTTCGCCGCATTTGGCGCAGGAAAAGCGGCCGGTGATCCGGTCGACCAGGGCATCCTCGTCGACGAGCAGCTCGATGACGTGGTCGAGCTTGAGGCCGCGCTCGGCGAGGAGCGAGTCGAGCGACACGGCCTGAGCCTCGGTGCGCGGATAGCCGTCGAAGATGAAGCCTCGGGCGGAGTCCTTCTCCGGACCGTCGAGACGGGCGGCGATGAGCTGGTTCACCACCTCGTCGGGAACGAGCTCGCCGGCCTCCATGATCGCCTTGGCCCGCAGACCGACCGGAGAGCCGGACTTGATCGCCTGGCGGAGCATATCGCCGGTGGACAGCTGGACGAGGCCGCGCTCGGCGATCAGGTGCTGGGCCTGGGTGCCCTTGCCGGCGCCCGGCGGTCCAAGCAGGATGACGTTCATGGCTTCGCGCCCTCCCTCGGCACCGTCAGCGGCGGCCGCCGCCCTTCAATTTCGCCTTCTTGATGAGGTCGCCATATTGATGCGCGATGAGGTGGCTCTGGATCTGCGTCACCGTGTCCATCGTGACGTTGACGACGATCAGCAGGCTGGTCCCGCCGAGCCGGAAGCTTAGTCCCGCCTGTGCGATCAGCTCCTCCGGGACGAGGCAGATGAGGGTGAGGTAGGCGGCGCCGATCACCGTCACGCGGGTCAGGACGTAGTCGAGATATTCCTCGGTGCGCTTGCCGGGGCGGATGCCGGGGATGAAGCCGCCGTAGCGCTTCAGATTCTCCGCCGTCTCCTCCGGGTTGAACACCACCGCGGTGTAGAAGAAGCAGAAGAAGATGATCCCGGCCGCGTAGAGCGCCATGTAGAGCGGCGCTCCGTGGCGAAGCGACGTGGTGACCGTGATCAGGATGTCGCCCCAGAAGCTCTCCCCCTGGACCCGGTTGCCGGCAAACTGGGCGATGGTGAGCGGCATCAGCAGAAGCGACGAGGCGAAGATCGGCGGGATCACGCCGGCCGTGTTGATCTTGAGCGGCAGGTGCGACTTTTCGGACTGCATCTGGCCGCGCGCGGTTTGCCGCTTGGGATATTGGATCAGCACCCGCCGCTGGGCGAGCTCCATGAAGCAGATGGCGAGGATCAGGCCGACCGCAAGCGCCATGCTGGCCATGATGACGAGCGGCGAGAGCGAGCCGGTCCGGCCGCCTTCGAACATCTGCGCCAGCGTGCTGGGAAGCTGCGAGACGATGCCCGCCATGATGATCAGCGAGACTCCGTTGCCGATACCGCGGCTGGTGATCTGCTCGCCCAGCCACATCAGGAACATGGTTCCGCCGATCATCGAGACGACCGTGGTGATGCGGAAGATGAGGCCGGGGTGCAGCACCGCCGAGCCGCTGCTCGACTGTCCCCAACCCTCCAGTCCGACGGCGATGAAATAACCCTGGATCGCGCAGAGGAGGACCGTTCCGTAACGCGTATATTGGTTGATCTTCTTGCGGCCCGTCTCGCCCTCTTTCTTCAAAGCGGCGAGGCTCGGCGACATCGAGGTGGCGAGCTGAACGACGATCGATGCGGTGATGTAGGGCATCACGCCGAGCGCGATGATCGACATCCGCTGGAGGCTTCCGCCGGAGAAGGTGTTGAAGAAATCGAGGACGCTGCCCTTGGTCGTGTCGAACAGCGTCGCCAGCATGCGCGGGTCGATGCCCGGCAGCGGAACGAAGGAGAGCAGCCGGAAGACGATCAGTGCGCCGAGCGTGAACCACAGGCGCTTCTTGAGATCGGTGGCCTTGGCGAAGTTCGCCAGGTTGAGGTTGGAGGCCATGTGGTCGGCTGCGGATGCCATGTCGTTTCGATCCTGGAAAAACGTGAGGCGGCGGAAGTCAGTTGCCCCCGCCGCCTCATATAGTGGTCACTCGCGGCTTGTCAGCCTTTGAACGCGACGGGGCCGATCAGGCCTTGCGCTTCTTGACGCTGTTCTTCTTGGCGGCGGCCTTCTCGGAAGCCGGAACCACCTCGATGATCTCGACCGTCCCGCCCGCGGCCTCGATGGCCTGGCGGGCACCGGCGGAGGCGCCGGCGACACGGAGAGCGAGCTTCGCCGAAAGGCTGCCTTTGCCGAGCAGACGGACCCCGTGCTTGCCGCCGCGGCCGAGGCCGGCGGCCTGCAGGGCGGCGTGGTCGAGCGTCCCGTCGGCGCTAAGCTTGCCGGCATCGATCACCTTCTGGATCGCGCCGACGTTCACCTCGGCATAATCCTTGGCAAACGGATTGTTGAAGCCGCGCTTCGGCAGCCGCATGTGGAGCGGCATCTGGCCGCCCTCGAAGCCGGCGATCGAGACGCCCTCGCGCGCCTTGGCGCCCTTCTGGCCGCGCCCGGCGGTCTTGCCGAGGCCGGAGCCGATGCCGCGGCCGACCCGCACGCGGGATTGGCGGGCGCCCTTATTGTCACGGATTTCGTTGAGTTTCATGTCGTGCACTCGCTTTCGCTTTTGTCGCGCTGGATGGATATCGTCGCCCCAGCGAAGGGCACCCATCAAAGTACTACTTTGATGGGACCCAAGGCTGGGGCCCTGGCGGGTGAAGAGCGCCGACGCCTTTCACCCCCTGGGGATCCCAGCCTTCGCTGGGATGACGGCCGGCGATTACTCGCTGACCGACACCATATGATGCACCTTGCGGATCATTCCGCGGACCTCGGGGGTGTCCTCGAGCTCGCTGACCCGGTGCATCTTGTTGAGGCCCAGGCCGATCAGCGTCTTGCGCTGGTCGGGGGTGCGCCGGATCGGCGAGCCCGTCTGGGTGATCTTGATCGTCGCCATTCGTCTTACTCCGTCAGCGCCGCGGCATCCGCCTCGGCGGTCTGCGAGCCGCCGCGGCCGAGCAGGTCGGCGATCTTCTTGCCGCGCCGCTGGGCCACCGACTTGGGCGAGGTCTGGTCGCCCAGCGCGTCGAACGTGGCGCGGATCATGTTGTAGGGGTTGGACGTGCCGACCGACTTGGTCACCACGTCGGCGACTCCCAGGCTCTCGAAGACGGCGCGCATCGGGCCACCGGCGATGATGCCGGTGCCCTGCGGCGCCGAGCGGACCGTCACCCGGCCCGCGCCGAAATGGCCGTTGCCGTCGTGATGGAGGGTGCGGCCTTCCTTCAGCGGAACGCGGACCATGGCCTTCTTGGCCGCCGCGGTCGCCTTGGAGATCGCCTCGGGAACCTCGCGGGCCTTGCCGTGGCCGAAGCCCGCGCGGCCTTTGCCGTCGCCGACCACGACCAGAGCCGCGAAGCCGAAACGCTTACCGCCCTTCACGGTCTTGGAGACGCGGTTGATGTGGACGAGCTTCTCGATCAGCTCCTCGCCGCCGTCGTCGTCGCGATTGCCGCCGCGTCCGCCGCGCTCGTCGCGCCGGCCACGGCCGCCGCGATCGCCGCCGCGCCCGCCGCCCGGGCCGCCGCCACGGCCGCCGCCGCCGCCACGCCCGCCGCGCGGACCGCGGCCCTCACGGGCCGGAGCCTCGGCCGGAGCCGCTTCGGCGCCCGGCTGGACCTCGGTGCCTTCGATGGTGTTTTCGTCAGCCATTTAGAACTCCAATCCGCCTTCGCGCGCGGCATCGGCGAGAGCCTTCACGCGGCCGTGGAACAGAAAACCGCCACGGTCGAAAACCACCTGGGTGACGCCCGCTTCCTTCGCCTTTTCGGCGAGCCGGCGGCCGACGTCCTGCGCACCGGCGACATTGGCGCCAGCCTGGCCGCGAACGTCCTTGTCGAGGGTCGAGGCCGAAGCCACGGTACGGCCCTGCGCATCGTCGATGACCTGCGCATAGATGTGCCGGCCGGAGCGATGGATGGACAAACGCGGCCGGGTCCCACCCCGCTTGCGGAGCGAGGTGCGGACGCGCTGGCGGCGCCGTTCGAAGAGTGTGAGTTTCGCCATGGCTACTTCTTCTTGCCTTCTTTGCGGAAGATGAACTCGCCGCGATACTTGATGCCCTTGCCCTTGTAGGGCTCGGGCTTGCGCCAGCGGCGGATCTCGGCGGCGAGCTGGCCGACGCGCTGGCGGTCGCTTCCGGAGATCACGACGGTGGTCGGGTCCGGGGTCGCGACGGTCAGGCCCTCGGGCACCGCGATGTTGACGTCGTGGCTGTAGCCGAGCTGGAGGCGCAGGTTGGTCCCCTGCGCCGCGGCACGGTAGCCGACGCCGGTGATCTCGAGCACCTTCGAGAAGCCGTCGGTAACCCCGGTGACGAGGTTCTGAACCAGCGTCCTGTGCATGCCCCAGAAGGAGCGGGCGCGCTTGGTCTCATTCGCGGGCTTCACGACGATCCGGCCGTCCTCGATGCCGTAGCTGATGTCGTCCAGCATCGGCATTGTGAGGGTGCCCTTGGGCCCCTTCACGGACAATATCTGGCCCTCGGCGGTCGCGGTGACGCCGCTCGGCAAGGGGACGGGGACTTTTCCAATGCGGCTCATCTTAGAACACCTCCGCCAGCACCTCGCCGCCGACATTCTGCTCGCGCGCTTCCGCGTCGGACAGAACGCCCTTGGGCGTCGAGACGATGGTAATGCCGAGGCCGTTGCGCACCCGGGGCAGTTCCTGCGAGCCCGAATAGACCCGGCGACCGGGCTTCGAGACGCGCGAGACGTGCTGGATGGCCGGACGGCCCTCGAAATATTTCAGCTCGATGCGAATGCCCGGGTGGTTGCCCAGCGCTTCTTCGACATAGCCGCGGATATAGCCTTCGCGCTGGAGAACGTCGAGGACTCGCACGCGCAGCTTGGACGCAGGGCTCGTCACCGAGTCCTTGCGGGCCTGCTGGCCGTTGCGGATGCGGGTGAGCATGTCACCCAGGGGATCGGTCAATGGCATAGTCTATACCTTACCAGCTGGACTTCGTGAGACCGGGGATCAGGCCCTTATTGCCCAATTCCCGGATCATGATGCGCGACAGCCCGAATTTGCGATAATTGGCGCGCGGCCGGCCGGTGAGGCCGCAGCGGTTGCGCACGCGGGTCGGATTCCCGTTGCGCGGGATCTCCGCCAGCTTCAGCCGGGCGATCAGGCGCTCGGTGTCGTCGAGCGACTCGTCGTCCGCGATCGCCTTCAGCCGGGCATACTTGCCCGCATATTTCTTGACGAGCTTCTTGCGACGCTCGTTCTTGTTGATCGAACTCAGTTTCGCCATGGACTTAAGCTCTCTTCCTTCTGATCCTTTTGACGTCACCCCAGCGAAGGCTGGGGTCCCAGGGGGTGAGAGGCACCTGCGCTCTTCACCCGCCGGGGTCCCAGCCTACGCTGGGACGACGGGAATTTTGTTACGCCGCCTGCTTCGCCTCTTCCTCTTTGGGGAAGGGGAAGTTGAACAGGCGGAGAAGCTCGCGGGCTTCCTCGTCGGTCTTGGCGGTGGTGGCGACGATGATGTCCATGCCGCGCACCTTCTCGATGCGGTCATAGTTGATCTCGGGGAACACGATCTGCTCCTTGAGACCCATCGCGTAATTGCCGCGGCCGTCGAACGAACGCGGGTTGAGGCCGCGAAAGTCGCGAACGCGCGGAAGGGCGATCGTCACCAGGCGGTCGAGGAACTCGTACATGCGCTCGCGGCGAAGGGTCACCTTGACGCCGATCGGCATGCCCTCGCGCAGCTTGAACTGGGCGATCGAGGTCTTGGCCTTGGTGATCACCGGCTTCTGGCCTGCGATCAGCTCCATCTCGGACGCGGCGGTCTCGACCTTCTTCTTGTCCTGGGTCGCCTCGCCGACGCCCATGTTGAGGACGATCTTGTCGAGCTTCGGGATCTCGAGCTTGTTCTTGTAGCCGAACTTCTCGGTCATCGCCTGGGCGATGCGCTCGTCATAGTCGCGCTTCAGGCGCGGCGTATATTTGGAATCAGCCATTGATCAATTCCCCGGACTTGACGGCCACTCGGACCTTCTTGCCGTCGCGCTCCTCGAAGCGGACGCGGGTCGCCTTGCCCGTCTTCGGGTCCTCGACGGCGACCTTGGAGACGTGCATCGGCGCTTCGGTGCGCTCGAGCCCGCCCTGCGGATTGGCCTGCGACGGCTTGCGGTGGCGGGTGATGACGTTGACGCCGGCGACGATCACCTTGCCGTCCTTCGGCATGCCTTCGTCACTTCGCCGTGCTTGCCCTTGTCCTTGCCGGACAGGACGACGACCCGGTCGCCTTTCTTAATCTTCTGGGCGGACATGGCTTACAGCACCTCCGGCGCGAGGCTGATGATCTTCATATGCTTCTTCGCGCGCAATTCGCGGACGACCGGGCCGAAGATACGGGTGCCGATCGGCTCCTGGTTGTTGTTGACGAGCACCGCGGCGTTGGAATCGAACCGGATGGTCGACCCATCGGGACGATGGATGTCCTTGGCGGTGCGGACGATGACGGCCTTGTGGACGTCGCCCTTCTTGACGCGGCCGCGCGGCGCCGCCTCCTTGACGGAGACGACGATGATGTCGCCCACGCCGGCGAAGCGGCGCTTCGACCCGCCCAGCACCTTGATGCACTGGACGCGCTTTGCGCCGCTATTGTCGGCGACGTCGAGGTTCGACTGCATCTGGATCATCGATCCAATTCCTTCTTCACTTCAACCGGGAAATCCCGGCGATCAGCTTCCAATTCGTCATCCCGGCGGAGGCCGGGACCCATGAACACCGGGATCAGAGCAAACCCTCGAACGCTTGCGTTCCTGGGTCCCGGCCTTCGCCGGGATGACGCCCTTCCTCCAATATCTTACGCCGTGTCGGCCCGCTCGGGCGTCGCATGCGTATCGACCCGGTCGAGCACCCGCCACGTCTTCAGCTTGGAGAGCGGCCGAGTTTCCTCGATCCGCACGGTCTCGCCCTGCTTGAACTCGTTGCCCTCGTCATGGGCGTGGTACTTCTTCGACCGCTTGATGATCTTGCCGTAGAGCGGGTGCTTCACCCGCCGCTCGACCAGGACCACCACGGTCTTGTCCGTCTTGTCCGACACGATCCGGCCGGTGAGAACGCGCTTAGGCATTCGATGAGCTCCTTATGCCTTGGCCTGAGCGGTACGGGCCCGCTCGGACTGCAGCGTCTTGATCTGGGCGATGGTGCGGCGCACCTCGCGAATGCGCGACGGCTTCTCGAGCTGGTTGGTGGCGGCCTGGAAGCGCAGGTTGAACTGCTCGCGCTTCAGATCGCCCAGCTGCTCGGAGAGCTGGTCGTCGGTGCGGGTCTTGAGATCGTCGATAGCCATTTCTTATGCGTCCTCGAGCAGGGACTCGCCCAGGCGGGCGATGACCTTGGTCTTGATCGGCAGCTTCTCGGCGGCGCGCTCGAAAGCCGTCTTGGCGATGTGCCCGGGAACGCCGTCGAGCTCGAACAGCACGCGGCCCGGCTTCACGCGGGCGACCCAGAATTCCGGCGAGCCCTTGCCCGAGCCCATGCGGACCTCGGCCGGCTTGGACGAGACCGGAACGTCCGGGAAGATGCGGATCCACAAGCGGCCCTGGCGCTTGATGTGGCGGGTGATGGCGCGGCGGGCCGCTTCGATCTGGCGGGCGGTGATCCGCTCCGGCTCCATGGCTTTGAGGCCATAGGCGCCGAAGTTCAGCGCGGTTCCGCCCTTGGCGTCGCCGTGGATCCGGCCCTTGAAGGCCTTGCGGAACTTGGTGCGTTTGGGTTGCAGCATTGTCCTGGTTCCTTAGCGGCGATCTTCGCGCGCGGGGCGCACGCCGGAAGTCTGGGCTTCCATCATCAGTCGGTCCTGCGACATCGGATCGTGGCCGAGGATCTCGCCCTTGAAGATCCAAACCTTGACTCCGCAGACACCGTAGGAGGTGTGGGCGGTCGCCTCGGCATAATCGAGGTGGGCGCGAAGCGTGTGAAGCGGAACGCGGCCCTCGCGATAGCCCTCGGTACGGGCGATCTCGGCGCCGCCGAGACGTCCGCCGCAGACCACCCGGATGCCCTCGGCGCCAAGGCGCATCGAGGACTGGACGGCGCGCTTCATCGCCCGGCGGAACGCGATCCGGCGCTCGAGCTGGTCGGCGATGCCCTGGGCGACGAGCCGGGCGTCGATCTCCGGCTTGCGGATCTCGACGATGTTCAGAGACACGTCGGAGGTCGTCATCGAGCCGAGCTGCTTGCGCAGCTTCTCGATGTCGGAACCCTTCTTGCCGATGATCACGCCCGGGCGGGCGGCGTAGATGGAGACCCGGCACAGCTTGGCCGGACGCTCGATCACCACCTTGGAGATCGCCGCCTGGGGAAGCGCCTTCATGATGTACTGGCGGATCTTGAGGTCCTCGAGCAGCAGGCGCGAATAGTCGCCGCCTTCCGCATACCAGCGGCTGTCCCAGGTCCGGTTGATCTGCAGCCTAAGGCCGATCGGGGAGGTTTTCTGACCCATGGGTTCAAGCTTCCTGGCTGGCTTCGCGAACGACGATGCGGACGCGGCTGAACGGTTTGACGATCCGGCTGGAACGGCCGCGGGCGCGCGGGGTGAAGCGCTTCATCGAGATCGACTTGCCGACCGACGCCTCGGCGACGACGAGCGCGTCGACGTCGAGATTGTGGTTGTTCTCGGCATTGGCGATCGCCGAGGCGAGCACCTTGCGAACGTCCACCGCCATCGCCTTGGGCGAGAATTGGAGGATGTTCAAAGCGTCCTCGGCGCGCTTGCCGCGGATAAGCTGGGCGACGAGGTTCAGCTTCTGGGCCGAGCCGCGGATCTGGGTGCCGACCGCCAGAGCCTCGTTGTCGGCGACCTTGCGGGGGGATGCCTGCTTCGACATGGCTTACCTCTTGCCCTTCTTGTCGGCGGCGTGGCCCGGGAAGTAGCGCGTGGGCGCAAACTCGCCGAGCTTCATCCCCACCATCTCCTCGTTGACGGAGACCGGGATGAATTTCTTGCCGTTGTAGACGTTGAACGTCAGGCCGACGAACTGCGGCAGAATCGTCGAGCGGCGCGACCAGGTCTTGATCGGCGAGCGGCTGTTCGCGTCCTGCGCAGCCTCGGCCTTCTTCAGAAGGCTGAGCTCGACGAACGGACCTTTCCAGACGGAGCGGGCCATGATTACCTCTTCTTCTTCGCGTGGCGCGAACGGATGATCATCTTGTCCGTCGCCTTGTTGTTGCGGGTGCGGGCACCCTTGGTCGGCTTGCCCCACGGGGTGACCGGATGGCGGCCGCCCGACGTACGGCCTTCGCCGCCGCCGTGCGGGTGGTCGACCGGGTTCTTGGCGACTCCGCGGGTCAGCGGGCGCTTGCCCATCCAGCGGCCGCGGCCGGCCTTGGCGAAATTCTGGTTCTGGTTGTCCGGGTTGGACACCGCGCCGACGGTCGCCATGCAGTTGGAGTGGATGTAGCGCTGCTCGCCTGAATTGAGCCTGACGATCACCATGCCGCGATCGCGGCCGACGACCTGGACGTAGGTCCCGGCGGACCGGGCGATCTGGGCGCCCTTGCCCGGCTTCATCTCGACATTGTGGACGATCGTGCCGACCGGCATGGAGCCGAGCTCCATCGCGTTGCCCGGCTTCACGTCGACGCGCTGGCCGGCGACGATCGCGTCGCCTGGAGCCAGACGCTGCGGAGCGATGATGTAGGCCTGCTCGCCGTCCTCGTAGCGCACAAGCGCGATGAAGGCGGTGCGGTTGGGGTCGTATTCCAGCCGCTCGACGGTGGCCGGAACGTCCCACTTGCGACGCTTGAAGTCGATGTAGCGGTAGCGCTGCTTGTGGCCGCCGGCGATTCCGCGCGAGGTCACGTGGCCCTTGTTGTTGCGGCCGCCGGTCTTGCGCTTGCCTTCGGTCAGCGCCTTGACCGGCTTGCCCTTCCACAGCGACGACTTGTCGACGAGGATCAGGCCGCGCTGCGACGAGGTCGTCGGGTTATAGGTCTTGAGTGCCATTGGTCCCTAGCCTCAGATGCCGGAGGTGACGTCGATCGGGTCCTGGCCTTCGACCAGCGTCACGATCGCCTTCTTCATGTCCGAGCGCTGATAGGGACGGCCCTTCCAGCGCTTGGTCTTGCCCTTCTGGTTGAGCGTGTTGACGCTCGCCACCTTCCGGTCGAACAGAGCTTCCACAGCCGCCTTGATCTGCGGCTTGGTGGCCTCCTTGGCGACTTTGAAGACGACCGCGTTCTGCTCGGAGACGAGGGTCGACTTCTCGGTGATGTGGGGGGCGAGGACGACATCGTAATGATTGATGTCGACGGTGCCCTGCTTCTTCGCTGCCTTAGCCATTGAAACGCGACTCCAGGGTTTCGACCGCGGCGCGGGTCAGGACCAGCGTCTCGTGGGCGAGGATGTCGTAGACGTTGGCGCCGACCGCCGGGAGGAGGTCGATCTGCCCGAGATTGGCCGAGGCGCGGGCGAAGCCGACGCTAAGCGCGGCGCCGTCGATGACCAGGGCCGTTTTGCCGAGGTTGAGGCCGGCGAGCTGCTCGCGAACCGCCTTCGTCTTGGCGTCGGTGACGTCGAGATTTTCGAGGACGATCAGCCGGCCGTCGCGGGCCTTGGCGGAGAGCGCCATCTTGAGGCCGAGGGCGCGGACCTTCTTGTTCAGCGACGGATTGAAGTCGCGGACCCGCGGGCCGTGGGCCTTGCCGCCGCCGATGAAGATCGGCGCGCGGCGATCGCCGTGGCGGGCGGTTCCGCCGCCCTTCTGGCGACCGAACTTCTTGCCGGTGCGGGCGACGTCGGCGCGCTCGCGGGCTCCGCGGGCGGTGCCGCGGCGCTTCTCGAGCTGCCAGGTGACGACCCGGTGGAGGATGTCGGCGCGCGGCTCGACACCGAAAATCTCATCGTTGAGATCGATGTCGCTGCCGGCCTTGCCGTCGAGGGACTGGACTTGGACCTTCATGGCTTAGCCTTCCTGGCCTTCGGTGGCTTCCGGAGCGGCGGCGGTTTCGGCCGGCGTCTCGGCGGGAGCGTTGTCGTTGGTCTGGCGGATGCCCGCCGGGTAGGGCGCGCCGTCCGGACGGGCGATCTTCACCGAATCCTTGACGAGCAGCCAGCCGCCCTTGTGTCCGGGCACGGAGCCCTTGACGAAGAGGAGGCCGCGCTCGGCGTCGGTGCGGACGATCTCGAGATTCTGCTGGGTGCGGTTCTTGGCGCCCATGTGCCCGGCCATCTTCTTGTTCTTGAAGACGCGGCCCGGATCCTGGCGCTGGCCGGTAGAGCCGAGCGAGCGGTGGGAGACGGAGACGCCGTGGGTGGCGCGAAGACCGCCGAAGCCCCAGCGCTTCATTCCGCCGGCGAAGCCCTTGCCCTGGGTGCAGCCCTGGATGTCGACATACTGGCCGGCGACGAAATGGTCGGCGGTGATCTCGGCCCCGACGTCGAGAACGGCGTCGTCGGCGACCCGGAACTCGGCGACCCGCGCCTTCGGCTCGACCTCGGCCTTGCCGAAGTGGCCGCGCTGCGGCTTGGCGACGTTCTTCGCCTTGGCGGTGCCGGCGCCGAGCTGGAGGGCGACGTAGCCGTCGCCGTCCGCGTCGCGGCGCGCGATCACCTGAACATTGTCGAGCGCCAGGACGGTCACGGGCACGTGGCGGCCGTCGTCCTGGAACAGGCGGGTCATCCCCATTTTCTTCGCGATCACGCCGGTGCGCATGACCAAACTCCTTACGACAGAGGCCCCACGGCACCATTGCCGGGGGCGTGTAGGGCACCCGTCGAAATATTATTTCGACGGGACCCCGTAAGCCCAAATTGTAAGCGTGCCCCGCCTGGGCTTGTGCTCCACCCGAAGGCGAAACGGCGGGGACGCAGACCGGAAGCAAGCTTCCGCGGTATCACCCTGTGTCGAAGGAAGCGGAGGCTCCCTTTAACCGTCACCCCAGCGAAGGCTGGGGTCTCAGTGAGATGAAGGCACAGTGCCTTTCACCCGCTGGGGCCCCAGCCTTCGCTGGGGCGACGAGCAGCCAGCCCTTAGGCCAGCTTGATCTCTACGTCCACTCCCGCGGCGAGATCGAGCTTCATCAAAGCGTCGACCGTCTGCGGAGTCGGCTGAACGATGTCGAGCAGCCGCTTGTACGTGCGCACCTCGAACTGCTCGCGCGACTTCTTGTCGACGTGCGGCGAACGGTTGACGGTGAACTTCTCGATGCGCGTCGGCAGCGGAATGGGCCCGCGGATGAGTGCACCCGTGCGACGCGCGGTGTCGGCGATGTCGCCAGTCGCCTGGTCGAGCACTCGATGATCGAACGCCTTCAGGCGAATGCGGATGTTCTGCGTTTCCATAACCTGCTTACCGATTGCAAAGAGCCAGCCCCGAAGGGCAACCTATCTTCATACGTCGTCCCAGCGAAGGCTGGGACCCCAGCGAGATAGAGGCTCAGCGCCCTTCACCCCCGGGGGCCCCAGCCTTCGCTGGGGCGACGATACTAAAAACGAGGCCGCGCGAATCTCGTAAAGAGCCGCGCGGCCTGCGCCCTATATTACTTCGTGATCTCGGCGACAACCCCCGCGCCGACGGTCCGGCCGCCTTCGCGAATGGCGAAGCGCAGGCCCTGGTCCATCGCGATCGGAGCGATGAGCTTGACGCCCAGCTGCACGTTGTCGCCCGGCATCACCATCTCGGTGCCCTCGGGCAGAACCACCTCGCCGGTCACGTCCGTGGTGCGGAAGTAGAACTGCGGACGGTAGTTGGCGAAGAACGGCGTGTGACGGCCGCCCTCGTCCTTCGAGAGCACGTAGACCTCCGCCTGGAAGTCGGTGTGCGGACGGATCGAGCCCGGCTTGCAGAGAACCTGCCCGCGCTCGACTTCCTCACGGCCGACGCCGCGGATGAGAGCGCCGATATTGTCGCCGGCCTGGCCCTGGTCGAGCAGCTTGCGGAACATCTCGACGCCGGTGACGACGGTCTTGCGGGTGTCCTTGATCCCGACGATCTCGACTTCCTCGCCGACCTTGACGATTCCGGTCTCGACGCGGCCGGTCACGACGGTGCCGCGGCCGGAGATCGAGAACACGTCCTCGATCGGCATCAGGAACGGACGGTCGAGCGGACGCTCGGGCTGCGGGATGTAGCTGTCGACGGCCTTCATCAGCTCCAGAATCGAATCATGGCCGATGGTGCGGTCCGAATCCTCGAGGGCGGCGAGAGCCGAGCCCTTGATGATCGGAATGTCGTCGCCGGGGAAGTCGTAGGACGAGAGGAGCTCGCGGATCTCGAGCTCGACGAGCTCCAGAAGCTCCTCGTCGTCGACCTGGTCGACCTTGTTCATGTAGACGACGAGCGCCGGAACGCCGACCTGGCGGGCGAGCAGGATGTGCTCGCGGGTCTGCGGCATCGGGCCGTCGGCGGCCGACACGACCAGGATTCCGCCGTCCATCTGCGCGGCGCCGGTGATCATGTTCTTCACATAATCGGCGTGGCCCGGGCAATCGACGTGGGCGTAGTGGCGGCCTTCGGTCTCATACTCGACGTGGGCGGTCGAGATGGTGATCCCGCGCTCGCGCTCTTCCGGCGCCTTGTCGATGTTGGCGTAGCTCGTGTAGGTCGCTCCGCCGGTCTCGGCGAGTACCTTGGTGATCGCCGCCGTCAGCGACGTCTTGCCATGGTCGACGTGACCGATGGTGCCGATGTTGCAGTGCGGTTTCGTCCGCTCGAACTTAGCTTTCGCCATTGTCTTCCTACCTTCTTTTCAGATGTCTCATCCGAGCGCGCCCGGTGTGCGGACGCGCCCATAACCACAAATTCGCGCTTATGCCAGCTTCGCCTTGACCTCTTCGGCGACGTTGGCGGGCACTTCGTCATAGTGCGAGAACTGCATCGTGTACTGCGCGCGGCCCTGGGTGAAGGACCGAAGCTCGTTCACGTAGCCGAACATGTTCGCGAGCGGCACCATCGCCTCGACCGCCTGGGCATTGCCGCGCGTGTCGGTGCCCTGGATCTGGCCGCGGCGGCTGTTGATATCGCCGATGACGTCGCCGAGATAATCCTCGGGAGTCACCACCTCGACCTTCATGATCGGCTCGAGCAGCTTGATCCCGGCCTTCTGGGCCGCCTCGCGCATCGCTCCGCGGGCGCAGATCTCGAATGCAAGGGCCGACGAGTCGACGTCGTGATACTTGCCGTCGATCAGGTGGACCGCGAAGTCGATGATCGGGAAGCCGATGAGGCTGCCGGTCTCGGCCGTCTCGCGCATGCCCTTCTCGACCGACGGGATGTACTCGCGCGGGATGTTGCCGCCCTTGATCTCGTCGACGAACTGGAACCCCGAGCCGCGCTCGCCGGGGACGACCTTCACCTTCACCTCGCCGAACTGGCCGGAGCCGCCCGACTGCTTCTTGTGGGTGTAGGTGAGCTCGACCGGCTTCGCGAGATACTCGCGATAGGCGACCTGCGGAGCGCCGACATTGGCCTCCACCTTGAACTCGCGCTTCATCCGGTCGACGAGGATCTCGAGATGGAGCTCGCCCATCCCCTTGATGATCGTCTGGCCGCTCTCATTGTCCGAGGAAACCCGGAAGGACGGATCCTCGCGGGCGAGGCGATTGAGGGCGACGCCCATCTTCTCCTGGTCCGCCTTCGTCTTGGGCTCCACCGCGACCTCGATGACCGGATCGGGGAACTCCATCCGCTCGAGGATGATCGGCGCGTTCTGGGCGCAGAGCGTGTCCCCGGTGGTGGTGTCCTTGAGGCCGGCCAGAGCGACGATGTCGCCGGCATAGGCCACCTGGATGTCCTCGCGGTCGTTCGCGTGCATCAGAAGCATGCGGCCGACCTTCTCCTTCTTGTCCTTGACCGAGTTCATCACGGTCGAGGCGCTCTCGAGCTTGCCCGAGTAGATGCGCGCGAAGGTGAGCGTGCCGACGAACGGATCGTTCATGATCTTGAACGCGAGCGCGGAGAAAGGCGCCTCGTCGCTGGCCGGACGAGTCTCCGTGGTCTCGCCGTCGAGCTTGAGGCCTTCCACCGGCGGGATGTCGAGCGGGCTCGGCAGATAGTCGACCACGCCGTCGAGCAGGGGCTGGACGCCCTTGTTCTTGAACGCGGAGCCGCACAGCACCGGAACGAAAGAGAAGTTCAAAGTGCCCTTGCGGATCAGCTTCTTGAGGGTCGCGGAGTCAGGCTCCTCGCCGCCGAGATAGGCCTCCATGACGTCGTCGTCCTGCTCGACCGCCATCTCGATGAGCTCCATGCGGGCCGCCTCGGCGGCGTCCTTCATGTCCTCGGGAATGTCCTGATATTCGAACTTGGCGCCCAGGCTCTCCTCGAGCCAGATGATGGCGCGGTTCTCGACCAGGTCGACGAGGCCCTTGAAGCCGCCTTCGATCCCGATCGGGAGATAGAGGACGGCCGGGCGGGCGCCGAGGCGATCCTTGATCATCCCGACGCACATCTCGAAATTGGCGCCGGTGCGGTCGAGCTTGTTGACGAAGCACATCCGCGGCACCTTGTACTTCTCGGCCTGCCGCCAGACGGTCTCCGACTGCGGCTCGACGCCCGCGACTCCGTCGAAGCACGCGACCGCGCCGTCGAGGACGCGCAAGCTGCGCTCGACCTCGATGGTGAAGTCGACGTGACCGGGGGTGTCGATGATGTTGATCCGGTGGTCGTTCCAGAAACAGGTCGTCGCGGCCGACGTGATCGTGATCCCGCGCTCCTGCTCCTGCTCCATCCAGTCCATCGTCGCGGTGCCCTCGTGGACCTCGCCGATCTTGTAGGACTTGCCGGTGTAATAGAGGATGCGCTCGGTCGTCGTCGTCTTGCCGGCGTCGATGTGCGCCATGATGCCGATATTGCGATAACGCTCGAGCGGGTGGCTGCGGGCCATGATCTTAAACTCCGATGTCGGGAGTCAGGGCTGGCCCTGACTTCGACGATATAGTGATGATTTTTACCAGCGAAAGCCTTTGAAACCCCGCTGTTACCAGCGGTAGTGCGAGAAGGCCCGGTTGGCTTCGGCCATGCGGTGCGTGTCCTCGCGCTTCTTGACGGCGTTGCCGCGGTTGTTCGCGGCGTCCATCAGCTCGCCCGAGAGGCGGGCCGACATGGTGTTCTCGCTGCGCGAGCGCGCCGCACCGATCAGCCAGCGGATGGCGAGCGCCTGGGCGCGCTCCGGACGGACCTCGACGGGGACCTGGTAGGTCGCTCCGCCGACCCGGCGGGAGCGGACCTCGATGCCCGGCTTCACGTTGTTCAAGGCGTCGTGGAAGACGCCGATCGGATCGCGCTTGGCCCGGGTCTCGACCGTGTCGAGGGCGCCGTAGACGATCCCCTCGGCGACCGACTTCTTGCCGTCCAGCATCACGCTGTTCATGAACTTGGTGAGGGTGATGTCCCCGAAACGGGGATCGGGAAGGACTTCGCGCTTTTCGGGACGACGACGACGGGACATGGCAAGTTCCTTTCTCTTCAGCCGAGTCCGGAACCTGTCCGGGGCTTACTGTTTCTCGATTTTCGTCATGCTGAACTTGTTTCAGCATCCAGCTGGTCACCCGCCGAGCGGCGGAGAACTGGATCCTGAACCAAGTTCAGGATGACGTCCGCGCTAGGCGGACGTCACTTCGGACGCTTGGCGCCGTACTTGGAACGCGACTGGCGACGGTCCTTGACCCCCTGGGTGTCGAGCACGCCGCGAAGGACGTGGTAGCGGACGCCCGGAAGGTCGCGAACGCGGCCGCCGCGGATCAGGACCACGCTATGCTCCTGAAGGTTGTGGCCCTCGCCCGGAATGTAGCTGATCACTTCGCGCTGGTTGGTCAGGCGGACCTTGGCCACCTTGCGCAGCGCCGAGTTCGGCTTCTTCGGGGTCGTGGTGTAAACCCGGGTGCACACGCCGCGCTTCTGCGGGTTCTGCTCCATCGCAGGGACCTTGGACTTGGCCTTCTGCGGCTCGCGACCCTTGCGGATCAGCTGGTTGATCGTCGGCATGAAGCCCTTCACTTCCTTAAGTTACTTTACTGGCACGCAAAAAACGCAAAAACCCGGGGCGACCTTCCGGCCCCCTGGCCCTTGCTACGCAACAGCAATGTTCAAGCTCTTGCCCGCTCCAGGAGCGCAAGGGCTCCGCGGGCGAGGCGGCCTATAGCGGCGGGAGGGTTACGGGTCAACGGGCGGTTTGCCGCTCGCCGCCCCTATTTGAGCGGCCGCAACGCCGTCGCGACCGTCATCCGGCCGATCTTTCGCCCCATGTCCTCCGCCGCCTCGTTCGAGAAGCGGTAATGGACCCCGGCGTAGATGCGCGACATCGACATCGCCTTCACATAGGCGTCGAGGGTGGGAAGCGACTGGACGACCCCCGGGACCCGGCGGGTGGTGAACTGCACCCCGCCCGGAGGCCTCTGCCCGATCTCCGTCTCGAGCACCGCGGCGATGGTCGCCGCCCCGATGCAATGGCCGCAGGGATATTCGGGGTGATTGGGGGTTTGCAGCAGCGGCTCCCAGGCGGGATCGGCCGCGGTGGCCGGATTTCCGTCCTCCTCGGCGTTGCGGATCGAGGTGATCGGCCTCCAGAAATTGTAATGATATTTCGCGTCGGCGATCGCCACTCCGGCATCGTCGCTTGCCATAGAGACGAGGCTGAACAGGCGGGCGTTCTGGACCGGCGAGCGGCCCGGCAGGTCGGCGATCCACCGCAGCGTGGGATCGAGGTCGGTCGCCACCCAGAAGCGCGCCTGGATCGTCTGGAGCGGGTTGCGCGCCTTGCTGGCCTTGGCGCCCAGCGTCCGGACTTCGTTGAAATCCTGGGCCCAGCGGGCGCTGTTCAGCGCCGGCGGCGGACCGGGACGCACCGAATCGGCCGCGGGAAGCACCCACCGCTTCAGGGTGAGAAGCCACAGCGGAAGAACCGGCTGCTGGGTCGCCACCCAGACGCCCGGGCTGGTGCGCGGCCGGTAATAGACCGGCGCAGCCTTCTCGTCCGCCGCTCCGGTGGCGAGCACCGCCTTGGCGGCCGCCTCGCCGACGGCCTTGCCCGCCGCCCTCGATCCCTCGTCCGGCACAAGGCTCATGCTGACCATGTAGGCGTCGTCGAGAGTCGCCTTCTGGCCGGGATAATAATGGAGGAGGACTTGGTAGGCCGCCGTCGCCGCGGCGGCGTTCTGCGAGGCGCCCTTGGGCGCGGGCGCAAGCTTGACCCAGCTTTCGTAACGGCGGTCGATGGCGTTCAGGGCCTCGAACATGGCGAGGGCGAGATGGGTGTCGGCGCGCGCCGACTCGACGGCGGGCGGCGCGGCCGGAGTCGCCGAAGCCTCGGAGACGGTCGTGCCGAGCTCCATCCAGTCGCACACGATGTCAGCCCGCGCCGGCGCCGACAGCGCCAGCGCGCCGGCGCAGAGCAACGCCTTGAGCTTCGTTCCAGCCATGCTTCCCCCCATTCCCGCCCGGCGCCGCCCCGGCAAGCGATGCGCGGTCAGGCTACACCGGTAGGCCGCCCGGGAAAAGACGGTCGCCTTGGCGTGTGTTGCGCTCCCGGCCGGACTTGCCCAACTTGTCGCGGCGGGAGCCGCTGACTAAGCATCGCGGATGCCTCCCTTCACCCGTCTTTTCCGCAAGCTGACCGGGAAAACACCCTCTCCCGCGGCACCCGAGCCGGCGCGGGCCGAACCCGCCGCGCCGGCTCGGCCTCCGGCTCCCGCTCCTTCCGCGCCGAGAGCGGGCGACATCGGCGCCCTGCTCGCCGCGGCCGCGGCGGCTTCCGCCGCCGCGCCCCAATATCGCCGTTTCGAAAGTTTGCCGGGATCCGATCCGCAGACCCTCGCCCGCATCGGCCGCGAAGTGGCCGCGAGGCTGGACTTGCTCCCCGGGGCGGCCAGGCTCCCGGCGCTGAACCTCGACATGTTCCTGGTGCGCGACTTCCTCTCGGCGAACGAATGCACGAGGCTGATGGAGCTGGTCGACGCCGGCGTGAAGCCGTCGACCCTGCTCAGCGACCATGGCAACGCCCGGCTCCGGACCAGCTACACCTGCAAGCTTGCCGCGACCGAGCCTCTGGTCGGCGAGGTGGAGCGGCGGATCGCCGACCTGCTCGGCCTCCCGCTCGGCCATAGCGAGACGGTGCAGGGCCAGCGCTACTCCCCGGGGCAGCAGTTCAGGATGCACAACGACTATTTCGCCGGCGGCCAGGTCTATTCGGAGGCGGTGGCACGCGAAGGCGGGCAGCGCACGTGGACCGCGATGATCTTCCTGAACAGGCCCGACTCGGGCGGCTGCACCAGCTTCCCGCGCGCGACGGTCAAGGTCGAGCCGGAGCCGGGCGCCCTCCTAACCTGGAACAACAACGATCGCGACGGCCTGTCCAATCCCTGGTCGCATCACGAAGGAATGGTGGTCGAAGCCGGAGTCAAATACGTCCTCACCAAGTGGTTCCGCGAGCGCGAGTGGCTGGGGAGCGCCGAGTCGGACGCGCTGCGTGCCTGACCGGCGCCCAACGCCGGCGCCTTCCTCCCCTCTCGCCGCCCCGGCCGTCGACCGCGCATCGGCCCGGTCTCCGGCGCTGGACGGCCTGCGGGCGGTCGCCATCGCAGCGGTGGTCCTGTTCCACGTCAAGCACGGCATCGCCCCCGGCGGGTTCGTCGGGGTCGACCTCTTCTTCGTCATCAGCGGCTTCGTCATCACCCGCTCGCTCGCATCGGAGCTGCGGCGGACCGGCGCCGTCTCGATCGGCGATTTCTACCTAAGGCGCGCGCGCAGGCTCCTGCCGGCGCTCCTTGTCTTCATGGCCGGAACCGCCGCTCTGTCGCTCGCCACCCGCCGCGCCCCCAGCTCCGAAGCCACGGCGGCCCTGGCGGCCGCGACCAGCAGCCTCAACTGGTTCCTTGCGGCGGGCTGGTACGAGACTCTGCGGACCAGCTGGTTCGTCCATGTCTGGTCGCTGTCGGTGGAGGAGCAATTCTACCTTGTCTGGCCCCTGGCGTTCGTCCTTCTCGCCCGGCGCAACAGGCTTTCGATCACCCTTGCCGCGTTAGCCGCGGCGATCGCCCTCTCCGCGGTCTGGGCCTTCTTCCTCACCGCCCAAGGCGCGCCCTGGTCGAGGACCTATTTCGGTTTCGACGCGCGGGCGCAGGGGCTGCTCGCCGGCTGTCTCCTCGCCGCCGCCGGCACGGCCGCGGTGCCGGCCGTCGTCAGGAAGCTCTGGCCGGTCGCGGCGCTCGCTTTCCTCGCCATGACGCTGACGGTGGATAATCACCGCCCTTTCCTCGGGTTCGGCGGCTTCGCTCTCGCCGCACTCGCTTCGGCCTGGCTGATCGCCGCGGCAGCGGACGACGCCGGCGGGAAGCTCGCCCGTCTGCTGTCGACGCGCCCCCTCGTCTGGATCGGGCTTCGATCCTACAGCCTCTTCCTGTGGCATTATCCGATCGCGCAGGCGCTTTACGCCCACGGCCTGCGATACTGGCCCTCGCTGACCGTGATCCTGTCGGTGGTTGCCGCCGACCTGTCCTACCGGCTCGTCGAGCGGCCGTTCCTGAAGCGCCGGTCGAGCGAATATCGGGGCGCCGCCGCGGAAGAGCAGGCGGCGCCCTAGGACGGCTACTCGCTACTCGCTCGTCTCGCCGGTCCACTCGTCATTGTCGTGGTCGCGCTCGGCCTGTTCCTTGTCCTTGTGCACCACGCCGTCCTTGTGCTCGGGCGGGCCGTAGATGGTGTAGAGACGCAGCGGCCGGTCGGTGTCGTTGACGACGTTGTGGCGGGCACCGGCGGGAACGATGACGGCGAAATCGTCCTCGACCCGATTGGGCGTTCCGTCGATGTAGACGATCCCCTGCCCTTCCTCGATCCGGAAGAACTGGTCGCGGTCCTCGTGCACTTCCTCGCCGATGTCGCAGCCCGGCGGAAGCGTCATCAGCACGAGCTGGAGGTTCTTGCCGGTGTAGAGCACCCGGCGGAAATCCTGGTTCTCGACCGTGCGCTTCTCGATATTGTCGCAATAGCCCTTCATCGCTCTCGCTCCTCAAAAGTTCTTCAGGGGATCGCAGCCCCAGTTCATCAGGCTGTATCGCCAGCGCGAGGTGACCGGGTTGCCGGGCTGCTGGCCCGGTGCCGCGCGACGAACCCCGCCACCTTTCGCATGTGCCGGTAATCCTCGTCCGTGCGCTCCGGTTCCGGACTGCGCAGGATCGCGGCGATACGGCGGCCGGAGGCGTGCCCGATCGACCCGCGGCCGCCGCCGTCCTTCTTCTGGCCGACCCGGTGGCTCTCGCCCGTATCGAGCCACGTCTCGGTCTCTTCCCCGTCCATGTTGACGGCGCGCTCGAAGCGCTCGGCGACTTTCCTTCGGTCCGGCTCGGCCATCGGGTGCCGATAGTGCCCGGGTGGGCGAAGCGGCAACGGGAAAGGCCGACCGACCTATACTGACGCCGGCGATTGCCCGCGGGAATCGGGCGCGGCTAAGGGCGGGCATGGACCTTTCCGAATTCTCGACTCCTCCGGCGCGGATCCTCATCCACGACCCGGGCGACGGCGCCGCCCTGGCCGGCCTCACCGCCGAGGGGCTCGCCGAGCATAATTTCCTCGATCTTCCCGCCGGGGCGCGCCTCGCGGCGGAATATGACGGCTTCCGGGCCGCTCTGGCCGAGCGGGTTCCGGTCGTGGCGCTCGGTGCGCTGATCGGCGACGACCCCGATTTCATCGCCGAGGCGGCGGCCAACCCGAACCTCATGTTCATGCGCGACAGCAGCGTCACCCTGCCCTGGGCGCCCGACCTTTATATTCCGGGGCGGCTGGCGCTTCCCGCAAGGGCGCGCGAGCCGGTGCTCGCCGGGCGCGCCCTGGAGCGGCTCGGGCTTCGCCGCGCCTTCGATTTTCGCGACGACGAATATCTGGAAGGCGGCGACGTGCTTCCGGCGATGGACGGCGGCAAGCGAATCCTGATGATCGGCTTCGGCGTCCGAACCACCAAGGCGGCGGCGCTGCGGCTCGCACGGGAGCTGATCCCCGGCGAGGTCGATCAGGTCATCGGCCTGTGGCACGATCCGGATCTGCTCCACCTCGATACCGGCTTCACCGTGCTTCCAAACCGGGTGATGCTGGCCGCCGGCGGCATGTTCCACGCCGGTTTCCTGATCGACGAGCGCCGCGCCCTTCATCCGATCGACCCCATCGCCCACGCCGAAGCGCTGGGTTTCCGGATCGTCACCTGCGACAAGGCCGACGCCATCGCCCACGAGAGGTGCAACCTGCTGCCACTCGGCGAAGGCCGCTATCTCGCCTTCGAGATGCCGCCTTCGCTTCGCGGCGAGCTCGAGGCGGCGGCGGGGATCTCGATCGCCTGCCTTCCCGGCGGCGAGATCGCCAAGGCGACGGGCGGGGTCCATTGCCTGACCCGCCCGGTCTACCGCTAGGACGCCTTCCGGCCGCGCCTATTGAAGCCGGTCGTACTGGATGTCGGTGGCGACATATTCGTTCTTGAGCTTGCGCTGGCCGCCGGCGAACGGCCCCGTCCCGAAGGGGTGCAGGGTGAAGAGCGGCATGTTGTCGGCCGGCGCGGTGTGCTTCCAGGCATTGAGGAAGTCGCCGTTGATCGCGGCGAGCCGATCGAACAGCTCGTTCGCGATCGAGTCCCGATCCTCCGGAATCACGGCCCCTTCGGCCAGCTCGGCGGCGATCTCCATCCGTTTGTCGGAGCGCTCGTCCTCGTAGGAAAGGAGGCGGAAGGTATTGACGATCGGAGCGAGCCGCTCGACCGCATAGACCACCTCGCGGATGCTGTCGGGGGTGACGTTGGCCCCGTAATAGTCGATCGACATGTCGGACCGGCCGTAGAGGAAGAGGAGCGGCAGGTCGGCGCTTTTCTCGAGCAGCGCGACGAGATCCGCTTTGCCCGCCTTCCGCAGCCGGCGCCCGAGCTCGGGCGTGCGCATGACGTGGCCGCGATCATGGATGTTGTACCGGATCTTCGGCGCGATGTGATAAGGCCGCGAGGTGGTGACGACGAGCTCGCCCGCGGCGTTCGTCTCGATATAATAAGCCATCGGATTGTACTGGAAGATCATCGGCGTGACGCCGTAATCGGTGCGGATCAGAGCTTCGCGCAGGGCCGGATCGTCGGTGACGGCCCGGCGAAGGGCGATGCTGAGGTCGGTCTCGATGGCCAGGTTCACTTCGAGATCGGACGCGCCGTAGCTGCCCACGACCCGCCTGAAGCGGCGGCCAAGATAGGTTCGAAGGCTCTCCGAAATGCCCTCGCCGCCATAGCCGGCGTCGACGACGAACCGGCTCCAGTCGATCCGCGGATCGTCCGCCAGCCCCTTGAGGAAGGGGGGATAGCCCATGACGACGTAGCGATAGCCGGGCCCGAACTCGAGCATCGTGTGGACGATCTTGTCGAGATTGGGCCCGGTGGACTTCACGATCGAACAGGGCGTCAGCGACAGCGAGACGTTCATTCCGGTCGCCCAGGCGCCCAAAGCGAAGGCGTTGAGGATGAAGACGGGCCTTTCGCGATCCACCGACTCCCGGTAGCTCAGCCGCATCATCTGGCTGACGATCTGGCGCTCGACCGGCCCGCGCACCCAACTCGTCGGCGTGCCGCTGGAGCCGGAGCTCTCGTCCACCATCACCCCGCTCCGCGGCAGGCGTCCGCCCTTGACCCGCTCGTGGATCGGATATTCCTTGACGTAGCTGGTCTTGTCCATCTCCGGCACGGCGGAAAGGTCCGGGAACAGCCCTCGGGTAAGGTGAAGGTCGGGAAGGCCGCCGCGCCGGGCGATATAGTCGCGATAGGCGGGGACCCGCCGGTGGGCGAGGTAGAAGCTTCGCCAGGCCCGCCACACGCCGAGATTCCAGCGCGCCCGCTCGTAGCCGGGGGCGAGCAGCACCTTGTAGAGCGCTCCCGACGACGCGAACATCCGTTCTGCCGTGTCGATAAGGGCTACTAGCGCGAACGCGGGAAGCCGCATCGCCGCCTTCACGGCGCGCAGAGGATTATCTCCTCGAGCGGCAGTCGGTGACTTAGCGGCGGCGGCTCGCTCCGCCCCAACCTCAACAGCAGCCATACCATGTCCTCCCCGCCCGCTTCCTCCGGCAATCGGAGATAGCGGATCATGTTCAACCGGGCGTCCTCGCTGGTGATCACCGAGCCGTAGGGATGCCAATAGAAGCCGCGCCGGGTCAGGATCAGCCACAGGCGGATCATGCAGCGCCCGGCGTCGATCCAGTCGCGATTGTCGCGATAGGGTCCGCGCAGCCAGCCGATCGTCCCGATCCCCTTCATCGTCGCGCGATAGACCCAGCCGACGACGTTGCGCACGCCGGGCAGGGTCCAGAAGTGGTGCCGGGTGAAGAAGCTTCGAAACAGGCTCGGCTTGAAGGTCAGGCAGCGCGCCGAAAGCCCGTCGCGCATCAGATCCTCCTCGCGCGCGTCGAAACGGAGCCACTTGGTCAGCTCGGTCCGAAGCGGCGCGTTGTCGAGGTCGTGGAACAGCGCCTGGCGGTTCAGCTCCACCACCCAGCCGATCGCCTCGCGATCGCTTCGGGTCTCGAAGCGGTGGCCGAGCCGTTCGGCTTCCGCCTTCAGCTCGGCGATCACCTCGGCTGGGACGGTTCGTCCGTCATAGGGAAGGCGCGAGGTGTGCCGGTCGAGGATGAGCTGGGGATCGAGATCGGGGATCGCGGCGCCGCTCGGGGCAAGGGTCAGTCGCGCCAGGGTCTGCGGGGTTTCGACATCGCCGCCGGGATACATCGGGCCGAGGTCCCATTGCGCCGACAGCTCGAAGCCCAGGCCGTGCGCCGCGATCGCGCAGATTTCGGCGAAGATCCCGGCCGTAAGCCAGGTGAAGCGACCTAGCGGATCCGCTGTCGGAAGCCCCCGACGCGGCAGGAACACGAGCTCCGCCGTCGCCTCGTCGAGGATGCGGAGCCGGAACGGCTGGGTGTTGTGCGGGCTCGGGCAGCGTTGCGCGAAGGGCGCGATCTGATGCCAGGGAGTGTCGGACATGCCCACTGACTAGCCCGCGACGGTTATGATTTGCTGAAAGCGCCGGACATTCAGCGGGTCTTTCTCCTCCCCTGCTTTTGCAGGGGAGGGGGACCAGGCGAAGCCTGGTTGAGGGGCTTCTTAGGCGGCAAGAAGCCCCTCCATCGCGCTTCGCGCGGTCCCCCCTCCCCTCGAAATCGAGGCGAGGACATGGAGGGGACCTACTGCCTTGAATGTCGATACAGACTAGTCCGCTTTCACCAGCTTGCCGCCCTTGATCACCGCGACGGGGTGCTCGAGCGTCCGCACGTCCTTGAGCGGATCGCCGTCGACCGCGACGATGTCGCCCCAGCGGCCCGGAGCGATCGCGCCCACCTCCCCCTCGCGATTGAGCGCCATGGCGGCGTTTCGGGTCGCGGCCTGGATCGCCTGCATCGGGGTCATGCCCCATTCGACCATCTTGGCGAACTGGCGCGCATTGTCGCCGTGCGGATAGACGCCCGCGTCGGTCCCGAACAGCATCGGCACCCCGGCCCGGACCGCCCGCCGGAAGGTCTGGCGCTGCTTCAGGCCGATCGTCTTCTCCTTGTCGAGGCTCTCCTGCTCGGTGCCGTTCGCCGTCCCGGTCGCGAGGATGTAATCGTCGTTGTAGATGTCCATGTCGAACCAGGTCTTGCGCTGGACGGCGAGCGCGATGGTGGCGTCGCTGGCCAGGCTGCAATGCTCGATCGTGTCGATCCCGGCGAGGATTGCGGTGCGGATCCCCTCGTCCCCATGGGCATGGGCGGCGACCCGCAGGCCGAGCATGTGCGCCTCGTCGGCGATCGCCTTCATCTCCTCGAGGCTCAGTTGCTGGCCGCCGACCGTGTCGCCGAGCGAGAAGACTCCGCCGGTCGCGCAGATCTTGATCACCTGCGCACCATATTTGTGGAGCCAGCGGACCTTGGCGCGGGCCTCTTCGGGGCTGTTGACCACCGAGGGCTCCTGCCGGTCGAGCGACGGCGGAAGGGCGTTGTTGTCGCAATGGCCGCCGGTCGCCCCGATGGCGTAGCCCGCAGTGACGATCCGCGGCCCGTCGAGCCAGCCGCCGTCGATCGCCTCGCGCAGGCCGACGTCCTGGAAGCCGTCCGAGCCGACGTTGCGGACGGTCGTGAAGCCGGCGCGCAGGGTCTTGGCCGCATTGGCGGCGCCGACGGCGGACCAGAAGCTGTCGGTATATTGGAGCCCGCGATAGCCGCCGATCTCGGCGAGCGAGGTCAGGTGGACGTGCATGTCGATAAGGCCCGGAAGGATCGTCTTGCCGGGAAGGTCGATCCGCTTCGCGCCCGCCGGGATGAGCGGCCGGGCTCCGCCCCGCCCGACGACCGAGACGATGCGGCCGTCGGTGATCACCACCACCGGATCCTCGACTACCGCTCCGCCGAGCGCGTCGACCATGCGGGCGGCGGTGACCACGACGCTCTCGGCAGCCGCGGCGGGCATGGCTGGCGTGGCGGCGGCGAGCGCCGCGGCGAGGCAGAGGAACTTCGTTCTCATCGTCTGCACCTTCGTCGTTCCAGGTAAAAGGAGTTGCGCGCGGTCAAGCGGCTTGAGGTCCGCCCTGATCGTTCTTCTCGAGCCAGAGGCGGTGCCGCTCGGCCGCGCCCTGCTCGGGGCGGATGAACAGCCGTTTGACGTCCGGCCAGCGCTGCCGCGCCTCTTGCTCGATCTCGCCCACGATCCGCTCCACCTCGGCGGCGCTGATCATATCGTCGAAATCGACCGCGAGCAGCGCCGTGATCTGGTCCGGCGCCGAATGGACGGTAAGGACATGGCCGACGCCGGTGATCCCGGAGCGGCCGCCGGCCAGCGTCCTTAGCCCCTCGACCAGCTCCGGGTCGGCCGCCTCGCCGATCAGCAGCGCCTTCGATTCCGCCGCCAGCAGCCAGGCGGTGACCCCGAGGATCAGCCCGATGACGATCGAGGCGACCCCGTCGAACAGCGGCCGCCCGGTCGCCTGGCTCAGCGCCAGGCCGAGCGCGGCGACGAGGATTCCGGCCATCGCCGCGCCGTTTTCGAGAAGGACGATGAAGGCGGGCGGGTCCTTCGAGCGGCGGACCGCCTCGAACCAGCCGAGGCCGCCCTTCGCCTCCCGGAATTCCTTGAACGCGGTCAGGGTTGAGCCGCCCTCGAGCAAAAAGGCGACGAGCAGGACTCCGTAGGCGATCAGCGGCGACACCGCCTCCTCCGGGTGGAGGATGTGGACCACCCCTTCGTACACCGAGACCCCGGCGCCCAGCGCGAAGACCAGAACCGCGACGACGAAGCTCCAGAAATAGAGCTCGCGCCCGTAGCCGAACGGATGGCGGGAGTCGGCTGGCTTGCGCGCCTGCCGCCGGCCCCACATCAGGAGCAGCTGGTTCGAGCTGTCGACGACGCTGTGCACCCCCTCGGTCAGCATCGCCGACGACCCGGTGATCGCCGCGGCGACGAACTTCGACACGGCGATGCCGAGATTCGCCGCGAGCGCGATGATCAGGGTCCGGTTGCTGGCGTTGGGGAAGCTCATCATGCCGCCTTAGGGCGTGGCCGAGCGCCCGTCACTACCGCCACGCACCTATCTCCAGTCAGTGTCGCAGTTTCAAATTAGCCGCTGACCCCCTCGCGCTCCGGCCTCGTCTCCGATAGGCTTAGGAAAAGCGTGGGAGGAGTCTCAGATGGGTTTTTGGCTCCCGATTGCAGCGGGAATTGCCGTCGCCGTGGGCTTGGGTCTGTTCGTGGTTTTCTTCGCGAAGGGGAAAAGACGCGATGCCTGACCGCGGAAGCGCCCCGCCGACGGCACCGGCCTCGCCGTCATCGTCGGACCAACGCCTCCTGCGCCGCGATCGTCAGGTTCTTCTTGTGAAGGATCTCGACGATGAAACGTTCGACGCCATCCGGAACGCCGAACCGTCGGAACGCTCGAAGGCGCTGAACCACCTCATGGACGATCCCCCTGCCGACTGACGTCGCACTCGGCCAACCTTACCCCCCTCCCCGTCATGCTGACCGTGTTTCAGCATCCAGCGGCAAGCCGGCTCGTGGGTGGAGAACTGGACCCTGCACGAGTTCAGGGTGACGGCGCCTCCCGAACCCCTCGCGAGAACTTATTTCGCCCCGCCTGCATCCGCCGCCAGTTTCGCCCCGTACCTTCCGATGCAGCCGCTCAAAGGCTGCCTCGCGAAGGAAGAATTCGATCATGATGAAGCTCAAGATGCGCACCGCGCTGCTCGCCGCCTCGCTCGCCGCCGCCGCCGGAGGCGTGGCCATCGCGAAGAATCCGATGGTGGGCGGCGCCGCGATGTACGCCAACAAGACGATCGTCCAGAACGCGGTCAATTCGCGCGACCACACCACGCTGGTCGCCGCGGTCAAGGCGGCGGACCTCGTCGGAACCCTCTCCGGCCCGGGCCCCTTCACCGTCTTCGCGCCGACCAACGCGGCCTTCGCCAAGCTTCCCGCCGGCACCGTCGACACTCTGGTGATGCCCGAGAACAAGGCGATGCTGACCAACATCCTCACCTATCACGTCGTTGCCGGCCGGATGACCTCCGGCATGATCGCGGGCAAAATCCGCGCCGGTCACGGAATGGCGCGCCTCACCACCGTGCAGGGCGAGCCGCTGACCGCGCGCATGCAGGGCCGCTACCTCGTCCTCACCGATGCGAAGGGCGGAACCTCGCGGGTCACCACCGCCGACGTGATGCAGTCCAACGGCGTCATCCACGTCGTCGACACGGTGCTGATGCCGTAATTCCCCGGCATGTAACGACACGAAAACCGGCCCTGCGTCCGCTTCCCCCTGTGCGGGCGCGGGGCCGGCGAGAGCGGAGCGAGCAATGCCCCGGCCGAACACGCCCTCGCTCCGCTCTCAACCGGCTTTCGCAGTCCTTCGGGATGGTGCATGGGGCTTAACATGGATTTACCCGCCGGTGCGCTTCGAGAAAGCGGCGAACGCCTTCGCCTCGCCGAGGCGCTGGCTTCGGTCGCCGCCGGCGACAAGGCGGCGATGAAGGAGCTCTACGCCCGCACCTCGCCCAAGCTGTTCGGGATTTGCCTGCGCGTGCTGGGAAGCGAGGCCGAGGCCGAGGAAGCGCTTCAGGAGACCTATGTCGCCGCGTGGCGCAAGGCGGCCGCCTTCGACTCCGGCCGGGCAAGCCCGATCACCTGGCTCGCGATCATCGCCCGCAACAAGTCGATCGACCGCCTTCGCCTTCGCCGGCCGACTGCCCCCGACGGACTCGACTCCGCCGCCGCCATTCCCGACGACTCGCCCTCCGCCGCCGATACGCTGGAACAGGCCGACGAGGCGCGGCGTCTGTCGCTCTGCCTCGACACGCTCGACGCGGTGCAGTCGCGCGCCATTCGTGCCGCCTTTCTCGGCGGGGCGAGCTACCCCGACCTTGCCGCAAGCGAAGGCGTTCCGCTCGGAACCATGAAGAGCTGGGTCCGCCGCGGCCTCTCCCGTCTCAAGAAGTGCCTCGAGCCATGAGCGGCGAATCGATCCCGGAAGGCGAGGATCGCGACTGGCTCGCCGCCGAATATGCGCTGGGCCTGCTTGAGGGGGACATGCTCGCCGAGGCGGAACGTCGGCTTGCGGCCGATAGGGCCTTCCGCCGCGAGGTCGGAGATTGGACCGGCCGACTCGTGCCGCTGCTCGACGAAGTGGCTCCGGCCGCGCCGCCGGAGGATACGTGGCAGCGCATCGAACCCCGGTTGGCCGGCCGCGCCCTATCTGGAGCGGCGCCCGCTCCGGCCGCGAACGACAATCTCGCCCCGCTCCACCGCAAGCTGGCCTTGTGGCGAGGCTATGCCGCAGCCGCCACCGCTTTGGCCGCCTCGCTCGCCTTCTTCCTAGTCCTTCGCCCGGCAGCCGCTCCGACCCCGGTGGCTCCGACCCCCGTCGCCCCGCTGCCCGCCGCCGGACCGGCGCCGCTGGTGGCGATGATGGAAGCGAAGGACAGCCCCGTCCGCCTCGTCGCCACCTACGAGCCGGCGACTCGAAGCCTCGTCGTCATGCCGGCTGCCGGACTCACTCGTGCCGCCGGCCACTCCCACCAGCTCTGGCTGATTCCCGACGGAGGCGCTCCGCGCCCGCTCGGTATCGTCGCCCCCGGCACTCCATTGCGTCTGGCTATGTCGGGAGCCCTCGCTCCCGCGATGGCCCGCGAGGCGACTCTCGCCGTCTCCGTCGAGCCCACCGGCGGCTCGCCCACCGGCCTTCCGACCGGCCCGATCATCGCGGCGGGTAAGCTGGTTCGGACCTGAGCCGAGGGTGGCCAGGAGCGCAATTCGGCGCCCGAGCTAAAGAAGTGAGAGCTTGAACTGCTTCCCGAACGCTTCGGCGCCGCTAGACCCGGCGGCCGAGCCGGGCCTGGACTTCCCTGACCCAGGCCTCCACCTCCCCGTCGCTCTCGACGAGTGCGTTGGCGGCAAGGCCCCCCCGCCTGCCCCTCCCCGGCACGGGAGTGACGGAGATTACCGGATGCCCGGCCGCCCGGACGATCTCGAGGCGATCGATGTCTCCGGCGGAATAGGCGTGGGTGCCGAGCAGGGCGTTGAGAGTCACGCCGCCGCCGTCGGCACGTGCCGCGACGAGGTCTCCGAAGGCTCGGCGAAGGTGCAGGATGCCGAAGGTCGCGGAGAGGAGGACGCAGGCCCAGAGCAGCGCCATCAGCCCTTGCGGGCCCAGGATATCGACGATCCACGCCGCATTACCCTGAAAGTCTTCGCCTTCCCGGACGCCGGCGAGGGCGGCCCACAGGGTGAGCCCGCTCAGCCCCAGGGACAGCAGGCCGTGGCGGATCAGCTTGCCCCGCCCATAATGAAGTTCGAGCGCGTCCATTCGGACCTCCAGGATGGTTCTTCCGGGCGAGCCCGCAGCGGCCTTTCAATGGGTCCGATGCGAGAGGTAGAGCGCGATCGCGATGAGTATTCCCGCGACGGTCAAGGCGACCGCGAGGATCGCCGCGACGGTTTCTTTCTGGGCCGCGTCGCTCGGGTCGGGCTCGCCGCTCGCATAGCTTTCGAGGAAGCCGCATCGGCCGCACCGCCAGGTCGAGATCGGCGACTGCGGCCGCCCCGCCAGCTTCACCCCGGTCCAGACGCTCGTCTGCGCCGCTCCCTCGACCCAGCGCGACACTCCGACGCTTCCGTGCGCCTTGTCGAGCACGAACCCCTCGGCCATCGATCCCGCGCATTTGGGACATTGCTTCGACTGCTGCACGACCCCTCCCTGACTCGCCCTCCGGCGGCAGGCTAGGCTACTGTCCGGCGACTGTCATCGGGAAGCGGCAACCTTCCCGCCTGCGCAACTGAAGTTCCAGGCGGCGGGCGCGAGCGTCGCTGGGATCCGCATCGCCCGCGGGCACGAAGAGGCCGCCGCCGATGAAGGCGGCGACCTCTTGGGTCTCTTTGATGCTGCGCTCGAAACCAGCGAAAGCGAAGGACGCGATCAGCCGTAAAAGAAGGAGAAAGAGCTGCTGGAGCTCGAGCTCGAGCTGCTCGAACTGGAGCTGCTGAAGCTGAAGCTGAAGCTCGAACTGGAGCTCGAACTGGAGCTCGAACTGCTGCTGGAGCTGTAGCTGTAGCTGCTGCTCGAGCTGGAGCTGCTCGAAGTCGAGCAAGGCGGCGGCGGACAGGGCGTGCACACCGGCGCGCACCAGCGCGGAGCGCATCCGTACCGGCCCGCGCCGCTCACTTCGGTCAGTTCCTGGACCAGCAATTCACGCATATCGGCCTCTCCTGGTTGGGGCGACGCCATGCCGCCACTCGCTCAACGCCCGTCTATCACCCCCGCCGCATCGGTTCGAGCGGAGGCGAGTACCGATTTGGGACACATGGATGCCGTCGCCCCAGCGAAGGCTGGGGCCCCGGCGGGTGAAGAGCGCGGACGTCCGTGAAGGGCGCGGGCTTGCCCCAAGGAGCCTTGCACCCCCTGGGGTCCCAGCCTTCGCTGGGACGACGAGCCGCACTTAGTAGTGGATCGCCCTTCCGTACGCGTCGAGCACGCTTTCGTGCATCATCTCGCTGAGCGTGGGGTGCGGGAAGACCGTGTGCATCAGGTCTTCCTCGGTGGTCTCCAGCTGGCGGGCGATTGCGTAGCCCTGGATCAGCTCGGTGACCTCGGCGCCGACCATGTGGGCGCCGAGCAGCTCGCCGGTATCGGCGTCGAAGACGGTCTTCACGAAGCCTTCCGCCTCGCCCAGAGCGATCGCCTTGCCGTTGCCGATGAAGGGGAATTTGCCGACCCGGACCTTGCGCCCTTCCTCCTTCGCCTTCGCCTCGGTCAGGCCGACGCTGGCGACCTGAGGGCGGGAATAGGTGCAGCCGGGGATGTTCCAGGTCTCGAACGGGTGCGGGTTCTTGCCCGCGATCGCCTCGACGCAGACGATCCCCTCGTGGCTCGCCTTGTGGGCAAGCCACGGCGGCCCCGTCACGTCGCCGATCGCGTAGACACCCTCGACATTGGTTCGCCCGAAGCCGTCGACGGCGATGTGGCCGCGCTCGGTCTTCACGCCCAGCGCCTCCAGCCCGATCGTCTCGGTGTTGGGGACGATCCCGATGGCGACGATGGCGTGGCTGAACTCCTGCTCGCCCTGGCCCTTCAAGGTCGCCTTGACCCCGTTCGGGCCCGGCACCAACGCCTCCACGCCGGAGGAGACGTGGATCGTCATCCCCTGCTTGACCAGCGCCTTGTGCATGAAGGCGGAGATGTCGGGGTCCTCGACGGGCAGGATCCGGTCGAGCATCTCGACGATCGTCACCTCGGCGCCCATGTCGGAATAGAAGCTTGCGAACTCGACGCCGATCGCCCCGGATCCGATGACCAGCAGCTTGGTCGGCATGACCTTGGGGACCATGGCGTGGCGGTAGGTCCAGATGCGCTCGCCGTCCGACTTGGCGAAGGGCAGGTCGCGGGCGCGCGCGCCGGTCGCGACGACGATATGCTTCGCTTCCAGAACCGTGTCGCCGACCTGGAGCCTGCCTTTGCCGGCGAGCTTGCCCTCGCCCTCCACCACCGTGACCTTGTTCTTCTTCATCAGGCCCTTGACGCCGGCATTGAGCTGGCCGGCGACCTTCCGGCTGCGATCGACGATCTTCGTAAGGTCGAAGCCGGGCTTCTCCACGGTCAGCCCGTAGGAGGCTGCGTGGGTCATATAATGGTAGATCTCGCTGGTGCGCAGAAGCGCCTTGGTGGGGATGCAGCCCCAGTTGAGGCAGATCCCTCCAAGCTTCTCCCGCTCGACGATCGCCACCTTCATTCCAAGCTGGCTGGCGCGGATCGCGGCGACATAGCCGCCGGGGCCGGAGCCGAGCACGATGAGGTCGTACGTATCAGCCATTCTCAACTCCCGGGCGCTTCAGCGCCTTTGTTCCGACTTTCGGTGCCGCTCGAGCTCGTCTCCGACGAGCCGGACGATGTGGATGACATTGGTCGATCCGGGCGTCCCGAACGGGACTCCGGCGATGATGACGATCCGGTCGCCGCCCTTGGCGACGCCGTGGCGAAGCGCCATGCGCTTGGCCTTGGCGATCATCTCCTCGAAATTCTCGATGTCGCGGGTGCGGACCGCGTGCGCCCCCCACAGCAGGCCGAGCCGCCGCGCCGCCTTGGGCGAGGGGGTGAGGACGAGGAGCGGCACCGACGGGCGTTCCCGCGAAAGCCTCCGCGCGGTGGAGCCCGACGAAGTGAAGCAGACGATCGCCTTCGCGCCCACCGTCTCGACCATCGTGTTCGCGGCCTGGGCGATGGCGTCGGCGGTGGTCGGATCGGGATCGGTGCGGGTGAAATGGACCCGGGCGGCGTAGCCGGGGTCGCGCTCGACGCTGGTCGCGATGCTGTTCATCATCGACACCGCCTCGACCGGGAAGCGGCCCGAGGCGCTTTCGGCGGACAGCATCACCGCGTCGGCCCCGTCGTAGACGGCGTTGGCGACGTCGGAGACTTCGGCGCGGGTCGGGGTCGGCGCCTCAATCATCGATTCGAGCATCTGGGTCGCCACCACGACCGGCCGGCCGTAGCGGCGGGCCGCCTCGACGATCATCTTCTGGAGCGGCGGCACCGCCTCGGGCGGAAGCTCGACGCCGAGATCGCCGCGCGCGACCATCACCGCGTCGGCGAGCTCGAGAATCCCGTCGAGCCGGTCGACCGCCGCCGGCTTCTCGATCTTGGCGAGCAGGGAGGCCCGTCCGGCGATCAGCCGCCGCGCCTCCGCCACGTCCTCGGGCCGCTGGACGAAGGAGAGCGCGATCCAGTCGACATGATGGTCGAGCGCGAAGGCGAGGTCGGCGCGGTCCTTGTCGGTCAAGGCGGCGAGCGGGAGGACGACGTCGGGGACGTTGACGCCCTTGTTGTTCGAGATCGTGCCGCCGACCTCGACCCGGGTCTCGATCCGATCGGGGGTGACGCTGATCACCCGCTGGACGATCTTGCCGTCGTCGACGAGCAGCCTCGTCCCCTCCTCTACGGCGCCGAATATCTCGCGATGCGGAAGGTTGGCGCGGGTCGAGTTGCCGGGCGCCTTGTCGCGGTCGAAGACGAAGGTCTGGCCCTTCTCTAGAAGGGCGCTTCCGCCTTCGAACTGGCCGACCCTGAGCTTGGGGCCCTGGAGGTCGGCGAGGATCGTGGTCGGGCGGTCGAGCTCCTTTTCAAGGCTTCGGATGACCTCGATAGCCCGGGCATGATCGGCATGGGTGCCGTGGCTCATGTTGATCCGGAAGGCGTCGGCGCCCGCCTCGGCCAGCGCCCGGATCATCTCCGGGGTCCGGCTGGCGGGTCCCAGCGTGGCGAGGATCCGCACCTTGCGGCTGCGCGGCACGAATTTGCTGGGGACGTTTTCCGAGTTCGCCATTGCCGGTGCGCATAGCCGTGCCTAAGGCCGCGGCTCAACCCGAAACATGGAAGAAGGACAAATGGCGGAAGGGAACGGGGACGGGAACATCGCGGCGGACGAGCTAAGGCTGCTGATCGAGCGGATCGAGCGGCTCGAGGAAGAGAAGAAGGCGATCGCCGACGATGTGAAGGACGTCTACGGCGAAGCCAAGGCGCGCGGCTACGACACCAAGACGATGCGCGCCATCGTCCGCCTCCGCCGCATGGAGACCCACGTCCGCCAGGAAGCCGACGCGCTTCTGGAAACCTACCGGGCCGCCCTGGGGCTGGCTTAACCTTTTACGTCGCCCCAGCGAAGGCTGGGGCCCCATGGGGTGAAGAACACCGGCGCTTTTCACCCTCTGGGGTCCCAGCCTTCGGGTTCCCATCAAAGTAGTACTTTGATGGGGGCCCTTCGCTGGGACGACGGATTTGCGCCTCGCCCCTCCCCTCGGCTATCGAGCCTGCGCACCCACTCCAGAAGGACGAGACCCGGGACCCATGGCCGGCCACAGCAAGTTCAAGAACATCATGCATCGCAAGGGCGCGCAGGACAAAAAGCGCTCGGCGATGTTCTCCAAGCTTTCCCGCGAGATCACCGTCGCGGCGAAGATGGGCACGCCCGATCCGGACATGAACCCGCGCCTCCGCGCCGCCGTCCTGGCCGCCAAGGCGCAGTCCATGCCCAAAGACAATATCCAGCGCGCGATCGACAAATCCGCGGCCGGCGAAGGCGATAATTACGAGGAGGTGCGTTATGAGGGCTTCGGCCCGGGAGGCGTGTCGCTGATCGTCGAGGCGCTGACCGACAACCGCAACCGAACCGCCACCAACGTTCGCACCTTCTTCTCGAAGAACGGCGGCAATTTGGGCGCGAGCGGATCGGTCAGCCACGGCTTCGACCGAATGGGCCTGATCGGCTATCCCGTCTCTGCCGGGAGCGCCGACCAGGTGCTGGAGGCGGCCATCGAAGCGGGCGCCGACGACGTCGAGTCGGACGAGGAAGGCCACCAGATCTGGACCGCTCAGGACTCGCTCCACGAGGTTGCTAAGGCGCTCGAATCGGCGCTCGGCGAGCCGGAGAGCACCAAGCTCGCCTGGCGTCCGCAGACCCCGGTCGAGGTCGCCGGCGACGATGCCGGGCAGCTCGTCAAGCTGATCGACGCGCTCGAGGAGGATGACGACGTCCAGACCGTCTGGGGCAATTACGAAGTCTCCGACGAAGTCATGGCGGGGCTGGGATAAGCGGGAACGCATGATCGGCGCCCACATCCGTTCGCCCCGACCGAAGTCGAGGGGCACTCCCGAGCGAAGCCGAGGGCAGAGGATCTCGGCTCCGCTCGACAGGGTGTCTCGACTTCGCTCGATACGAACGGGTTTTTACCTCCAGCCGCACTCATGATCATCCTCGGCCTCGATCCCGGACTCGGAACGACCGGCTGGGGTGTGATCGCCGCCGAGGGAAACCGGCTGTCGCACGTCGCCAACGGCCAGATCAGGACCGATCCCAAGACGGAGCTTCCGGCGCGGCTGGTCGATCTTCACGCCCGGCTGCTCGCCGTCCTTGTCGAGCATCGCCCAGAGGCGGCGGCGGTCGAGGAGGTGTTCGTGAACGAGAATCCGCAATCGACGCTGAAGCTCGGCCAGGCGCGCGGGGTGGTCCTGCTCGCCGCGGCCAGCCTCAAAGTCGCGGTCGGCGAATATGCGCCGCGGCTGGTCAAGAAGGCGGTGGTAGGCACCGGCAGCGCGGAGAAGGCGCAGGTCCACGCCATGGTCCAGCGCCTGCTTCCGGGGGTAAAGATCGCCGGCGCCGACTCGGCCGACGCTCTGGCCGTTGCGATCACCCACGCCCATCATCTCGCCAGCGCCAGGGCACTGGGCCGGAGCGCGGCATGATCGCCAAGCTTCGCGGGCTGCTGGACGGCTTCTCGGCCGATCATGCGGTGATCGACGTCAACGGAGTGGGCTATCTCGTCTTCGCGTCGAGCCGCACCCTCTCCTCGCTCGGCGCCATCGGCGGCGAGGTGGTCCTCCACACGGTGATGCAGGTTAGCGAGGACGATATCCGGCTGATCGGATTCGCCACCGGTGAGGAGCGGGACTGGTTCGGACTGCTCCGCTCGGTCCAAGGGGTCGGCGCCAAGGTCGCCCTTGCCATTCTTTCGGCGCTGTCGGTCGACGAGCTCCACCGCGCGGTGGCGAGCGGCGACAGCGCGATGATCGCGCGCGCGCAGGGCGTAGGACCCAAGCTCGCCCAGCGGATCGCGCACGAGCTGAAGGACAAAGCCGGAGGCGTTGCGCTCGGCAGCCCCGGCGCCCCGTCCGCGCCGGGAAGCGCGAGCGCGGACGCGATATCGGCGCTCGGCAATCTCGGCTTCCGGCCCGCGGAAGCCTCCGCCGCCGTCGCCAAGGCGGAAGCGGAGCTTGGGCCCGGCGCAAGCCTGGACGCGCTGGTCCGGCTGGCGCTCAAGAAGGCGGCGCGCTGACGGCCGCTCAAATCTCCTCCCCCCTTGTGGGGGAGGGTAGGGAGGGGGGTGCGACGGCACAGCCGTCGCGCACTCCTTCGGAGCGCACCCCCACCCCTGCCCCTCCCCACAAGGGGGGAGGGGGAGCCGAACCAAGCCCCACCCGAAGCAAAAGCTTAACCCGCCGCGGTTTACTTTCGCCGGGGAGGTAATCGCATGCTTTCGGCCGGATTTTCGCGATGGCTCACGGTCAGCGGCTTCGAGCGGCGGGCGACCTTCGTGCCGGGGGGCCGAGTGATCTACGCCCTCGCCGACCGGTCTGGCCATGTCGAGCTGGACGCCCTCGAATGGGAGGGGTTCGGCGACCGGTTCGAGCGGGAGGCGAAAGCGGTGACCCGGCGGGCGAACCGGATGTACCTCGGCCTGCTTCCGGCGGTGATGGTCTACGCGCTGACCGTCGGCCAGCTCATCCCCTTTTCGGGGATCGTCATACTCCTCGCCATCTTCGGCGGGCCGATCGCCATCTATCTGTGGCAGTCGCACCGAATCAAGGCGATCGCCGCCGGGATCGAGAGCGATCTCGTCCGTCGGCCGAAAGCGGCCCGGCCGGCGAGCGCGATGCCGCGAATTCCGCGTTGGCTCGAGATCGCCGCCGCCTTGCTGGTCGGGCCTCACCTGATCTTCCAGGTCATCGGGACACTCTTCCCGAACGCCTTCCGGGGCACGCCGTGGATGGGCACCCGGATCGATTGGTCCGCGGCCGTCGGCTTCGCCATCCTTGCGGCGATCCTCGTCCTTCGCCGCCGAAGCGCTCCCGAGCAGGCCGAGCCCGAGGCCCCGGCGGCGCCGGCGCCGGCGCCGGCGCCGGAAACCAGCCGCCGCTCCGACTTCGTCGCCCGCGCCCGCTCCAGCCCGTCCTAGCCCCGCGCTTCCCCTCGACTTGGCGGCGGCTCCCCGGTTAAGCGTCGCTTCGACGATGAGCGACGCCGACCGCCTGACCACCCCTTCCCGCCGCCTCGAGGACGTCGATGCCGCGCTTCGGCCCAAGAATCTGGACGATTTCGTCGGGCAGAAGGCGGCGCGGGAGAATCTGCGGGTGTTCATCGACGCCGCCCGCAATCGCGGCGACGCGCTCGACCACGTCCTGTTCTACGGGCCGCCGGGCCTCGGCAAGACGACCCTGGCGCAGATCATCGCCCGCGAACTCGGAGTCGGCTTCCGAGCCACGTCCGGCCCGGTCATCGCCAAGTCGGGCGATCTCGCCGCCCTTCTCACCAATTTGGAGGAAGGCGACGTCCTGTTCATCGACGAGATCCACCGCCTCGCTCCGGCGGTGGAGGAGATACTCTATCCGGCGATGGAGGATCGCGCGCTCGACCTGATGATCGGCGAGGGCCCCTCGGCCCGATCGGTCAGGATCGACCTTCCCAAATTCACCCTGGTTGGGGCGACGACCCGCCAGGGGCTGATCACCACGCCGCTGCGCGACCGGTTCGGAATCCCGGTGCGGCTCAATTTCTACAGCGTCGACGAGCTGGAGGAGGTGGTTCGCCGCGCCGCCCGGCTGCTCGGCTTCCCGCTTACCGAAGCGGGCGCGCGCGAGATCGCCGCGCGATCGCGCGGGACTCCGCGGATCGCCGGACGGCTCCTCCGCCGGGTGCGCGATTTCGCCCACGCCGCCGGCCACGACATCGTCGACGCGGCCGACGCCGATTCGGCGCTCAACCGGCTCGAGGTCGACAAGCTGGGCCTCGACGCGATGGACCGGCGCTACCTGACGATGATCGCCGACCTCTACAAAGGCGGCCCGGTCGGCGTCGAGACTCTCGCCGCCGGCCTCTCCGAGCCGCGCGATACGATCGAGGACGTGATCGAGCCTTATTTGATCCAGCTCGGCCTGGTCGCCCGGACCGCCCGGGGCCGCTGCCTCAACGGCCGCGCCTGGACCCATCTCGGCCTTGCGCCGCCCAAGGGCGCGCAAGACGGCCTGTTCGAATGACCCGGAGACAAAGCGCATGATCCGACTTCGCACCCTCGCTGCCGCCGTCCTCGTCGCGGCAGCGTGCGCGCCCGCCGCGGCGCAGGAGACGGCGCCGCCGGCCGCCGCCGCTATTCCCGCCCCGCCTTCGGTCGCGCCCGATTATTCGAAGGACGAAGACTGGATCTGCCTTCCCGGGCGGCCCGACGTCTGCTCCACGCCTCTCGGCACGGCGGCCCTCAACCCCAACGGCTACGGCTCGGTCGGTCAGGCGGCGCCGGCGGCCAATCCCGCGGCGGACTGCTTCTATCTCTATCCCACCGTCTCGCACGACAAGGGCTTGAACAGCGACCTCAAGCCGGGCCGGGAGGAGAAAGGCGCGGCGGCGAGCCAGTTCGCCCGCTTCGCCGGAGTGTGCCGGACCTTTGCCCCCGTCTACCGTCAGGTCACCACGAGCGGGATTCCGCTGGCCCTAACCGGGGTCGACGTGCGGCCGAACTTCGACCTCGCCTACGGCGACGTCGTCGCGGCCTGGAAGGAATTCGTCGCGCACCGCAACAAGAACCGGCCGTTCGTCATCCTCGGCCACAGCCAGGGCGCGATCCACGCCATCCGCCTGATCCAGAGCGAGATCGAGGGCAAGCCGATCGCCAAGCACATGCTGTCGGCGGTCATCGCCGGATGGGCGGTCGAAGTGCCGCCGGGCAAGCTCGTCGGCGGAACCTTCAAATCGACCCCGCTGTGCACGCGCGAGGGGGAGACCGGCTGCGTCCTCACCTGGATGAGCTTCCGCGCCGACAGCCCGCCGACGATCGGCTCCTTCCTCGGCCGGGCCGCGACCCCGGGAATGACGGCGGGCTGCACCAACCCGGCCGCGCTCGGCAGCGACAAGCCGGCGCCGCTCGATTCCTACTGGTTCGCCCTTGCGCCGCCTCCCCCGGGAGCCGAGCCGATGGCCTGGTCGAAGGAAGGACCGCCGCCCACGCCTTTCCTTCGAACCGAGGGCCTCGCCGTCGGCCAGTGCCGGCATGCGGGCCAGGCGGGCTATCTCGCTATCAGCGTCAATGTGGACCCGGCCGACGCCCGGACCGATCGGATTCCGGGCGATGTCTATATCGGAGGTCAGATCAACCGCGGCTGGGGCCTCCACGTCGCCGACATGAGCCTCGCCCAGGGCGACGTCATCCGCCTTGTCGAGGCGCAGGCGCGCGCGTTCAGCGCTGGCGCCACTCCAGCGAGGCGTAGCAGGCCAAGGCGATAGCGATGGCGCCGCCGCTGACGATCTTCAGCGCATCGCCGGTCGAGACCGGGATCGACCAGTTCAGGACGTAGAGGAAGAGGGCCGCCGCGATCGCCGCGTAGAAGCCGGCGGCGAGGGCTCGAGCGCGGTTCTGGAGCGACAGCTCGTCGTTCATCAAAGCGCGCATCCGGCCGCGGAGGCGAAGGCCGCCGCCGTTCCAGAGGATGAAGGTCCATAGTCCGATCAGCGTCAGCCAGCTCGCACCGCGCGGACCGGGGCCGGCATAAACCGGATTGCCGTACTGGATCATGATGTTGATCGGCAGCACCGCCGCCGCGAGCGCCATCAGGGCGGCGCGGGCGCGGCTCAACCCGTCGGCCCGTTCCACGTCGTTCATCGTCATTCCCTAATCCTTTTCGTCGAGGGAGAAGACCGCTTCGACATTCACCCCGAGGGCCCGGGCCAGCTTGAGCGCCAGCAGGGCCGAGGGAATGAATACGCCGTTCTCCACCGTGTTGATCGTCTTGCGGCTGACCCCCACCCGCTCGGCCAGCGCCGCCTGGGTAAGGCCCTGCTCGCCGCGAAGCTCGCGAAGCCGGTTCGAAAGCCGTTCAGCCATCTTGGAAATGCATGACCGCAGCCCTTCTTGTAACCTTGAGGTGACAAGTAACCTACGGGTTACAAACCTGTCAACGTGGAATCGCCACCTTTCATGCTTCGCCGCCGCTTTGGGGTTGCGGGAGGGAATCCCCCGTCGATAGAGCCGCTTGGATGAGCGTTTCAGACGTCAGGCCGGCGGACGGCGCGATGCGGGGGCGGGCGCACCATTTCCCCTTGCGCGTTTACTTCGAGGACACCGACGTCGCCGGGATCGTCTATTACGCCAATTACCTGCGCTTCCTCGAGCGCGCGCGATCGGACCTGCTTCGGCTCGTCGGGATCGACCAGCGCGCCGCGCTCGAGACGGGCGAAGGCGTCTATGCCGTGGCCGACGTATCGATCCGCTACCGCGCACCCGCGAAGCTTGCCGACGAGCTTGTCGTAGTTACCCGCATCGAGGCGATCCGCGCCGCGAGCGTGCTCATTCATCAACAAGTCATGCGCGGCGGGGACTTAATCGCCGACGCCCGGGTAACGGCGGCGTTCATCTCGCCGGACGGGCGGCCCCGGCGGCAGCCCCGGGCGTGGATCGAATTGTTCGAACGGCTGATCGTGGAAGGAGAGACGTGAATTCGGTTCAACTGACGGGCGGAAGCCTCTCGCCCATCGCCCTGTTCCTTCAGGCCGACGTGGTGGTGAAGGCGGTGATGATCGGGCTGATCCTCGCAAGCCTGTGGACCTGGACGATCATCGTCGCCCACGCGCTCCGCATGCGCCGGCTGTCGCGCGGGAATGCCGCCTTCGAGAGCGATTTCTGGAAGGCGCAGGATATCGACGGCTTCTTCGAAAGCCGCGGCAAGGAGGATTTGCCGAGCGCGAAGGTGCTCGGCGCCGGAATCGCCGAGTGGCGCCGCTCGACCGCCGGGCGCGGGGTCGATCGCGAGGGCACCCGCTCCCGCCTCGCCGTAGCGATGCACTCGGCCGTCTCCGAGCAGGTCGACGAGGCGGCCGCACGGCTCAACATCCTGGCCACGGTCGGCTCGGTCGCCCCGTTCGTCGGGCTGTTCGGAACCGTCTGGGGCATCATGCGCAGCTTCGGCGACATCGCCGGCGCCAACAATACCAGCCTCGCCGTGGTCGCTCCGGGCATCGCCGAGGCGCTGTTCGCCACCGCCTTGGGCCTATTCGCCGCCATCCCCGCGGTGATCGCCTACAATCGCATGAGCTTCGGCATCAACCGCCTCGAAGCCCGCCTCCAGCGCTTCGCCGACGCCTTTCACGGCACGTTGAGCCGCGAGCTGGAGCTGGAAGGATGAGGGTTGGACAAATCCTCTCCCAAGGGGGAAGGGGAACCAGCCGAAGGCTGGTGGAGGGGTGTCAGCGCCTCCTCTTACTCTCAAAAGCTGACACCCCTCCACCATGCTTCGCATGGTCCCCCTCCCCTGAAGGGGAGGATTGGTAGATGGCCATGGGTCCCATCCTCGGCTCTCACCGCCGCTCCCGCCGAGCGCCGATGGCGGAGATCAACGTCACGCCGATGGTCGACGTGATGCTCGTCCTGCTGATCATCTTCATGGTCACCGCGCCGCTTCTCGTCGCGGGAGTGCCGGTCGACCTGCCCGACAGCAAGGCGCGCGCGCTCGACCAGGAGCGGAAGCCCGTCCAGATCTCGCTCGATTCGGCCGGAGCTTTGTTCGTCGACGACCAGCCCCTCCAGCCGGCCCAGCTCGGAGCCCGCCTCGCGGCCATCGCCGCGGGTTCGAAGGAGCCGGGCGGACCGCGCATCTTCCTTCGCGCCGACAAAGGGCTCGGCTATGGTAAGGTGATGGCGGTGATGGGCGAGATCAACGCCGCCGGGCTTCGCAAGGTCGCCCTGGTCAGCACCGCGCAGGGCGAGACGCCCTGATGGACCGGGCGGAAGCGACCGGCCTCGGAGTGGCGGCGGCGGGGCACCTCGCCTTGCTCGCCGCGCTGTCGCTCGGCTTCGCCGCCACCCGCCTGCCCCCGCCGCGCTCCGAGCCGATCGAAGTCTCGTTCGTCGACGAGGTCGCGCCGCAAAGCACCGCCCCCTCGGCCGAAGCGCCCGCGCCCCGGCTGGCGGAGGTGGAGGGGCCGCCGGAGGCCGCTCCAGAGGCCGCGCCGCCGCTTACGCAGCCCGTGGCGGAGCCCGCCCCGGTACCGCCTGCCCCGCCCCAGCCCGCGCCGCCGCCGCCCGCGCCTTCGCCGAGGCCGGCGCCGCGCCAACCGGCCGCCGCGCCCGCTCCGACAGCGACAAAGCCGGCGCCCCGCCCGGCACCGCAGAAGCCCTCCCCGCCCAAGGCGACCGCTCCCGCTCCGGCCAGGCAGGCTCCTCCCAAAGCCGCCGCCGCCCCGGCTCCCGCCAAGCCCGCCGCCGCGCGGCCGACCGGACGGCTTTCCGGCCTCCTCGCCGGCCTCGCCGACCGGGACACGCCCAGCCGCGCGACGGCCCCGGCGGCGGCGGAGGCAAGCCCCGCCGTTCGCGCCTCCCTCGGCGCCGAAGTGCGACGACAGCTCAAGCCCCATTGGAAGGCGCCGACCGGCGCCGACGCGGAGCTGCTCCGCACCGAGCTTAGCATCTCCCTCGCCCGCGACGGCAGCGTCACCCGTGTGGAGGTGCTCCGGACCACCGGCCAGACCGCCAGCAACAAGCCGCAGGTGAAGCTCCATCAGGAGCAGGCGGTGCGCGCGGTCCGGCTCGCCTCTCCCTTCCGCCTACCGGCGGAATATTACGACAGCTGGAAACTCCTAAGTCCGATCGGCTTCGACAGAAGGCTCTCCCAATGACGTACAAGCTTCTCCTCGCGCCGGCTTTCGGCCTGTTCCTCTCCCAGGCGGCCGCGGCCCAGCCGCCGCAGCCGGCGTCGCCGCCGACGACCGGCCTTAGCGTCGACGTCACCGACGAGAGCGGGGAGGACATGACGATCGCCGTCCCGGTCATGCCAACGCCGCAGGCCTCGGAGACGCCCGCCGGATCCACCGCCGCCTTGGGCCGCCAGATCGCCGAAGTGGTGGCCGGCGACCTGCGCGGAAGCGGCCTGTTCAAGCCGGTCGGCCCAAGCGGGGTGCGCGAGATCGCCTATCCCGAGGTCGCCGCCCCGCAATTTCAGGCGTGGGGCGCAAGCGGCGCCGCCGCCCTCGTCCAGGGCTTCGTCCAGTCGAACGCCGACGGCCAGATCACCGTCGGCTGCTACCTCTACGACGTTGCTCTGAAGAGCGAGCTTGCCCGTCAGGGCTTTGTCGTAGCCCCTCGCGACTGGCGCCGCGCCGCGCACAAGTGCGCCGACGCCATCTATTCGCGTCTCTCCGGCGAAAGCCCGTTCTTCGACAGCCGGATCGCCTATATCGCCGAGAGCGGCCCGAAGGACCGGCGGGTCAAACGCCTCGCCATCATGGATTCGGACGGCGCCAACCACCGCTTCCTGACAAACGGCCAGGCGACGGTGCTCAATCCGCGCTTCTCGCCCGACTACAAGCAGATCGTCTACGTCAGCTATGTCGAGAACCGGCCGCGTATCTACATCTACGACATCGGCACCGGGCGGCAGCGTATCGTCACCGAGAGCGCCAACCAGACCTTTGCCCCGCGCTTCTCGCCGGACGGGCGCTGGATCCTCTATTCGATGGCGGTCGGCGGCAATACCGACATCTATCGGGTGTCGGTGAACGGCGGCCAGTCCGAGCGGCTGACCAACGCTCCGGGGATCGACGTCGGCGGAAGCTATTCGCCCGACGGATCGAAGATCGTGTTCGAGAGCGACCGTTCCGGCAGTCAGCAGATCTACGTGATGAACGCCGACGGATCGAACCCGCGCCGGATCAGCTTCGGCGGCGGGGGCTACGCGACCCCGGAATGGAGCCCGCGCGGCGACCTCATCGCCTTCACCCGGATCGCCGGCAATTTCCGGATCGGCGTGATGAGCCCGGAAGGCGGCGGCGAGCGGCTGCTCACCGACAGCTGGCAGGACGAGGCGCCGACCTGGTCGCCCAACGGCCGGGTCATCCAGTTCTTCCGCACCAGCCAGGGGCGCGGCGGCAAGTCGAGCGTCTGGCAGGTCGATCTGACCGGGGTCAACGAGCGCCGGATCCCAACCCCCCTCGCCGGTTCCGACCCGGCCTGGGGCCCCATCCTTCCGTAATGCGTAAACAAGAGGAGACGAGACGATGAGGACCAACAGCCTGACCATGGCGGCGCTCGCCGCCGGGCTCATCCTCGCCGGCTGCGCCAAGAAGCCGCCGAAGGAGCTTCCGCCGCCGCCCGCCGGCTCGGGCGTCGAGGCGGAGGCGGGGACGGGAACCGGCCAGGAGACCGGCGGCGGAGTCGGAACCGTCGCCCTCCCGGGCTCGCGCGGCGATTTCCTCCAGGCGGTCGGCCAAGCCGGCGACCGCATTTTCTTCGATACGAACGAGTTCAATGTCGATGCGCAGGATCGCGCGACGCTCGACGCCCAGGCCGCCTGGCTTCAGCGTAATTCCGGGGTTCGGGTGACGATCGAGGGCCATGCCGACGAGCGCGGAACCCGCGAATACAACCTCGCGCTGGGTGATCGGCGCGCCAACGCCGCAAAGAACTACCTCGCCGCCAAGGGCATCGATCCGTCGCGGATGACGACGATCAGCTGGGGCAAGGAGCGTCCCGAGGCGCTCGGCTCCGACGAAAGCGCCTGGGCCCAGAACCGCCGGGCGGTAACGGTGGTGCCGCAGTAAGAATCAGGTCCTCCCCGGAACGGGGAGGGGGACCAGCCGGAGGCTGGTGGAGGGGCTGGCACTGAGGCCGAAGCAGCCCCTTCACCACCGCCTTTCGGCGGCGGTCCCCCTCCCCGTGCCGGGGAGGATTTCAATCATTCGTCCCCGTATATCGCGACCTTCGTGCCGTCCGGCCCCGCGACCCCGCGGTACATGCCCGGCGAATTGAACGCCCAGACGCCTTCGCCGCCGGGAGTGACGACGATCACCCCGCCGGTGCCGCCCAGCGCGCCGACGTCGGCGATCACCGCCTCGGCCGCCTGCTTCGCCGTCTCGCCGTGGAGGCGGATCCGGGCGCAGATTTCATGGGCGACGGCAGCCCGGATGAAATATTCCCCCGCGCCCGTTGCCGAGACGGCGCCCGAGCGGTCGTCGGCATAGGTGCCGGCGCCGATCAGCGGCGAATCCCCGATCCGCCCCCAGCGCTTGCCGGTGAGGCCGCCGGTGGAGGTCGCGGCGGCGACGTGGCCGTGGACGTCGACCGCGACGGCGCCGACCGTGCCGTATTTCAGCTCCTCGTCGAAATAATGGCTCTCGTCGGCCTTCATCAGGTCGAGCTGGCGGCGGCGCTCCGGGGTCGCGAACCATTCGGGGCCGGCCTGCTCCAACCCCTGCTCGCGCGAGAATTGGTCGGCGCCCTCGCGGCTTAGGAAGACGTGGGGGCTCTCCTCCATGATCCGGCGAGCGAGGGTGACGGGGTTCTTGGTCGCGCTCGCCCCGGTCACCGCGCCGGCGTTGCGGCCCGCCCCTTCCATGATCGCGGCGTCCATCTCGTTCGTGCCCTGGAAGGTGAAGACCGAGCCCCGGCCGGCGTTGAAGTTCGGATCGTCCTCGAGCACCTTCGCCGCCGCCTCGACCGCGTCGAGCGCCTCCCCGCCGGCGGCGAGCACGTCCGCGCCGGCGGCGAGCGCCGCTTCAAGGCCCGATCGCATCTCCCCCTCCTGCGCCTCGCTCAGCTGGTCGCGGAGGATCACACCCGAGCCGCCGTGGATGACGAGCTTCCAGGCGGGGGCGGTCGAGTCTTGGGTCATCAGGGGCTCCGTTCGTGCCGGGGAACGCACGAGAGCCGCGCCTTATCCGGGGTGCTGCGCGGGGGCAACGTCACTCCCTCTCCCCGGCGGGGAGAGGGTTGGGGTGAGGGGGCACTGACTCCGGAGTTACCCGCCGAAGCTGCCGAAGGTGCCGGCGCGAACCTTCCGGCGTCGAGCCCCCTCACCCCCGGCCCCTCACCCCACCGGCGAAAGGGGAGATTCCGCTTGCGCAACGAAATTTATATAAATATGATATCATCATTCTTGGGAGGCAGAGTCGATGACCGACACACGTACGACCGATCAGCGGGCGCTCGATCAAAGGGCGGCCGAACACCAGGCGCTCCGGCTGTCGAAGGAGCATCCGGCGGCGACTCAGAACGGCTATTTCATGCTGTTCATGCTGCTGCTCGCCATCGTCGGCGGGTTCGTCGCGCTCGGCATGATGGCGAACGACGACACCGCGGGTCTCGGGGTCCTGCTGGCGATCGTCTCGGGGCTCGCCTTCGTCCTCATCGCCAAGGGCTTCTACCTGCTCCAGCCGAACCAGGCCGCGGCGATCCTGCTGTTCGGCGCTTACAAAGGCACCGACCGGACGACCGGGCTTCGCTGGGTGCTGCCCTGGTACAGCAAGACCCGCATTTCGACCCGCGCCCGCAACGTCACCTCGGAGCGGCTGAAGGTGAACGACCTGCGCGGCAATCCAATCGAGATCGCCACCAACGTCGTCTGGCGGGTCACCGACACGGCGCAGGCTCTGTTCGACATCGACGACTATACCAAATTCGTCTTCGTCCAGATCGAGAGCGCGGTCCGCACGATCGGCGCGCGCTACCCCTATGACGATATCGAGCACCAGGAGACGACGCTTCGCGGCCATGCCGACGAGGTCAACGAGGAGCTTCGCGCCGAGCTTCAGGACCGGGTCCGGATTGCCGGCATCTCCGTGGACGAATGCCGCCTCACCCACCTCGCTTATGCTCCGGAGATCGCCCAGTCGATGCTCCGCCGACAGCAGGCGGAGGCGGTGATCGCCGCCCGCCAGAAGATCGTCATCGGCGCCGTCTCGATGGTCGAGAGCGCCCTCCAGCTCCTTTCGGAAAAGGGCGTCGTGGAGCTGGACGACGAGCGGAAGGCCTCGATGGTGTCGAACCTGATGGTCGTCCTCTGCTCGGAGCGCGACACCCAGCCGATCGTCAACACCGGCACCCTCTATCAATAGGACCGAAGGCTTGCCGCCGCCGAAAAAAGCTTTCCCGCTGCGCATCGAGCCGGCTTTGTGGGCCGCGCTCGAGCGGGCGGCGGCGGCCGACCTGCGAAGCGTCAACGCGCAAATAGAGTGCCTGCTCCGAGAGGCCCTACAGCGCCGTGGCGTCAAGCTCGCACCGCCGGAGCCGCGGCCGAGGGGGCGACCGCCCGCTACGGGTCCGAAGCGAAGCGAATGAGGGAACGATCCGGACCCGGTCACTCCCGCCGGCTCTGGCTTCCTGCTCTGGCCATCGGCTATAACATAGATTAGCCGGAACACTGTTAATCGTTGTAAACCAACAATATTTTTGGATCAGAGAAAGAATTTGCAAACGTCTGCGACTACCGCATCCGGGGGCCGTGCAATGGGGCCGGCCCCAATGCGCAAAAGGTAGTCACAATGGCGACAATCACGGGGACTTCGCTGGCCGACAGCCTGTACGGCACGTCCGGCGATGATGATATCTACGGTCTCGACGGCGACGACTATCTCTACGGCATGGCCGGCAACGACTGGCTCGAGGGCGGGTTGGGCAACGATATTCTGGACGGCGGGACCGGCGACGACGTGATGGTCGGCGGCGGCGGCAACGACATCTACTATGTCGATTCGTCGAGCGACGTCGTCGTCGAGGCCTCGGGCGGCGGCACCGACACCGTCCGGCTGCAGATGTCGGCCTATAGCGCCGCGGCGAATATCGAGATCGTCGACATGCGCTACGCGCCCTACGGTGCCGTCTCCGTCACCGGCAACGGGCTTGCCAATACCTTCATCATGGGATGGGGCGCGATGAGCGTGAACGGCGGCTCCGGAAGCGACACCGTCAGCTATTTCAGCCTCGGCTCCGTCACCGTCGACCTCGCGACGGGCGAGCAGACCAACGCCGCCGCCGACGATTCGCTCGTCAGCATCGAGAACCTGACCGGCTCCCAGGGCGACGACACGCTTCGCGGCAACGGCGCCGCCAACCTCCTCGACGGCGGAACCGGCGCCGACACGCTGGTGGGACGCGCCGGCAACGACATCTACGTCGTCGACGATTCCGGCGACATGGTGGTCGAGGCCCCCGGCGAAGGCAGCGACGAAGTGCGGGTCACCCTGCTCTCCGCCTACACCCTCGCCGCGAATGTCGAGAGGATGACCAACCTCGGCTCGTCCACCTTCACCGGCTACGGCAATGCGCTCAACAACGACCTGACCGGCGGCTACGGCAACGACTGGCTCTACGGCCAGGACGGCAACGACAATCTCGTCGGCGGGATCGGCCTCGACCACCTGTTCGGCGGCAACGGCAACGACACCTTCTCCGGCGGGCAGGGCATGGATTACCTGTATGGCGGCCTCGGCAACGACACCTACATCGTCGACACGTCGGGCGACATCATCACTGAATATGAGGGCGAAGGCACCGACACCATCTACGCCTCGCTCGATACCTATTCCCTCCCCGATTATGTCGAGGTCCTCATCGCCAACATCGCCGGCGATTTCCACGGCACCGGCAACGACGACGACAACACGCTCTGGGGGGCGGGCGGCAACGACCAGCTCGACGGCGCGTGGGGCAATGACGAGGTGCGCGGCGGAGACGGCGACGACCTCCTGTTCGGAGGCTATGGCGACGACCTGCTGGTCGGCGGGCATGGCGCCGACGTGATGATCGGCGGCGACGGCGCCGACACGTTCCGGATCGGCGCGGGGGACACCGGGCTCGGCGCGGAGGCCGACCTGGTCGCCGATCTCGTCCAGGGCCAGGACGAGGTCGACCTGATCGGGATCGACGCCAACCTCACCGCCCCGGGGGACCAGTCCTTCACCTTCATCGGCGGCGACGCCTTCTCCGGAACGGCGGGCGAGCTGCGCTTCGAATATGACGGGAGCAGCTACACCTGGCTCCAGGGCGACGTGGACGGGGACGGGATCGCCGACCTCGCAATCCGCTTCAACGGCAACGTCGACCTCGTCGCCGCCGACTTCATGCTGTGAAGCTCCCTCTCCCCGTGGGGGAGAGGGCTGGGGTGAGGGGGTTCGGACTCGGAGAGTAGGCGACAAGCGCCGAGCCCCCTCACCCTACCCTCTCCCCGCCGGGGAGAGGGATTTCTCCACCTTCTCTCCACACACCGCCAGCTTTCCCCTTTCGCCTCAAGCGTCTATATGGGGGGCATGTCCGTACGCCCCTGGCGCGATATCGCGCGACGCCCGTCCCGCCAAATCTTGGTCGGCTCAGTGCCCGTCGGCGGCGACGCGCCGGTCACCGTTCAGACGATGACCAACACGATCACCGCCGACGTCCGCGCCACGGTCGACCAGATCCGCCGCTGCGAAGAGGCCGGGGCGGACATCGTTCGGGTTTCTTGTCCGGATGAGGCCTCGACGCAGGGGCTTCGCCAGATCGTTCGGGCGGCGCGAGTGCCGATCGTCGCCGACATCCACTTCCATTACAAGCGCGCGCTCGAAGCCGCCGACGCCGGCGCCGCCTGCCTTCGGATCAACCCCGGCAACATCGGCTCGGCCGACCGTGTGCGCGAGGTCGTCAACGCCGCCAAGGCGAACGGCTGCGCGATCCGCATCGGGGTCAACGCCGGAAGCCTGGAGCGCGACCTGCTCGAAAAATATGGCGAGCCCTGCCCGGAGGCGCTCGTCGAGAGCGCGCTCGACCATATCCGGCTGCTCGAGGACCACGATTTCCGCGAGTACAAGGTCGCCGTGAAGGCGTCCGACGTGTTCCTCGCCGTCGCCGCCTATCAGCAGCTCGCCGACGCCGTCGATTGCCCGCTCCACCTCGGCATCACCGAGGCCGGCGGGCTTCGCGGCGGAACGGTGAAGAGCGCGATCGGAATCGGCTCGCTGCTCTGGTTCGGGATCGGCGACACGATCCGCGTCTCGCTTTCCGCCGAGCCGGAGGAGGAGGTCCGCGCCGGCTTCGAGATCCTGAAAAGCCTCGGAATCCGCAACCGCGGAGTGCGGGTCGTCTCCTGCCCGAGCTGCGCCCGCCAGGGCTTCGACGTCATCCGCACCGTCCAGAAGCTGGAGGACCGGCTCGCCCATATCCGCACGCCGATGTCGCTCTCGGTGCTCGGCTGCGTCGTCAACGGCCCCGGCGAGGCGCGCGAGACCGACATCGGGATCACCGGCGGCGGCAACGGCAAGCACATGGTCTATCTTTCCGGAGTGACCGACCACCACGTCCGCGACGAGGAGATGGTCGACCATATCGTCCACCTCGTCGAAGCCAAGGCCGCCGAGATCGAGGCGGCGTCGGAAGCGGTTCCGGAAGCGGCCGAATGAGCGCCCATTGCTGCCACGACAAGGGCCACGAGCTCGAGCGGATGGCGCTTCACAAGGACATCCGCCGGGTCCTCGTCATCGTCATGATGCTGAACGCGATGATGTTCGTGCTCGAATTCTGCGCCGGCCTCGTCGCCCGCTCGGCCTCGCTGATGGCCGACAGCGTCGACATGCTCGGCGATGCCCTGGTCTACGCGATCAGCCTCTACGCGCTCGAGAAGAGCCTGCGCTGGAGGGCCGGCTCGGCGCTTCTGAAGGGCGGCTTCATCCTCGTCCTCGGGCTCGGCGTGATGGTCGAGATCGTGTTCAAGATCCTCTGGGGAGTCCCGCCGGCGTCCGGGATCATGCTCGTCTTCGGAGCCATGGCGCTGGCCGCGAACCTCTCCTGCCTCGCCTTGCTGTGGCCCTATCGGCGCCACGACGTGAACCTGGCGAGCACGTTCGAATGCTCGCGCAACGACGTCGTCGCCAATCTCGGCGTCCTGGTCGCCGCGACGCTCGTCTCGGCGAGCGGATCGGCCTGGCCGGACATCGTCGTCGCTGCCGCGATCGCCTTCATGTTCCTGCGCTCGTCGCTCCGGGTCCTCGCCGACGCCTGGCCGCAATATCGTTCGACGATGGCGCCGGCGGAGTAACCGTCGCCCCAGCGCAGGCCGGAGCCCCAGGGGGTGAAGACCACCGCGCTTTTCACCCCCTGGGATCCCAGCCTTCGCTGGGACGACGTGCCCGGCTTTAGCGCTTCCTTCACCGCCGCCGTTCTAACTGGCCCTGTGCAAAAAGCCTTTTTCCTCGTCATCGCCGTGGGCGCCGCCATCGGCTTCCTTGCGCCGACGCACAAGGACGGCCGAGCTCCGGCCGCGCCGCTGCCCGGCGTGGCGAGGCCGGCCGCCGGCGGTCCCACCGTCCTCCAACGTACGCCGCAGGGTCATTTCTACGTCGACGCCGAAGTGAATAACGACCTCGTCCATTTCATCGTAGATACCGGAGCGACGATGGTCGCGCTCACCGTCGACGACGCCCGCCGGCTCGGCATCCCTTTCTCGGAAAGCCAGTTCGCGGTCATCGGGCGAGGCGCTTCGGGCGACGCCCGGGGAATGCCGATCGTCATCGACCGCATCTCGATCGACGGCAAGGAAGCCCGCCAGGTCGAAGGTGCGATCATCGAGAATCTCGACGTCTCGCTGCTCGGCCAGACCTACCTCACCCGCTTGGGCTCGGTGCAGATGAGTGGCGACGAGATGCGGCTGGAATAGGCTTCCGCCGGTCCATCCGCCGTTCTAAGCCGCCGCGATGGCGGAGCGGGGGAAGCATGGCAGGGCGGTCGCCGCCGCGGCGCTCGCCATAGCCCTCTTCTCGACGATGGACGCGCTGATGAAGGGGCTCTCGCTCCAGATCGGCGCCTACAATGCCTTGCTCTGGCGGACGATGATGGGCGCGATCCTCGGCGGCGCGGCCTTCGCCCTGCGGCGCCAGGCATGGCCCCGGCCCGCGGTGCTAAGGGTCCACCTCGCCCGCGGAATCCTCTCCAGCCTGATGGCGATTCTATTCTTCTGGGGCCTCACCTTCGTGCCGATGGCGCAGGCGATCGCCCTCGCCTTCATCGCTCCTCTGATCGCCCTCTATCTCGCCGCCCTGTTCCTGAAGGAGACGATCGAGCGGCGGGCGATCTTCGCCTCCCTGCTCGGCCTAGCCGGGGTCCTCGTCATCCTCTGGGGCCAAGGGCGCGCCGACCTGGGCGCCGAGGCCCTGCTCGGCTCGCTCGCGATCCTCGGCTCGGCCTGCCTCTATGCCGGCAACATCGTCCTCATGCGCCACCAGGCGCAGATGGCCGGTCCCGTCGAGGTGGCCTTCTTCATGAGCGCGATCATGAGCCTGTGCTTCCTCGCCGCCGCGCCCTGGTTCGCCGTTGCGCCGGCGGCCGTTCACCTGCTCCCCCTCCTCGGCGCGGCCCTGCTCGCCTTCGTGTCGCTGATGGTGTTCGCCTTCGCCTATGCGCGCGCCCAGGCGCAGCACCTTGCCCCCGTCGAATATACCGGCTTCGTCTGGGCCGCCCTGTTCGGATGGCTGTTCTTCGCGGAGCCGATCCGGCCGTTCACGCTCGCCGGCGCGGCGATGATCGTCGCCGCCTGCCTGATCGCCGCACGCGCGACCCCCGCCTCCGAGGCGCATGGCGAGGGGCTCTAGCCGCCGCTCCCGAGCACGTTGATGGTGAAGGCGACCACCCCCAGGTTGAAGGCGAAGGCGGCGAGGCAGTGGAACACCACCACCTTGCGGATCGCCGCGTCGGTGATGTCGACGTCCGAGGTTTGGAAGGTCATCCCCAGGGTGAAGGCGAAGTAGACGAAGTCCCAGTAGCCGGGCTCCTTGTCGTCCGGAAAATCGATCCCGCCGCGGTCGCCGCGCCCGGTCCGGTCGCGCAGGTAGAAGAGATGCGCGTAGTGGAGCGCGTAGATCATGTTGCTGAACAGCCAGGCGATGGCGAGGGTCGCGATCACCAGCGCCTTGTTCTCGGCCGGGGGCGAGCCGCTCTGGGTGAGCTCGGCGGCGATCGCGGTAAGGACGGCGGTCATGACGATCGCGGTGACCCCGAGCAGCATGGCCCGGTTGGCGTCGTTCGCCGCCGCCTGGCGCCGCATGCCGTGCGGATCCTTGCCGAACAAGGGGTATAGCGAGGCGAGGAAGGCGATCGCGGCGCCGTCGAAGCCGAGCATCAGCCCCGGCCTCCAGCCGGCCCAGGCGGTCGCGGCGGCGGCGCCGACGGCGAGCAGCGCGAGGAACAGCAGGAAGCGCGGCGGCGCGAGCCGGTTGCCGATCGTTCGCTTCTCCGACTTCGCCATGGCGGCAGGGTAGCGCGCGCGCGGCCCGGGCGCTAGCGAGGCGCGATGCCCTGGGTCCTTCTCGTCGTCGGCGGCCTGTTCGAGGTCGGCTTCACCACCTGCCTGCGCTTCGTCGACGGCTTCCGCAACCTGCCCTGGACCCTCGGCTTCCTCGCCTCCGTCACGCTGTCCATGGGCCTGCTCGAAGTCGCGTCGCGGTCCATCCCGATGGGTACCGCCTACGCAATCTGGGGCGGGATCGGCGCGGCGGGGACGGCGATCGTCGGCCTGTGGTTCTTCGGCGAGCCGGCCAATTCTATCCGCCTCCTCCTGCTCGTGGCCCTGATCGGCTGCATCGTCGGCCTAAGGCTTACGGCAGGCTAATCCCCTCTCCCCGGGGGAGAGGGAAGGGAAAGGGGGCTCGGCGGTGGTGAGTGCACCGCGGAAGGCCGAACCCCCTCACCCCCGACGCCTCTCCCCAAGGGGAGAGGGGGGAAGGCCTTACCGCCGCGCCGGACGCAGGTGCGGGGCGATGCCCTGGGTCCTTCTCGTCGTCGGCGGCCTGTTCGAGGTCGGCTTCACCACCTGCCTGCGCTTCGTCGACGGCTTCCGCAACCTGCCCTGGACCCTCGGCTTCCTCGCCTCCGTCACGCTGTCCATGGGCCTGCTCGAAGTCGCGTCGCGGTCCATCCCGATGGGTACCGCCTACGCAATCTGGGGCGGGATCGGCGCGGCGGGGACGGCGATCGTCGGCCTGTGGTTCTTCGGCGAGCCGGCCAATTCTATCCGCCTCCTCCTGCTCGTGGCCCTGATCGGCTGCATCGTCGGCCTAAGGCTTACGGCGGGCTAATCCCCTCTCCCCAGGGGGAGAGGGAAGGGAAAGGGGGCTCGGCGGTGGTGAGTGCACCGCGGAAGGCCGAACCCCCTCACCCCCGACCCCTCTCCCCCAAGGGGAGAGGAGGGAAGGCCTTACCGCCGCGCCGGACGCAGGTGCGGGGCGATTTCCGGGCTTTCCTCGATCGAGGGGAGGAAGCGCGGGTCGACGCGCTTCCTCGACGCCTGCTCGTAGGCGTAGCCGAGCGCGAGGATCTGCTGGTCGGACCATTTCGCGCCGATGAAGCTCAACCCGACCGGAAGCCCTTTCACAATTCCCATCGGAACGGTGAGGTGCGGATAGCCCGCCACCGCGGCCAGGCCGCCGGCGCCGCCGCCCGAAATCTGGTCTCCGTTGACGGCATCGATCGGCCAGGCGGGAGGCATGGTCGGCCCGACCAAGGCGACGACATTGTTCTCGCGCAGCACCCGGTCGATCCCCTCCGGCCCGGCGAGGCGCTGCGACGTTTCGCGGGCCTTGCGATAATCGGGATCGTCGAGGCCCTTCATCCCCTGCGCCTCCTTGAACGTGTCCTGCCCGAAAAGGGCGAGCTCGGTCGCTTCATTGGCCTGGTTGAAGGCGATCAGGTCGGCGAGGGTGCGCGTCCTGACCGTCGGCGGGGTAGTGGCGAGATAGGCGTTGAGGTCCGCCTTAAGCTCGGTCAACAGCACCTTGTGCTCGTTCTGGCCGATCTCGCCGCGGCCCTTGAGCTCCTTGATCTCGACCAAAACGGCGCCCTGAGCGGCGAGGGTCCGGAGCGCCTCGTCGAACGCCGCGTCGGTGCCGAAGCCGCTGGCGAAGCGCATCACCCCGATGCGCTGCCCGCGAAGCGCCCCGGCGAACAGGCCGGCGGTGTAATCGACGCGGTGGCGGTCGGCATCGACGGTTGCCGTGTCGGCCGGGTCGGAGCCGGCGATGGCGGAAAGGACGAGGGCCGCGTCGCGGACCGTCCGGGTCATCGGCCCGGCCGTGTCCTGGCTGTGGCTGATCGGAACGATCCGGCTTCGGCTGACCAGGCCGACGGTGGGTTTGAAGCCGACGATGCCGTTCAGCGCCGCGGGGCAGGTGATAGACCCGTCCGTCTCGGTGCCGATCGCCGCCGGGACCATCCCCGCCGCCACCGCCGCGCCGCTTCCGCTGCTCGATCCGCAGGCGTTGCGGTTCAAAGCGTGCGGGTTGCGGGTCTGGCCGCCGTAGGCGCTCCAGCCGGAGATGGACGCATTGTCGCGGATGTTGGCCCATTCCGACAAATTGGTCTTGCCGACGATCACCGCTCCGGCGCCGCGAAGCCGCGCCACCAGCGGCGCGTCACGGTTGGTGACGTTGCGGGCGAGGGCGAGGCTCCCCGCCGTGGTCGGAAGCGGGCCGACGCTCTCGATATTGTCCTTGATCAGGATCGGCATCCCGAACAGCGCGCCGCGCGCGCCGGAGCGGTCGAGCGCGCGCGCCTGGTCCATCGCCGTCGGATCGGTGGCGATCACCGCGTTGACGGCGGGGTTGAGCTTTCGGATCCGCTCCAGCGCGGCGCGGGTGTTCGACTGGGCGCTGGCGGAGGTCGGTACCTTCGGCGCGGCGGCGGCGGTGGAAGCGAGGAGGGCGGCGGCAAGAGCGAGGGCGGCAAGGCGCATGTCTGTCCTTTCAAAGGTCCCTATCGAAATGCGGTCAGTCTTTCTCCTCCCCTGCATTTGCAGGGGAGGGGGACCACCCGAAGGGTGGTGGAGGGGCTCTCACGGCGCAAGAAGCCCCTCCACCGCGCTTCGCGCGGTCCCCCTCCCCCGGAAATCCGGGGGAGGAGTTAAGGGAGCCAAAGCTCAAGGCAGTGGGCGGAGCAGGGCGTCTAACGTGCCCTTGCCGCCCTGAGTCGCCTCCAGCCTCGGATAGCGAAGGCCGCCCGTCCACTTCACATCGAGGGTTCGATAGGTGTCGCCGCTGTGGACGAGGAGGTGGATCGGCTCCTTGGTCCCGGCCGCCGCCTTGACGGCCGACTTGAGCGCGTCGCCGTCGAAATCCCGCCCGTTCACCGCCGTGATTATCGCTCCCACGGTAAGCCCGGCATCGAAGGCGGGGCTGTCCCAGATGACGCTCGTCACCTTGCCGGTCGCGGCGTTCACCGAGAAGCCGCCGGAATAGCTTAGGTCGACGCTCTTCGACTTCTTCTCGCCCGACTTGAACCAGTCGGTCGGCGTGTCGGTGTAGACGATCCGGTAGCCGCCCTGGGTGATCCCCTCGAGCGGGGCCTTGGGCGCCGTCTCGTAAACCCGGCGGCGAAGGTAGCCCGACCAGTCGTAGGGGACGATCTGGTTCAGGGTGCGGGCGACGTCGTCCACCGTGTAGGTCAGCTCGCCATAGTCGCGGTCGTTGACCCCGAAGAAGGCCTTGGCGAAATCGTCGATCGATTTGCGGCCGCCGGACTGCTGGCGCAGGATCCGGTCGACGTCGATCCAGATCAGCTGCCCCTCGCTGTAATAATCCTCCGAACGCTGCCAGCCGCGCCACGCCTGCGGGGCCCGCGACGAGATGATCGGATCGTTGGTGGTGTCGACCAGCGGCCGCCAGCTTCGCCCCGGCGTTCCCTGGTCGTAGGTCGCGGCGGTGGCGGCGATGGCGTCCAACACCTCCTGCTTGGTCATCATCCCGGATCGGGCGTCGAGCACATAGCCCCAGAATTGGGTCTGGCCTTCATAGACCCAGAGCAGGCTGCCCTGCATCGGAGTCCGGAAGTCGGGCGTCCACAGGTCCTTGCCGCGGCGATACTTGCCGTTCCAGCTGTGGGTATATTCGTGCGGCAGGAGGTTGCGGTCGCGCTGCGCCGCCTGCCATTCGGTGAAATAGCCGGTCTTGACCCCGTTCTCGGAGCTTCGGTGATGCTCGAGGCCGATCCCGCCGAGATTGTCGGAGATCGACAGGAGGAAGTCGTAATGGTCGTAATGCTGGGCGCCGAAGGTCTTCACCGCCTGCTCGACGAGCTTGCGGTGGAGCGCGATCGTCTCCGGCTTGGCGGCGAGCTCGTCCGGAGTGTCGGCGGCGACGTTCAAGGTGACGTCGGGGCTTAGCTCCCACTTGCGCATATAGGCGCCGGCCAAAGCCGGGGAGTCGGCGAGGATCTCGTAGGGCACGGTCTTGTAGGTCACGCTCGAGGTCCCGCCGCCGCTCGCCGGGCGAAGCGCGGTGGCGATCTGCCAGGCGCGTGGCAGGGTCACCGTCGCCTGCACCGGGATGTCGCGGACATAATAGCCGGCCGGGTAGAGCGAGAGGGCGACGAATTGGATGCTCGCGAGCTCGGGCGTCATCACCGTCCGGCCCTGGTCCTCGGCGGTGGCGGCGAGATACTGGAACTCGACGTCGATCGATTTGACGCCCTGCGGCACGTCGACGTGGAAGGCGTAGACCTCGAGGCTGTCGCGCACCCAATTGAGGCGCCTGCCGCCGGCGGTGACGGTGAGCCCGGCGACGTTGCCGATCCGCCCGCTCGGGCCGTGATTGCCCGGAAGCCATTTGGGATAGAGCAGGACGAAATCGCCCGATTGCGGCACCGGGATGGTCTGGCGAACCCGGAAGATCCGGCGCTGGAGGTCGGTCGCGTCGATGCGAAGCTGCATCGTCCCGGGAAAGGCGACGTCGCGCGCGGCGAGGATGGTGTCGGTCTTCGGCCCGGCCTCGGCGCGGGTGAAATTGACCGGGAGCTGGGCGGCGGCGGGGGCGGCTGCGGCGGTAAGGAGGAGAGCGAGTTGTGCTGGGCGCATAAGGGGCGGGTCTCCGGGAGCGGGAATGCCGGCGCGCCGAATGGAGCAACGGCGCGCCTTGTGTAAAGCGCGGCGGCGGCGGTGGTTTCCCTCGCCCGCAAAGATGCTAAGGGCGCGCGGATGAGCAAGGGGCCGCAGAGGATCAGGGGAACCCAGGATATCTGGGGCGAGGCCGCCGACCGTTTCCAGACGGTCGTCGCGGCGTTCGAGCGGGTGCGCCGGCTTTACGGCTTCCGCCGGGTCGAGATGCCGGTGTTCGAGGCCACCGAGGTCTTCTCCCGATCGATCGGCGAGACGACCGACATCGTCTCGAAGGAGATGTACTCCTTCCCCGATCGCGGCGGCGACATGATGACGCTGCGGCCGGAATTCACCGCCGGCCTGTGCCGCGCCTATCTGTCGGAGGGCTGGCAGCAGCTCGCTCCGGTCAAGATCGCCACCCACGGTCCGGCCTTCCGCTACGAGCGGCCGCAAAAGGGGCGCTACCGCCAGTTCCACCAGCTCGACGCGGAGATCATCGGCGCCGGCGAGCCGGCGTCGGACGTCGAGCTCATCGCCATGGGCGCGCAGCTCCTGGCCGAGCTGGGCATTTCGGGACGGGTCGAGCTCAAGCTCAACACGCTCGGCGACCCCGAGACCCGCGACAATTGGCGCGACGCCCTCGTCGACTATTTCCGCAGTCACACCGCCGACCTCTCGGCGGAGAGCCGCGCCCGGCTCGAGAAGAACCCGCTCCGCATCCTCGATTCCAAGGAGCATCAGGACTGGCCGATCGTCGACAAGGCGCCGGTGGTCGACGACTTCCTCACCCCCGACGCGGCGGCTTACTTCGCTAAGGTGACTTCCGGACTCGACGCCGCCGGAATTGCCTGGACGCGCGACCCCCGGCTGGTGCGCGGCCTCGATTATTACCGCCACACCGCCTTCGAGTTCGTCACCGAGGACCTCGGCGCCCAGAGCGCCGTCATCGCCGGCGGCCGCTACGACGGCCTCATTGAAAACATGGGCGGCCCCTTCACCCCGGCCGTCGGCTGGGCGGCGGGGATCGAGCGTCTGTCGATGCTGATCGAGGCGCCCGAGCCGCCGCGCATGGATGCGGCGCTGATCCCTCTCGGCCCAGCCGCCGAGGAGGCCGCAATCGCCATAGCCGCGAACCTCCGCCGCGCCGGGATCGCCTGCGAGATGGCCTATAAGGGCAATATGAAACGCCGGATGCAGAAAGCCGACGCGAGCGGTGCCCGCTTCGCGATCATCGTCGGCGACGACGAGCTCGCCCGCGGCGAGGCGGCGGTGAAGGATTTGAAGACCGGCGAGCAGAAGAGCGTCAAGCTGGATGCAGTGGCGGAGGCGGTGCGCGGGTGAACGAGATCAGCCGTCATCCCGGCAAAGGCCGGGACCCAAGCACACTGATCCATCCGGTCCGGCCAGGCTTCGGTTCCTGGGCCCCGGCCTTGGCCGGGGTGACGATCCTGTGAGCATCATCTCCGATGCCCGAATCGCGCAGATCGAGGCGCGGCGGGACGAGCTTCAGAACGCCATGTCCTCGCCGTCGATGGCGCCGGAGGATTTCGTGCGGCTGTCGAAGGATTATGCGGAGATCGAGCCGGTCGCCGCCGCCGCCCGCGAGGTGCGCCGGATCCGCGCCGAGATGGCGCTTCTCAAGGACATGCTGTCCGACCCGAGCCCCGACATTCGCGAGATGGCGGGCGAGGAAGCCGCGGCGCTGGAGCGGCAGCTTCCCGAGGCGGAGCGGGCGCTGGCTCTGAAGCTCCTGCCGCGCGACGCCGCGGACGAGCGGCCGGCGATGCTCGAGATCCGCGCCGGCACCGGCGGCGACGAGGCCGCCTTGTTCGCCGGCGACCTGTTCCGCATGTACCAGCGCTACGCGGAGACCCGCGGCTGGCGGGTCGAGCTGATCTCCGCCAGCCCTTCGGAGATGGGCGGCTACAAGGAGGTCGTCGCTTCGGTGACGGGGCCGGGGGTCTTCGCTCGGCTGAAGTTCGAAAGCGGGGTCCACCGCGTCCAGCGGGTTCCGGTGACGGAGAGCGGCGGGCGGATCCACACCTCCGCGGCCACCGTGGCGGTGCTTCCGGAGGCGGAGGACGTCGACGTCCAGATCGACGAGGCGCGCGACCTGCGCATCGACGTCTACCGCTCGTCCGGCCCCGGCGGCCAGTCGGTCAACACCACCGACAGCGCGGTCAGGATCACCCACCTTCCCACCGGCCTCGTCGTCATCCAGCAGGACGAAAAGTCGCAGCACAAGAACAAGGCCAAGGCGCTCAAGGTGCTCCGCACCCGGCTCTACGAGGCCGAGCGCGAGCGGCTCGCCTCGGAGCGGGCGGGCGCGCGCAAGTCGATGGTCGGCTCGGGCGACCGCTCGGAGCGCATCCGAACCTATAATTTCCCGCAGGGCCGGGTGACCGACCACCGCATCAACCTCACCCTCCACCGCCTGCCCGAAATATTGGAAGGCCAGATGGACGAGCTGGTCGAGGCGCTGATCGCCGAGGACGAGGCGGAACGCCTGGCGAGCCTGGATGAGGGGGCTTGAGGATGGCTGGCGCGAGTGGTGCGGGTGGTGCGGGTGGTGCGGGTGACGAGACTCGTTCGTCCCGAGCGTAGTCGAGGGGCGCTCATGATGAGTCGGTGCCGGCGCCCCTCGACTTCGCTCGGGACGAACGGATTTCTGTGAGCATTTCGCAAGCCCTTACCGGCGCCTCGGCCCGCCTCGCTCCGCACAGCCCCACCGCCCGCCTGGACGCAGAGCTGCTCATGGCCCACGCGCTCGGCCTGTCCCGCGAGGATCTGCTCCTGCGCCACCTCGACGGCGCCGTTCCCGCCGCCTTCGCCGCCCTCGTCGACCGCCGCGAGGCGGGAGAGCCGGTCGCCTACATCACCGGCCGGCGCGACTTCTGGACGATCGAGCTCGAGGTCGGCCCCGGCGTCCTCATCCCCCGCCCGGACAGCGAGACCCTGCTCGAAGCGGCCGTCGAGCATTTCGGCACCCGGAGCCCCGAACGGATCCTCGACCTCGGCACCGGCCCCGGCACCCTCCTCCTCGCCGCGCTCGTCCAGTGGCCTGCCGCCTTCGGCCTGGGCGTCGATGCGTCCGGAGCCGCCCTGGCCTACGCCCGGCGCAATGCCGAGCGGCTCGGGCTCGCCGGCCGGGCCGAGCTTCGCCTCGGCAATTGGACGGCCGGAATCGACGGCCCGTTCGACCTCGTCCTGTGCAACCCGCCTTATATCGAGGCGGGCGAGCCCCTGATGCGCGACGTCGGGGATTGGGAGCCGCACGAGGCGCTGTTCGCCGGCGACGACGGGCTCGACGCCTACCGCCGCCTCGCCCCCCTCATCCCGCCGCTGCTCGCGCCCGGCGGCCTCGCCTGCTTCGAGATCGGCGCCGGTCAGGCCGGTACGGTCGGCGCGCTTTTCGAGGCCCGGGGACTTGCCGTCTCGCCGCGGACCGACCTTGCCGGCCAGGTCCGCTGCCTCGCCCTGACGGCCTAATCTGAGTCATCATCTTTCCGCTTGGAAAAGGTTGCGGCCATAGCTACATAAGGGGTCAGGGACGGGGCTCTTCACAGCAGTGGATGCGTGAGGCCAGCCGTCGCCGACCCCCGATTGCCAAGTCGTCTTTGGACGATCGCAGCGTGGTGGCGGAGGCCGCTTCATGCGGCCCCCTGCCCGGGTGTCGTGCAGAAGTGACATGCGGCCGGGAGGGGCCCGGCCGACCGGTGGCGAACAGGACCACGAGGACGAGGACTAAAGCTTGATCAACAATCGTCAGAGCGGCCGCCGGCGCGGCCGCGGCGGTGGCGGACCCCGCTCGCCGAACCAGGGCCCTTCGGGCAATCGCCAGGACAATCGCTCGCGCGGCAATGCCGCCCAGCTGCTCGAGAAGTACAAGTCGCTGGCGCGCGACGCGCAGCTTTCGGGCGACCGCGTGCAGACGGAATATTGGCTTCAGTTCGCCGACCATTATTTTCGCGTGCTGAGCGAGAACCGCCCCCGCTTCGAGGAGCAGCGCCCGCGGCGCGACGACTTCTCCGAAGATTATGACGACCAGGATGAAGGCGTCTCGGCGGACGGGGACGAGGGCGACGAGGACGGCGACGAGCGGGATATCCGCGAGGACCGGCCTGATCGCCAGGATCGCCAGGAGCGCTCCGACCGCCAGGAGCGGCAGGACCGTCCCGAGCGGCAGGATCGCGGCTTCCGCGCCGACCGCCAGGACCGACCGGAGCGTCCGCGCCGCGAATATCGCGACCGCGGCGCCGAGCCTCGCCCCGAGCGCAACGGCGAGAGCCGTCCGGAGCGCGTCACCGAGAGCCGTCCCGAGCGTGTCGCCGAAAGCCGCCCCGAGCGGGCTGCGGAAGGGCGCCCGGAGCGGTCGGCCGAGGGCCGTCCGGAACGCAATGGCGAAGCCCGCCGTCCGCGCGTGCCGCGGCGTGAGGAGGAAGCTTCCGAGCGCATCTCGCTCGAGGTGCTTCCGCCGGCCATTTCGCCCGCCATCTCAGTGGTCGAGGGCGACGCGCCCGCCAAACCGCGCCGAACCCGCGTCCGCCGCCCCCGCGCCGACGAATCCGGCGAGGAAATCGCCCCGGCGGCCTGACTCGGATCTCTACCACGCCAAATAAAAGGCGGCGGTCCACTTCGGACCGCCGCCTTTTTTATTACGTGGCGGTCACTTAGCTTATTTAACTCCAAAGCGGATCAGTAATGCTCTTCGATTTTCTTGTAAGTCTCAGCAAATAAGACAAGGTCGTTTCGGTGGCGGATTTTTCAAATTCCCTTGAGCCACAGGAGACTACCATGACATCCAAGAACACGGCGTCTACGAGCTGGATCGACGGAGCAATCCGCATTCGCGTCTATTCAAGTGATGGCACGAACGTCACTGAGCGCTGTTGGGACGGCTCCGGGTGGTATACCGGCGCATTCAAGCAGGCCGGCGAAGTTACCTCGGTCACTTCCTGGTTCGCCAGCGGTCCCTTTATCCGCGTCTACGTCTCGAAGGGCGGCGTGACGACGGAATATTGCTGGGACAAGAACGGCCCTTGGTACAAGGGTGCTTATACCGGATAAATCGTCCAAACATCTAAGCGGCGGGCTTCACCAACCGTCCGTCCGCTTCCAACATGCCGTTGCCGGCTGTCGCCCTGGCGGGCGTGGCCGGCAACGTCGTGCCGGGGCACGATTGACAGCGATAGTGATAGTATATCATGCTTGCTTCCGGGCCTCACAGCCAGGGGGAAAGATACATGCGTCATGTGCTTCTGCTCAGCGTCTGCCTCGCCGCGCCAGCGCCGCTTTGGGCCCAGGCCACGGCTCCGAGCCTCGCTCCGGCGCCGGCCGCAGATCTCGCCATCACCGTCTACAATGACGATCTCGCGCTCGTTCAGGACACTCGGCAGCTCGCCTTGCCCGCCGGCCGCACCCGGCAGGAATTCCCCGGCGTCTCGGGACGGATCAGCCCGGAGACGGTGACCCTGTCCGGCCAGGGCCTTGGCATCGTCGAGCAGAATTTCGACTTCGACCTGCTCTCCCCCTCCAAGCTGATGGAAAAGGCGGTCGGCGAGGAGGTGACCCTGATCCGGACCAATCCGGCGACCGGCGCGGAACTGCGCGAGCGGGCCAAGGTGCTGGCGGTGAACGGCGGGGTCGTGCTCCAGATCGGGCCGCGCATCGAGGTGCTTCGCGACGACGGCCTGCCGGTGCGGGTGGTGTTCGACCGGGTGCCCGAGAATCTGCGCCCGCGCCCGACCCTGTCAGTCACCCTCGACAGCGCGCGCGGCGGCACCCGGCCGGTGACGCTTAGCTATCTGACCCGCGGCATGGGCTGGAAGGCCGACTATGTCGCGCTGTTCGACGATTCGGCCGGGACGATCGACGTCCAGGGCTGGGTGACGCTGACCAACACGACCGGAACCACCTTCGACAAGGCCGACACTCTGCTCGTCGCCGGCGACGTCGGCAACGTCAACGGCGGCTACCGGCCCTCGTCGCGCTCGACCCGGCGGCCCGGCACAGAAAGTCCTGACCGCGAGCAGCTCGGCGACTTCTACCTCTACCCGCTCAAGGAGCGGACGACGATCGCCAACCAGCAGACCAAGCAGGTCAGCTTCCTCGACGTCACCGGGGCCTCCGCCCACCGCGCCTACGTCTTCCGCAACGGCTGGCTCGGGACCATGGACCAGCCGGCCAGCGCCTCGAGCGTCCTTCAATTCTCGAGCAGCCGCGACCAGGGTCTTGGCGACGCTCTCCCGGCGGGGACGGTGCGGGTCTATCAGAAGGACAGGCGCGGCAAGGCGCAGTTCGTCGGCGAGAACCGCATCGACCACACGCCGATGGGCTCCGACATCTCGCTCGCCACCGGAGAGGCGTTCGACGTCAAGATCCAGCCGGTCGTCGAGAAGAGGGAGAAGCTCGGCGAGAATCGCTGGCGCACGACGATGCGCTATGCGCTCACCAACGCCCGCTCGCAGCCGGTGACGGTCGACCTCATTCAGAGCGGGCTGTGGGGCGACGTGCGCATATCGTCTGAAAGCGAGAAGAGCACGCGCCGAACCGCCGACGAGGCGCTGTGGCGGGTGTCCGTTCCCGCCAACGGCAAGGCGAGCGTCACCGCCACCTTCGACACGCGTTACTAAGGCGCGCGCTGTGCGGGGCCTGCGCCTCCTCCTCCTTGCCGCCGTCGGCGCGGCGGGTGTCGCCGGAGCCGGCGCCCCCGTCCGCGCCCAGCAGATCGCCCGCTCGCCGGGGCCGCAATCGGTTGCCGTTACCGTCTACCGGGCGCCCTACCGCCCGGCTTCGGAAGCGATCGATCTGCGCTGGCTGAACGGCTACGCCCTCGTCACCGAGCGGCGGCGAGTCACGGTCCCGGCCGGCGAAACCGACATCCGCTTCGAAGGCGTGTCGGGCGGGATCCTTCCGGAAAGCGCGATCGTCACCGGACTTCCCTCCGGGGTCGTCGAGAAGAACCAGGACGCCTGGCTGCTCTCGCCCGCCAGCCTCATCTCCGCGACCTTGGGCAAGCGCGTCCACCTCAAGCGCACCTCGAAGGCCACCGGCAAGGTTCGCGAGATGGAGGCGGTGGTTCGATCGGGGCCCGAAGGCGCGGTGGTGATCGAGACGGCCGACGGCGTGGAGGCGCTGCGCTGCAGCGGTGTTTCGGAGACCCTGACCTACGACCAGGTGCCGCCGCGCCTGTCGGCCAAGCCGACCCTCTCGGTGCGGGTCCGAAGCCCCCGCGCCGCCACCGCCACCGTCACCCTCTCCTACCTTGCCAGCGAGTTCGACTGGCAGGCCAATTACGTTGCCGAACTCGCTCCGGACGGGAAGACGATGAGCCTGTTCGCCTGGCTGACCCTGGCGAGCAACGACGATACCAGCTTCGTCAGGGCGGAAGCGCTGGCGGTGGCCGGCCGCCTCAACCGCGAGAACGTCCGCGCCCGCAAGGCGCAGGCGCCGCCGCTCGTCCTTCGCTGCTGGCCCTCGGGGACCACGACGAGCGACCTCGTCGAGAACCAGCCGGAACTCGAGGAGGAGATTTTGGTCTCGAACCGGATGATGGCCTTCGCGCCGGTGATGGCGGCGCCGCCGCCTCCCCCTCCGCCTCCACCCGAGCCGCCGCCCCCCGTCGTGGCGCAGCAGGAGGATCTCGGCGACCTCAAGCTCTACCGGATCCCGATCCCGGTCACCGTCGCCGCCCACAGCCAGAAGCAGGTCGCCCTTCTCGCCCGTCAGGGCGTCAAGGTCGAGGCGGTCGACCGCGTCGAGCTCTACGCCGCCGATCCGAGGGGGGCGCTCCTGGTGCGGCGCATCCTCACCGCGAAGAACGTTGCCGCCGACGGGCTCGGCCTTCCCCTCCCCTCCGGCTCCTTCGCCCTGTTCGCCGGAGGGCGCGCCCGTCCGCTCCTGCTCGGTCGCGGAGCGATCGAGGACAAGGCGGTGGGCGAGGACGTCGAGATAATCGTCGGCCGCTCGAGCGGCGTTTCGGTCGAAGCCACGAGCCTCACCCCTGTCGGCGCCAAGCCGACCGGCGAATGGGAGCTCAAGGCGACCAACAGCCGCTCCCAGCCGGTCACGTTCGAAGCTCAACTCGAGACCTGGGGTCGTCCGCTGACCACTCAGGCGACGCTCGGCAAGCGCTTCGGCCGCCCGCTGTGGCGAGTGACCCTGGCTCCCGGCGAAAGCGCGACCCTGCGCTACACGGCGGCGCCCTCGTCCTAAGCTCGTCGCCCCAGCGAAGGCTGGGGCCCCAGCGGGTGAAGAACTCGGCGCATTTCACCCCCTGGGGTCCCAGCCTTCGGGTTCCCATCAAAGTAGTACTTTGATGGGGGCCCTTCGCTGGGACGACGGAATTGCCGCGTAACCCCCGGGGTCCCGGCCCTCGCTGCGAAGACGTCCCCCTACGCCTCCCCGTCGGCGCTCCGGAAGCTGTAGAGGCTGCCGTTGCGGACGACGCAGCTGAAGCCGCGCCCGCCTTCGAAGGGGTGAAGACCGCCGAGCTTTTCACCCGCTGGGTCCCAGCCTTCGCTGGGACGACGGATTAGGGGAACAGCCCGTCGAAACGGCGGTTCTCAAGGCGAACGCGAGCGACGGAGACGAAGATGGCGGACCCCACTCAGGACCGAACCTATTGGAACGCCACCGCCGGTGAGGGTCCAAGCTTCCCCACCCTTTCCGGCGACGTCGAGGTCGACGTCGCCGTCATCGGCGGCGGGATCGTCGGGATCACCACCGCACGCCTGCTCAAGGATCGCGGGCTTAGGGTGGCGGTGGTCGAGGCCCGGAGGGTCGGCCGCCAGGTGACCGGCAAGTCGACCGCCAAGATGAGCTCGCAACACGGAATCCTCTACCAGACGCTGGAAAGGAAGTTCGGCGAGGACAAGGCGCGCCTCTACGCGGAGGCGCAGGAGGCCGGCATTCGCGAGATTGCCCGCCTTGCAAGGCAATATGGGATCGACGCCGACATCGAGCCTGTGCCCGCATTCGTCTACACGAGGGACGAAAGCTACGTCGAGCAGATCGAGAAGGAGGTCGAAATCGCCCGGCGGCTCGGCCTCCCCGCCAGCCTCACCCGAGATACCGGCCTGCCGTTCGACGTCCTGGCGGCGATGCGCTGGGACGACCAGGCGCAATTCCATCCCACCAAATATGTCGCCGGCCTCGCCGCCACCATCCCGGGCGAGGGAAGCCACGTCTTCGAGAACAGCCGGGCCGTCGACTACGAGCCGACCAAGGTGGTGACCGACGCTGGCTCCGTCACCGCCCGCAACGTCGTCATGGCCACCCACCTGCCGCTCGGCCAAATCGGGATGTATTATTCTCTCGCTTATCCGATGGCGGAGCCGGTCATTGCCGCTCCGATCCGCCGCATCCCGCCCGGCATGTACAAGAATGCCGAGCAGCCCGGCCATTCGATCCGCACCCACCGGCAAGGCGACAAGGTTTACGCCGTCGTCGCGGGCAATCATTACAAGCCCGGCCACGTCGACGACGAGTTGAAGTACATGGCCGACATCGAGCGCTGGCTGGCCGAGCATTTCGATTCCGGCCCGGTCGAATATCGCTGGATCAACGAGGATTACAGCGCGATGGATTCGGCGCCGTTCATCGGCTGGTCGAGCCACGGCGGGAAGGGCTATCTCGTCGCCACCGGCTTCGCCGCCTGGGGCATTTCCAACGGCACCGCGGCGGCGATGATCATCGCCGACCTCGCCACCGGCAAGGAGAACAGGTGGACGCCGATGTTCGACGCCGCCCGGATCAAGCCGGTCGCGGGTGCCGGCGAGTTCGTCAAGGAGAATGCCGAGGTCGCCGCCCACCTCGTCTCCGGCTACCTCTCGCGCAAGCCGAAGAGCTATGACGAGCTGGCGCCCGGCGACGCCGCGATCATGAAGATCGACGGAGACAATGTCGCCGCGTTCAAGGACGAGGGCGGCAAGGTCCACGCCGTCTCCGCCGTCTGCACCCACATGGGCTGCCTCGTCGGCTGGAACGCGACCGACCGGACTTGGGATTGCCCCTGCCACGGCTCGCGTTTCGAGCTTTCCGGCGAAGTGATCCACGGCCCCGCGACCCGGCCGCTGGGGTGCAAGCTGACGGGGTGACAAGGCCGTCGCCCCAGCGAAGGCTGGGGCCCCCAGCGGGTGAAGAACACCGCGCTTCCCCCCCGGGGCCCCGGTGGCGTGCTGGGCGACGCTTACTTATCCTATGTCATAGCCTGCGCGGTTGAAGCGCAACCTGCGGCATCTTAAATTTTTTTGCGATGAACGACCTCAGCCCCGCTCCCGCGCCGGCCGAGCGCAAGGTGCCGCCGCTGCCCCCGCTGTTCCGTGTCGGAAAGCGCCTCCGTCACCGCTTTAGCGCCCTCATCGCCCGCTCTTCCACGGTCGGCGACACACCGGTCTACGATCCGAAGCTTTTTCCCTGGATCTCCAATATCGAGCGGCGCTGGCCGGAGATCCGGTCCGAGCTGGACGCCCTCCTCGCCCACCAGGACGCGATACCGCCGCTCGCCGACATCTCGCCCGATCACCGCCGCATCGCGCCTCCCGGCAAGTGGAAAAGCTTCTTCCTCATCGGCTACGGCTACCGCATCGAGGAGAATTGCGGCCGCTGCCCGAAAACGGTGGAAGCGATCGCGGCCATACCCGGCCTCAACAGCGCCTTTTTCTCGATCCTCGAGCCCGGTGCCCACATCCCCCGCCACCGCGGAGTCACCAAGGCGATCCTCACCGCCCATCTCGGCCTTCGGGTTCCACTGCGCCGCGAGGCCTGCCGGATGCAGGTCGACGAGGCGACGCTGACTTGGAAGGAAGGCGAAATCCTCGTCTTCGACGACACGTGGTTCCACGAGGTCTGGAACGACACGGACGAGCAAAGGGTGATCCTGCTCGTCCAGTTCCGGCGCCCGACGGGATGGGTCGGACGGATCGTCGGCGGACTGTTCCTGACCGCGGTCCGCCGTTCCCGCTTCGTCCAGGACGCCCGCTCGAGACTGGGCAATTGGGAAAAGGCGATGCGGAAGCTCGAGCGGGAGCCCTGACCCTTCCTTCGCAGGCAGCGGGCTGCTAGATTGCGGCTCCTTCCTAACTTACTGATTTCACGATGATTCGACTGATCCTTCCGAGTCTTCTTCCGCTCGCCGCCGGCGCCTGCGCGGTGGCGGAGACGGCGTCGTACGAGCCGCCTATCCGCTCATGGTGGGCAACGGCGACGGGCACGCGGATCCGGGCCTACCGCGCCGATGCTCGGGCGAGCGCGGTGACGATGGCGGCGGCCGGGCAGGTCAAGCGCTGCTACCGATCGCCGCATGTCCCTTCGGTCGGGCGCCAGATCGTCACTCACCTGCGGGTCCGCTACTCGGCCGACGGGATGCTGGAAGAGGCTCCGACCTTCCTCTCGCAGGAAGGAGTCACTGCGGAGAACCAGGCTTATGCGCTGCCGATGGCGCAGGCGGCCTCCATGGCGGTGCTTCGCTGCACCCCGCTCCGGCTGCCCGCCAAGCTCCACCGCGGCGGCTGGGATCATTTCGACCTGACATTCAGCCCCAATACGCTGGTCTAGGCCGGGCCCGAGGCCCGCAGCCGAAGCGTGGCGGCGGAACGAAAAACCCCGCCGCGCAAGGGGGTCACGCGGCGGGGCCATTCGGGCCGGCGGAAGGCATCGAACCTTGCCCGGCCCTGGCCGCCAGGGAGGGTGCGGCCGGATTCCTAGATAGGATCAAGCCGCTGTTTGCAAAGAGGGTTTCCTAAAAAAACTTACCTGTGGCCGGCTCGCCGGACTCAGCCCGACGCCTGCTCCATCTCCGAGAAATGCCGTTCCGGCGGATCGGCCGGGTCGAGTGGCGGAGCGGTCGGCGGAGCCACCGAGGCGGTGGTGACGATCTCCGCTCCGCCGCCGCTCAAGGTCCGGTGGACGGGGCAGCGCTCGGCGATGGCGAGGAGACGCGCCTCCCGATCCGCGGGAACACGCTCTGCGAAGAGGATCCGCCGGGTGAACAGGTCGCGCGAAGGCGACCCGGGAATAAGGGCGTGTGCGACCTCGACCCGGAAGTCCGGCAGGGCCGAGCCCTTCCCCTGCGCGTACAGACGCAGGGTCATGGACGTGCAGGCGGCGAGCGCCGCGGAAAGCAGCTGATACGGCGTCGGTCCGGAGGCTCCGCCGCCGACCGACACCGGCTCGTCGGCGATCAGGGTCGCTCCGGGAAGCTCGATCCGAGTGGCGAAACGCATGCCTTGAACGGCCTGCGCGGCAATCTCTCCGCCTTCGAAACCGGTGGCCATGGAAAACTCTCCTTGGCCACCGGTTAGCGGTTCGGCGCCGCGACGGAAAGGCGCAAGCCTCGCCGCCGCGGCCCTGGCGAGTTACCAGCGACGATCGTCGCGGTCGTAACGGTCGTAGCGGCCGTGGTGGCGATACTGGTCGCGGCGCGCCTGGGCGATCTCGCGGCGGCACTCGCGCAGCTCGCGCTCATATTGCCAGCGATTGTGGGCTCGGCTCAGCTCGCGGCGGCACTCGCGCCGCTCGCGGCCGACTTCGCCCCGGCCACGGCCCTGGTTGTAGCCATAGCCCTGATTGTATCCGCGCCCATAGCCATAGCCCTGGGCGGAGACCGCGGTGGCCGGCAGCATTGCGGCGGCGGCGACGGCGGCAAGAATGATCTTACGCATGACACTCTCCTCGGTTCGGCGGCCGGACCCGACTGATATCCGGGTTCAGGCCAGCCTTCGCTTATTACGCGCGAGAGGCTGAACCGGGCGCGACGACGCGTTCAGGCGGCGTTTAGCCGCGACGGACGTTGGTCGCCCGAACCCAAGCTTTTCGGAGTGATCCCCTTGCGCCACGTCGCCGCCGCTCTTCTCCTCACCGCCGCCTGCGCCGCCGCCGCCGCCGCGAGGCCGCCTGCGGCGCCAATGGTCGCTCCGGTCCTCCCCGAAGCGAAGGATATGTCCAGCTACGCCCGACCGGCCGAGGCTCGGGTCACTCACGTGTCGCTCGACCTCGCCGCCGACTTCGCCGCCCGGCGCCTGTCGGGCACCGCCACCCTCGACGTCGCCGCGGCGCCCGGCGCGCGGCGGATCGTCCTCGACACCAAGGGCCTCGCCATCCGCTCGGTCACCGATGCCGCCGGTCGGCCGCTGCCCTTCGCCTTCGGAACCGCCAGCCCCGAACTCGGAGCGCCTCTGACGGTCGAGCTCAACGGCGCGCGGCGGATCCGGATCTCCTACCAGAGCGCCGCCGACGCCGAGGCGCTGCAGTGGCTTGCGCCCGAGCAGACCGCGGGCAAGCGCCGCCCGTTCCTGTTCAGCCAGGGAGAGCCGATCCTCAACCGGAGCTGGATCCCGACTCAGGACAGTCCCGGGATCCGTCAGACCTGGGACGCCAGGATAACCGTTCCCGAGCCGCTCACCGCCGTGATGAGCGGCGAGCGGCTTACGCCCAAGGGCGAGAAAGCCGGCCCCGGCCGTCGCGCCTTCCGCTTCCGGATGGACAAGCCGGTGGCACCCTATCTGATCGCCCTGGCCGTCGGCGACCTCGCCTTCCAAAAGCTCGGCCCGCGCACCGGCGTCTATGCCGAGCCGGCGACGATCGGCGCCGCCGCTGCGGAGCTCGTCGACACCGAGAAGATGGTGTCCGCCGCCGAAGCGCTTTACGGTCCCTACCGCTGGGGCCGCTACGACATGATCGTTCTTCCGCCCGCCTTTCCCTATGGCGGGATGGAGAATCCCACCCTTACCTTCCTCACCCCGACCTTCATCGCCGGCGACCGGAGCCTCGTCGGCCTCGTGGCTCACGAGCTGTCGCACAGCTGGTCCGGAAACCTCGTTACCAACGCCGTGTGGCCCGATTCCTGGCTTAACGAGGGGGTTACCTCCTATTTCGAGAATCGGATCATGGAGGCGCTCTACGGCCCCGGCCGAGCCGCCCAGGAAGCGGCCTTGTCCTGGGCCGACATGGAGAGCGCGCTGAAGGAGCTGGGCCCCGAGGCGACCGGAACCCGCCTCCACGATCCGAGCGACGTGGAGTCCAGCGGCATCGTCTACGACAAGGGCGCGACCTTCCTTCGAACGATCGAGCGCACCGTCGGCCGAGCGCGGTTCGACGCCTGGCTTCGCGCCTATTTCGACCGACATGCCTTCCAGCCGATGACGTCGGAGCGTTTCCTGGCGGACCTTCGCTCCACGCTGGTCCGCGGCGACCCCGCGCTCGAGCGAAGGCTGCAGCTCGACCGCTGGGTCTTCCAGCCGGGCCTGCCCGACAATGCCGCGCGTCCCGATCCGAATGCCTTCGCCCGCGTCGATTCGGCGCTCGCGGCGTTCCGCGGCGGCGGCGCGGCCTCGGCGGTGCCTTATGGAGGATGGACCACGGCCGAGCGGCTCCGATTCCTCAACGGCCTTCCGCGCGACCTGCCGCAACCGCGCCTTGCCGAGCTGGACGGCGCTCTCGGCCTCACCGCCGGACGCAATGCCGAAACCCTGTTCGCCTGGCTTCAGCTCGCGCTCGCCAATCGCTACGCGCCCGCCGTCCCCGCTGCCGAGCGCTTCCTTCTGTCGCAGGGCCGGACCAAGTTCGTCGCGCCGATCTTCAAGACGTTGATGGCCGAGGGCGCCTGGGGCGAGCCGATCGCCCGACGCCTCTACGCCAAGGCCCGGCCGACCTACCACAGCGTCACCACCAGCCGGGTGGACAAGCTGATGAAGGGCTGACCGTTTGAAGGGCTGACCGTCGTCCCAGCGCAGGCTGGGACCCCAGGGGGTGAAGAGCTCGGTGTTTTTCACCCCCTGGGGCCCCAGCCTACGCTGGGGCGACGGTCTCTGTCCTTGCCAATACGCGCACCCGTTGGATAGTCATCCCCCCCAGGGGGAGCAGCGGCCGATGAGCGCGACGACGAAGACCGATCATGCGCTCGAGCGGCTCGTCTTCTTCTCGGACGCGGTGTTCGCGATCGCCATCACCCTGCTGGTCATCGACCTTCACGCGCCGGTGCTCCCCAAGGGCTCGGCCGACTCCGCTTATTGGGCCGCTCTGGCGGACGAGATACCGGGGCTGGTTGGCTACTTCTTGAGCTTCATGGTGGTCGGCGTGTTCTGGATCGGCCACCACCGCGCCTTCGCGCTTGCGGCGCGCTACAGCTCCCGGGTGCTGCCCTGGAACCTCGCTTTGCTGAGCGTGATCGCCTTCATGCCGTTCGTCACCGCCTTCTGGACCCACAATCTCAACCAGCGCGTGCCGACGATGTTCTATTGCGGCGCCCTTTTGTGCGCCGGAATCCTCAACGCCGCCGTCGTCCACACCGCGACCGGTGCGGCGATGGCCGATCCCGCGGCGGATCCGGCTCAGATCCTCTACGCGCGGCGCCGAAGCCTAAGCGTCGTGCTCGGCGGCGCCACGGCCTTGGCGCTAAGCTTCTGGCTTCCGCAATTCGGCCAGCTCGGCCTCGCCAGCATCGGCGCCTGGCGAAGGCTGATCGCCCGCCGCCCGGCCGCTTGACGTCGTCCCAGCGAAGGCTGGGACCCCAGGGGGTGAAAAACGCTGAGCTCTTCACCCCCTGGGGCCCCAGCCTCCGCTGGGGCGACGGACAATTCACCTCCCCCCACCTCACAAAATGGTGGATAAGTCATTTACCCCCTTGGCCCCGAATCCGGATTGAGGCACTATCAGTAGTGGCGCTGCCGAGGGGGTGACGCTAGACATTGTGAGTGGCCGCTGCGCATCCTATATTGGGAGCGAGGCGGCGAAGCTGTGCCTGTGGATATCGGGGACCGAAGCGCGATTGCGCCCCCGCACCCCCGTCTAATGTGCTTAAGCTGGTTTTAACCGGCTGGAACGAGACAAGAACAAGGGGTAGGATGATGGACCTTTCAGGCAGCAGCGAAGTGGGATCGAGCGACGTGACCGCCACCCTCGCCGAGACGTCCGGGCCGACGAAGAAGCGCGACAGCAAGACGGTCGTCCCGCAGGTCTATCCGGTCGAGGTCGACCGGAGCCGCGATTCGCTGCTCACCGATTTCGGCAAGGAGACGCTGAAGGACCGCTATCTCCTGCCCGGCGAATCCTACCAGGACCTGTTCGTCCGGGTCGCCTCCGCTTACGCCGACAACCAGGCCCACGCGCAGCGCATCTACGACTATATCTCGAAGCTGTGGTTCATGCCCGCCACCCCGGTTCTTTCCAACGGCGGGACCGGCCGCGGCCTGCCCATCTCCTGCTACCTGAACAGCGTCGACGACAGCCTCGAGGGCATCGTCGGAACCTGGAACGAGAATGTCTGGCTCGCCTCGCGCGGCGGCGGGATCGGCACCTATTGGGGCAATGTCCGCGGCATCGGCGAGGCGGTCGGCCTCAACGGCAAGACCAGCGGCATCATCCCCTTCGTCCGGGTGATGGATTCGCTGACGCTGGCAATCAGCCAGGGGTCGCTTCGCCGCGGCTCGGCCGCCGTCTATCTCGACATCTCGCATCCGGAGATCGAGGAGTTCCTCGAGATCAGGAAGCCGTCCGGCGACTTCAATCGCAAGGCGCTGAACCTCCATCACGGCGTGCTCGTCTCCGACGCCTTCATGGAGGCGGTCCGCGAGGGCAGCGAATGGACCCTTCGCTCGCCCAAGGACCAATCCGAGCGCGCCACCGTCGATGCGCGCTCGCTCTTCCAGAAGCTGGTCGAGACCCGCCTCGCGACCGGCGAGCCCTACATCATCTTCATCGACCAGGTGAACCGGTCGATGCCCAAGCATCACCGCGATCTGGGGCTCAAGGTGTCGACTTCGAACCTCTGCTCGGAGATCACGCTTCCCACCGGGATCGACCATCTCGGCCGGGCGCGGACCGCGGTCTGCTGCCTCTCCTCCCTCAATCTCGAGACGTGGGACGAGTGGAACAAGGACAAGATGTTCATCGAGGACGTGATGCGCTTCCTCGACAACGTCCTCCAGGATTATATCGACCGCGCCCCGGACGAGATGGCGCGCGCCAAATATTCGGCGATGCGCGAGCGCTCGGTCGGCCTCGGCGTGATGGGCTTCCATTCCTTCCTCCAGGCGCGCAACATCCCGTTCGAAGGGGCGATGGCGAAGAGCTGGAACCTCAAGATCTTCCGCCACATCCGCGCCCAGGTCGACGAGGCCTCGATGATGCTCGCCCATGAGCGCGGGCCCTGCCCCGACGCCGCCGACATGGGCGTGATGGAGCGCTTCTCCTGCAAGATGGCGATCGCGCCCACCGCCTCCATCTCGATCATCACCGGCGGCACCTCGGCCTGCATCGAGCCGATCCCGGGCAACGTCTACACTCACAAGACGCTGTCCGGCTCCTTCTCGGTCAGGAACCCGCATCTGGAGAAGCTGCTCAAGGTCAAGTCGAAGGACACGGACGGCGTGTGGAACTCGATCCTCGAGCAGAACGGCTCGGTCCAGCACCTCGATTTCCTCACCCCGGAGGAGAAGGACACCTACAAGACCAGCTTCGAAATCGACCAGCGCTGGCTGATCGAGCTCGCCGCCGACCGCACGCCCTATATCGACCAGGCCACTTCGCTGAACCTGTTCATCCCCGCCGACGTCGACAAATGGGACCTGCTGATGCTCCACTTCCGCGCCTGGGAGCTCGGCATCAAGAGCCTCTACTATCTGCGCTCCAAGTCGGTGCAGCGCGCCGGTTTCGCCGGCGGGGTCGAGGCCGACAACACGCCGGACCTGAAGGAAATCCAGCTCGCCGCCACCACCGATTACGACGAGTGTTTGGCGTGCCAGTGATCTTTCTTTCCGTCGTCCCAGCGCAGGGCCCCCATCAAAGTATTACTTTGATGGGACCCAAAGCTGGGACCCCGGCGGGTGAAGAACACCGGCGCCTTTCACCCCCTGGGATCCCAGCCTTCGCTGGGATGACGCACTGACATGACCGGCCTCTCCCTCGGCCATGTCCTGCTCCTCCTCGGCCTGCTGTGTGGGCTGTGGAGCCTGTTCCAGCTCCTCGTCCTCGCCCGCTATCGCGGCCCGGCGCACGGCCGCGGAACGCCGGGCTATGCCCGAGCCCGCGACGCCCGCCGCTTCGCCTCCTGGGGCCTCGCCGGCGCGGTGCTCCTCCTCACTTTGGGCGCCTTCGCGGCGCTTCGGGGCGGGGCGTGACGAAGCTGCGCGCCACCCCGCGCCTTGCGCGCCCCACCGTCGCCCGTGCCCGCGCATTGCGGCGGGAGAAGACTCCGGCCGAGCGGGCCTTGTGGGCGGCGCTGCGTTCGACCTTCGCGGAGGCGCACTTCCGGCACCAGGTGCCGTTGGGGCCTTATTATGCCGACTTCGCCAGCCACGGCGCGAAGCTGGTCGTCGAGGTGGACGGAAGCCAGCATGCCGAGCGGCAGGCCGAGGACGAGGCGCGGACCGCGTTCCTCAATGGCGAGGGCTATCGCGTCCTGCGCTTCTGGAACAACGAAGTGCTCGAGAATCTCGACGGCGTCCTGACCAGGATCGCCGAATACCTCCCTTCCCCCCTTGTGGGGGAAGGTGGCCTGAAAGGCCGGATGGGGGGTGCGCGGCAAAGCCGCGCGCGAGCCTCCGGCTCGCACCCCCACCCATGGGCAGGCCCGCCATGTCCCCCGGACATGGCTGGAGATGTCCGGGGGACATCCCCACCTGCCCATCCTCCCCACAAGGTGGAGGGAGGGAATGACAAACCTCCGGTTTGGAGTCTGTAAGATGCCGTTGTTGGAAGCCCGCAAGCAGTACAAGCCGTTCGAATATCCCTGGGCGTTCGAATTCTGGAAGCGCCAGCAGCAGATCCACTGGATGCCGGAGGAAGTGCCGCTCGGCGAGGATTGCCGCGACTGGGCGCAGAAGCTGACCGATCACGAGCGCTCTTTGCTCACCCAGATCTTCCGCTTCTTCACCCAGGCCGACGTCGAGGTGCAGGATTGCTACCACGACAAATATGGCCGGGTGTTCAAGCCGACCGAGGTCAAGATGATGCTGACCGCCTTCTCCAACATGGAGACGGTCCACATCGCCGCCTACAGCCATCTGCTCGACACGATCGGAATGCCCGAGAGCGAGTATAGCGCCTTCCTCCAGTACAAGGAGATGAAGGACAAGCACGATTACCTCTCGACCTTCGGGGTCGACACCGACGAGGACATCGCCAAGACGCTCGCCATGTTCGGCGGCTTCACCGAGGGGCTGCAGCTCTTCGCCAGCTTCGCGATGCTGATGAACTTCCCGCGCTTCAACAAGATGAAGGGCATGGGCCAGATCGTCAGCTGGTCGGTCCGCGACGAGAGCCTGCATTGCGAAGGCATCACCCGCCTGTTCCACGCCTTCGTCAAGGAGCGGGACTGCATGACCAAGTCGGTGCGCGACGACATCATGGACGTCTGCCAGAAGACCGTCCGCCTCGAGGACGCCTTCATCGACCTCGCCTTCGAGCAGGGCCCGGTCCCCGGCATGACCCCCAAGGAAATCAAGAAATACATCCGCTACATCGCCGACTGGCGCCTCGGCCAGCTCGGCTTCCAGCCCATCTACATGATCGACGACCACCCGCTTCCGTGGCTCGCCCCGCTCCTCAACGGGGTGGAACACGCCAACTTCTTCGAGACGAGGGCGACCGAATATTCCAAGGCCGCGACCAAGGGCAACTGGGGCGAAGTCTGGGACAATTTCGACCGGCGCAAGCAAGCTAAAGCGGCCAACGACGGGGCGGGTGCTGCGGCGGCCGCGGCGGGCGCCGAGGCGGCCGGCGGGGACGACATGTTCACGCGGGCGGGCGTGGCCGCGGAGTAAGCCCAAGTGCGTGAACCGAGCCTCCGATCGGCCATTGCGGAACTGCCGTCACGGACCCGATCCGTGCGTGAATACGAGGTGTTGCGCGTAGCTGGCACTTTGGTGGGTTCCGATGCGTCCAACTGCGCTGCGACCGCGAGGAACGAGGTTCTAAAATGGGCGCAGAAGCATTGCGGCGGATCGCTCCCCGAGACGGCTTGGGCGTTTGAGGAGTTCGAATACTTCTCCGGCGGCAGGAACACTTTGGCGACCCGCATCGACACACAGGCGTCTGATATTTGGGCTCTACGCACCGACGATCCCGACAAAAACATAGCTGGTCGTAGCTGGACTACCGAGGTCGCGATTGCGGTAGTAGCAGGCCAGCTCGGACGGTTCGGTGCAAGACTTCTAGTAAGCACGCACGAGGTCGAACTCGATATCGAACCGCATACGCCCGGTTTCGTGCGGCAAATCGCAGAGAACTGCGGCCTCGTGAAAGGTCGCTACAGCATTGATGCGGAGCCTCGCCATATACGGACAGCCTCTGCTGCCGAAGAGCTAATGGCAGACCTAATCGACCCAGCTCGTCCCATTCCTATATTCGTGGTTACAATTCCGGAAGGCGCTTCGGAACCGCTCATTAATGCCCGTGCACTCGCGTACGCTGTGATTGGTTTGGCTCAAGTAGCCGTTGTCTCGAACGAGGTGGCAACTTACCTCACTGAGAAGCTCGAGATTCGTCGCTCGGTTTTCGGAGGCGCCGCTCGCGCCTACCTGCCGGGGTTTTCATCCGCAGCAAACCCATTCGACCACCGATTGATATTGGCGGGGCAACTTCGTACGCCGCGCGGAGCGGCCCAGGCAGCGCGCTGGATGCGGTCGCTCGCGGCACGGGAAAGCGTCAGGCGATCCGCACTGGGCCGAGACACCCTAGCGTTTTCGGCCGTTCGCACGGCAAGCCTAGAATTAAGGCAGCGTCGCCTTGCGAGTGAAGGCGCAAGCGAGACCGATCTTCTCGCCGCAGCTCGAGCGCAGATTGCGTCCTTAGAAAAAGAACTTGCCGCTGAAAGATCGGCGCAAGACTTTTACGCGAGCGAGCATGACAAAGCCGAAGATCGGGCAGCAGCAGCGGAAGAGCAGGCTCGCGCTTCGGCGTATCGCATCCAAGATTTGCTTGAGAGGATCAAGGCTACCGGTCAAGAAGTAGATCAGGCGGTGCCCTTGCCAGATAGATGGGATGACTTCGCGCGATGGGCAGATGTCCATCTGCCTGGGCGAGTTGCACTCACTCCGGGCGCGCGCAGGAAGACACAGAATCCCGAGTTCGAAGACGTTCAACTCGCAGCACGATGCCTTTTGTGGCTCGCAACGGAGTGCCGGGATCGCCGGATTGCCGGTGGCGAAGGTAGCCTTGATCACGAGGTTGTAGAGCCGGGCGTACGGCACTCTCATTGCGGAAGCGATGAATTTGATTTCGATTGGCAAGGGCAAAAATTCACGGCTGATTGGCATATCAAGAGCGGCGGTAACACGCGAGACCCCAAACGTTGCCTTCGGATTTACTATGGTTGGGATGAAGGCACACAGCAGATCGTGATCGCCGACATGCCTGCCCACCGGCGAAACGCCGCTTCCTAATATCGCGCCCGGGGCCTCCGGTGCCTGGGGCCGAGGATAGTTCCTAAGCCGATCTCCGAGCGGGGCAGAGTGAACTTGCGAACGACGCTAAGCACGTCTTTCCGCTTATTTCGAAAGGCAGTTGTTAGCCGCCCTGCCGCATTGCGTCACTCGGGGACGTGATACTTCTGTTGGATTTCTGCTGGGACGAGGTGAAGCGTAGACATGGAAGGGGGTTGTGCTTGCGACCATGACCGTCCGAAGCAGGTTTCATCAAGCAAGGGGAGGAAATGTCATGGGAAAAAGAACGGTCGTTGCACTGGCGCTCTGCGGGGCTATCGGCTCAAGCTCGGCGTTTCCGGCGTGGGCTGCAGGGATCTGCATAGAACCTCGTGCGCCCTCGGCGTATCTCAACAGGCCGTCGAGGCCGAGCTGCTTCAATGGCTGCAGCGAGTGGCAGATCAGCAGTTACAAGTCTCAGGTGAAGTCGTATTTCAATGAACTCGAGCAGTATGCGGGCGACGTAGATCGATATTACAAACGAGCTGGCGAATACGTGCAGTGCATGGCGGACCTTTCTTGATCCGCAGTGCTCATTATTTAACTGGATGTTCGTTCCCTGGCACCAAGCAAGAAGCCTTGGCGTGCGGCCCTGGACTTGCCGAGGCGCGCGCCAGAGTCCGTGGATTACCGCTTCATGGGGTGACCGGGCCCGCTCTTCCGCGGTCCCTTTCAAGGACCAGCTATTGGGGCGCCGGCACTCGCAGTGGCGGCGGGACGACGCCCCCGGCATTCGACCCCGTGTCGAGGAACCGCACCCCGGCCCCTTCATAAGCACGCCGGACCGCCTCGATCAGCTCCGGCTTCACGTCGCGGTGGTAGCGTTCGAACCGCAGCACCGTCCGCCGGCTGACTCCCGCCGCCTTGGCCGCGTCCTCCAGCGACCATTCGAGCGCGGCGCGGGCCATGCGGGATTGCTCCGGCCGAAGAACGGGACGTTCCAGATCAACCCCCTTGACTGATGCCTGTGCGGTCCCTATTCGGGACCGAGAAGAAGGAGACCCTCAGGCATGGTTGCCGGGAGGCATAACCTGACGCGCCGGGCGTTGCTAGGCGTGGGTGTCGGCGTTTGTGCGTCGGGCGCCCGGGGAACTGTACTTGTACGTGTCCCCATGGCTGAGGCTGAGCCCGCGCCGGAGGGTGAGGGAGCCGAACGGGGACACGTACAAGTACATGTCCCCTCCCCCGCCCGCTGGACACGCGCCCTCGCCGCCTTTCGCCGGGCCGAGGCGCGGATGGCGGCGTTCAAGGCGCAGGAGCGGCTTTTGCCGCCGGAGCGGCGGGCGTTTCCCGCCTGCAGGGACCTCGAGGAGCGGTTCGGCGACCTGAACGAGCTGCGCCACGCGGCGCTCCGCCGGCTGCTGCGCATCCCGTCCCCCGACCTCGCCGCCCTCGCCCTCAAGCTCGAGCTGGTCGTCGCCGACCAGGCCTGGGAGCTGGTCGACACCGAAACCTGCCTCGAAGCCATCGCCGCCGACGCCCGGCGGCTGGCCGGGGAGCCATTGGCGTGATCGATCCTTTCAAGGCTCCGGACGAGCGATTGGAGGCGGTTCGTTTCGAGGAGGAGCGGCTCGTGGTGGACCTGCGCGACGGCCGCACCCTCTCGGTTCCAATCGCATGGTATCCGCGGCTCGCGCGCGGAACGCCCGCCGAGCGGCAGAATTGGGAAGAGATCGGCGACGGCTTTGGAATTCACTGGCCGGATCTTGATGAGGACCTTAGCGTCCGGGGCCTGCTGCGCGGCATACCCGCACCGGAGCTCCGACAGGCGCGTGCTGGACCCGCGCCGACAGATGGCGCGCCGACAGACGGACAGCCAACGGCGCGTTCTAGCGGCCGCTGGGACACCGCCGAATATTTGAACAGCACCGACGCGATCCTCGCTTACCTGGAGGCGGCGTTCGAGGATGGAGAACCGGAGCTGGTCGCGCTTGCGCTCAACAATGTCGCCCGCGCCCGTGGACTCTCGGAGGATGCGCTCACCCCGGCTTCCGACATCGCCGCGGTGATCCGGACGCTTAAAGCCCTGGGCCTGGAGCTGACCGCCAAGGCGGCTTAGCCGCGTTACGCCGGCTGCTGCGCATCCCGTCCCCCGACCTCGCCGCCCTCGCCCTCAAGCTCGAGCTGGTCGTCGCCGACCAGGCCTGGGAGCTGGTCGACACCGAAACCTGCCTCGAAGCCATCGCCGCCGACGCCCGGCGGCTGGCCGGCATTTCGTCGGCATGACGGACCGGCGTCACCGGCCCTCGGACGCTTCGACCGCATGATAGGTAATCCGCACCCGCGGCACTTCGGGCTGAACCTGCCTGAATATCCGCGATCCGTAGGGGACCAGCAGGCGGCCCCGGCCGAGCCACCGCACGTCCGCCCACGGCCCGCCCCACGCACCAGGCCGAGCGCTGCCATGGTCGTCGTCGGCGATGAAGGCATTGCCCGCGCCGGTCGGCCGCTCGCCGTGCGCAAGCACCGAGATCTGGGTCGAGAAACCGGTGGTCGCGCCGCAGGAGCGCTGGAAGAGGACCGCGTCGAAGCGGCCGTCCCGCGCCGGTGCGATCTGCGCGACCTCGTTATCGCACGGCATCTTCGCACAGGCGCCGAGCGGCGCCGCGAAGGGGACGAGGAGGAGGAGGCGGGCGGCGCGGAGGGGTATAGCCCCGCGATTAGCGGAGCGTCGTGCAGAACCCGCCGAGGCGCCATGAGAATTCCGGATTTCCGACGACAGCTATGGAAGCTCTCGCCCGTTCACCCGTTTTTGCGCCCGGATCCGTAAATGAAGCCGACTCCTTCTTCTCCGATGCTGTACAGGGGAAGACGTCATGTTCCACGCTTTGTCCATCGCGCTCCTCGCCGCCGCGCAGCCGCCCGCCGCTTGTCATCTGATCTTCCCCGTCGCACCGGATGAGGCGGCCGCGCGCAGGATCGCGGAGGCGGTGATCGCGGCGCGCCCGCACCGCAGCCGGCGGCGCTACCTGCTCCACGTCGCCCCTGCGCCGGACGACGCTGCCAAATGGCAGGCCTTCGAAAGCTTGCCGCCGCCCGAACGCGCGTCCGGACCCGGCTGGGTCTACGTCTCGAGCGGCGGCGGTGGGGTCGCGATGCGCATCGACCGCTGCACCGGCGAGGTGAGCGGACTCGCTTACGCCGGCTAGGCCCCGCCTTCGCCCATCGTGCCCCACCTCGGCCCGCGCCTAATCGGCGCTGTTCAGGGCGATCCTCGCGAGGCTCCGGTCGGCGGTTCCGGCGCCGGGCACCTCCTCCTCCAGCACGGCCTGAACGATCTCGCCCACGACGTAGGGCACATCGCCGCGGGCCGAGTTCCCGCCCTCGTGGTAGAAGCCCGCCGCGTGCAGCCATTCGTGCATGAAATGGGCGGCGAGCGAGATGGCGTCCTGCGACTTCATGCAGGCTTCGACGAACCAGCGGCCGGTGCGGATCGGAAGCCGGCCCAAGTCGGTCGCGCCGACGACGCCTCGCCAGAGCGTCCCGGGCGAACGGAGCTTGGCGAGCTCGATCTCCAGGTCGATCTCGCCGTCGTCCTCGGTCCCCGATTCGCGCCCGGCGAGGATGAATTCGATCACCTTCTCGCGCGGGACCGAGATGTCGTGGCCCTGGCCGTCGACGAGGCGGGTGGCGGAATAATCCGCCTGGTCCACCCGCCGCCGGAACGACTCGCGGTTGACGGCGGCCTGGAGCAGCTCGCAGGCGCGCCCGATGAAGGCGGCCTGCTGCGGATCGGCGTTGCGAACGCCATGAAGGCTGACCTTGACGGGCATCGGCATGCTCCTCTTCGTGGGATGGGCGCCCCCGGTCTAGCCCAGACCTTCCCGGTTGCAACGTGACGCGCGTCACGGCCGCGGCGAGCGGGAGCGGCGCCGACGCTTGCAAAGGGTCCGGGCGCGGCGGGGCTTTAGTGCCGGGCCACCGGAGTCGCCGCCTTCACTACTTTCCCGCGCAGAGCTTCCCCGTCCGCCGGCAGAAGGCGGCGAGCGCGTCCGCCTTGAAGTCCATCGGGCCGATCGCCTGCATCGTCGCGGCGATCGCTTGCGGCATTGCGGCGCGGTAGCGGCGCGCCGCCGCGGTGCGGTTGAAGGCGACGAGGCGGCGCATCTCGGCGACGGTGAGCCGCTCGGCATAGGCATGGCCGGTCGCCGCCATCAGCCGCGACTCGCCCGCCGCGAAGGTCGCGCGCGCCGAGTCGCGAAGCGCCGCCTTGTCCGCGTCGCTCAGATCGGGATGCGCGGCGACCAGCTCCTCCGTCTCCTTCGCCGCCATGAGCGGGAGCAGGGCGGCGAGGGTCCCCTGCCCGGCCAGCTCGCGCCCAAGCCGCTCCGCCTCGGCGCCCGGCGCCGCGGGCGCCGCCGGCACCCCGGCCGGCCCGGCCGCCGCCGCCGCCGCCGCGAAGATCATCGCACCGATCAGAATCGTCATTGCTCCACCCCCCTGTTTTATCGTTTCCCGCTCCGGCGCCTTCCGGTGCGGCCCGGACCAGCGGCCCTAAGCGGCGCCGCCGCCGTCGCGGCCGTTGCCCTGCATCGCCGAGCGAAGGCTCTTCGGGCGCATGTCGGTCCAAACCGACTCGATATAGGCGAGGCACTCCGCCTTGGTGCCGCTCTTGCCCGCGTCGGTCCAGCCGACGGGGGTGTCGCGATCGGCGGGCCAGATCGAATATTGCTCCTCCTGGTTCACCACCACCTTGTAGATCGTCATGTCCTCGTCCGGTCTGCTCGCCATCTCGTCCTCCTCGCGCGCGCGCGCCGAGCGCTTGTCCGCCCCTTATCGGCGGCGGCCGCACGGATCGCCAGCCTCGAATGGCCATGCCTCCGCCCCGAAGCGCCGCGCCCCGCCCGCGCCTCAGGCGGGGCTCGGCAGGTTGATCCGCATCCGCTCCTTCTGCGCCCGGGGCCTGTCCCCCAGGTGCCGGTTGCAGCCGACATGGCAAAGCCGAAGATTGTCGATCGCCCCGGTGCCGCCCTTCGAAACCGGAGTGAGGTGCTCGATCGTCGCCGCCTTGCCGCAATTGGGTGGGCCGCCGAAGCGCATCGGCTTGTTGCAGCGCCAGCAATCGTCGCCGTGCAGGGCCCGCAGCTGGTCGAAACGGCGGCGCTTGCGAAGCGCCTTGTGCTTCCAGTGCGGGAGCCGCCATCCGGGGACGGGCTTCGTTCCGGCCATGAGCGGGAGCCTGCGCCGCTTTTCTTCAGTATCGGTAAACGGCCTGGCCGCACCAGGGCAGCTTGTGCCCCACCCAGGGGTGGGCAAGCCCCTCCGCCACCAGCGTGTCGCCGAGCGATCGGCCGGAGCGGCTGACGATGCGCAGCTTGCGGCCGTAGACGTCCTCGTCGCGGTCCGGGATTGGGCCGAGCTCGAACGGCCCCTCGCCGAGCAGCGCCTCCATCCGCTCCGTCGCCCGCGCGGCGAGGCGGCTTTCCTCCGGGCAGCGGCCATGCACTTCCGGAGTGTCGATGTCGGCCACCCGAATCCGGACTCCGTCGACGTCGAACGTGTCGCCGTCGATCATCCTGACGCGGGCGGGTGCGGCCGCCCCGGGCGGGCTCGCGCCCGACCCTGCGCTGCGCGAAACGGAGGCCGGCCGCCACTGGAGCGACACCGCCAGCGCCGCCGCGCCGCCCAGCACGAACAGAAGTCCGTCCGCCCAGAGCGGTCGCGAAGGCCGGCGCCGCGGGGCCGGCATCGCCCAGCGGTGGCGGTCCCATTGCCCCGTCCAGCCGCGTTTGGCGGGCGGACGGAGGACGAGGCGGGGCTTCCAGGGCTTCGACACGCCTTGGAGCCTCGCCGAACGTCCCTAAGGCTCCGCCAACGGCCCGGTCGCAATCCGATCCAATATGGATTCCAATATGGAGGTAGCAGCCTTCGTCGGATGCGCCGCCTCACTCCCGCAGGAACGCCTCCGGCTTGCACCGTCCTTCGATATTCGCAGTCAAACCACGGCGGGAGACGGGATTCCTTGCAGCCAAGCCTAGCGCATCAGCCCCGCCGCCCGCAGCGCCTTTTCGATCACCGCCTGCGGACCGGCGGCCGGCGCCTTTCGGGCTCGCGACGGTTTCGCGGCGGGCTCGGGGCGCGGGCGGGACGATGCCTGCCTCGCCTGTTCCTCCTCGGGCGCGACACCGAAGAAGGCGGCGATGCGCGCCGTCGAGCTCAAGCCGACGTCCAGCATGTGCGCTCCGGCGGCGCCGAGCGGCGCCTCGCCGCCGCCGGCGAGCGGAACGCCATGGTCCATTCCGGTGATCGAATAATGCTCGACCAGCGGCTCGCCGCCGTCGCCGAGCCAGGCCCGGCGCGGATAGCCTTCGACGGAATCGACCCGGTCGGGCGCGCCGCGCCGGCCGTGAAGCTCCGTCCACTGACCGACGATCGAATCGGCGTTTGCGGGCAAGACCGTGCGGTCGGCGCTTCCCTGCCAGATCTGGACCCGAGGCCACGGCCCGTGATGCTTCGAGGCACTCCGAACGTGGGCGGCGAGATCCGCCGGATCGCTGACGCCGCGCCCGGCCATGCACTCGAACGCCTCGCCGACGCCCTCGGCGCAGCCATAGGCCACCCCGGCCAAAATAGCTCCGGCGGCGAACGTCTCGGGATAAGCGGCGAGCATCACCGAGGCCATGGCTCCGCCGGCGCTAAGGCCGGTGACGAAGATCCGCTCCGGATCGATAGAGTGAACCGTGCCCATCGCGTCGATCATCGCCCGGATCGAAGCGGCCTCGCCGCGGCCTCGCCGAGTGTCCTCGCCCGAGAACCAGTTGAAGCACAGCATCGGGTTGTTCGCCCGCTGCTGCTCCGGGAAGAGAAGCGCGAAACCGTGCCGGTCGGCAAGCGTCGACCAGCCCGAGCCGTGGTCGTAGACCGCGGCGTCCTGCGTGCAGCCGTGGAGGACGACGACGAGCGGCGCCGGGCCCTCGAGACCCTCGGGCAGGTAATAACGCGCCCGAAGATTGCCCGGATCGTCGCGGCGCGCGGTAAGGTTGGACAGGCGGTCGCGGGTCGCCGTGCGCGGGGCGAAGGCGCTTCGCCCCGTGGGGCGGCGAAGGCGGAGACGGGGCGTAATGACGGGCATGGCGACCTTTCGTGGACGGTTCTTCGGCGGATCAACCCGAAGCGTCGACCTTTGTTGCACTGCAACATGATCTGGCTCAAAACTTTGCCAGTAGGTTTTCCCGGCATGAGGGCCCATATGGGGGACATGGAAGCCCCGACCACGCTCGAAAGAGCCTTCGCCATCGCCCGTTCCGGCACCTGTGCCAGCGTCGCCGAAATCCGCCTCATGCTCAAGCGCGAGCGCTTCGATCAGGTCGAGGCGCACCTTTCCGGCCCTTCGATCAACCGGCAGCTGCGCGCATTGTGCGAGGCGGCCAGGCGCGCCGACGCCGCCTGAAGCTACCGGCCTGAAGCGAGAGGCGGCGGCGGATCTGCCCGCCGCTATTTGCCGACGAACAGGAAGCCGACCGCTGCCATGATGCAGGCGAAGGCCGCGAGGTGGCGCCAGTGGAGCGGCTCGCCGAGCACCCAGACCATGAATCCGCCAAATATCACCAGCGCGATCGCCTCCTGGGCGATCTTGAGCTGGCCCGCCGACCAGCCGCCGGCATAGCCGATCCGGTTGGCCGGGACGGCCAGGCAGTATTCGACGAGCGCTATCCCCCAGCTGATCAGGATGACGAGGAGGAGCGGCTTGTCCATTCCGCCCTTCAGATGCCAGTACCAGGCGGTCGTCATGAACAGGTTGGAGGCGATCAGGAGCAACAGGACGGGCATCGTCCCTCCTTCCGGGGCTGGCGCGAAGGCGGGCCCGTAGCGCCGCCGGCTCCGCGGCGCCACCCGTCCGCCGAAGCCGCCGGCGCTTCCCGGCTGCAACGCAAGGCCTTTCCGTCCGTTAACCACGCGCTTCCCTTTTTCGGGAAGTTTGTGTGCTTACGAAAGGCTCTTGCCATGAAGCTTCATTTCGCCGCCGCCGCCGCGTTCGCGGCCGTCTTGCCCGCCGCGCCCGCCCTCGCTCACTGCAAGACCGTCCATCACCGGGCCGCCGCCCGGACGGTGATTCACCACCGGGTCGCCTATTCGGCGCCGGTGCGCCATCGCGCCGTTCGAACCGCCTGCGCCTGCAATCGGGTCGCCCATCGCACGGTCTATCGTGAGCGTGTCTATCGGGAAGCCTATTACGAACCCGAATACCGGCCGGTCGTCTACCGCCCGCGGGTCGTCACGATCTATGCCCGCCCGCTCCACCGGCCCTACCGGCCGCTTTACGCCGGCCATTATTATCGCGAGCGCCCGGCTTTCTACGGCGCCCGTTACGAGGGCTTTCCGAGGCACCATCGATATGGCGGCGACGGATTCCGCCGCGATCGCTTCGCCCGCTACGACGGCTACCGGAGCCACGACCGCTACGCCTGGCGCTAAGCGCACTGGCGGGGCGCGGCATCGCCCGGGCCTCGCCGGCTTGCCGCGTCGGGCGCCTCGCGTCATGATGGCCCGATGCGCATCCTCGACGTCGAAGCCGCCTCGCCCTCTCAGGTTCGCGAGCTCGGCGGCCACCTCGTAGAAGGGGAGGCGGTCCAGGCCGCCTTCGCCTCCGCGGTCGGCGCCGTCCTGTTCACCGATCGCCGGATCGTCCTCGTCCAGCGCGAGCACCTCCTCGAGGAAAAGGTCGAGGCGACCTCCTGGCCCTGGCGCGAGCTGCGCCACTTCGCCGTGCAGGAAAGCGCCGGCGGCCGCGCCATGCTGCGACTCTGGCTCGGCGACGATCCGCAGCCGCTCCACCTTCGCGCCGCGTCCGGCACGGACCTGCGCGGCCTCCAGCGGCTGCTCGTCGCCAAGCTGGACTGAGCGCAAGCGATGGAAGCTCCGCCGACTCGCTACCGGGTCGTCGAGCGAGACGGCCGACTGATCGTCGTCGACACGTCCACCGGCGCCGTCACCGGCGCAAGCGGGGCTTCCCCGCTTCGCCCCGGCGCGGCTCCGGTGGCGGCCGGCAAGGGCCTCATCCCCTTGATCGCCGACCGCGCCGCGCAGCTGGCCGGGCGGGGCCGCGACTCGGACGGGCGGCTGGTGATCGCCTGGGAGTGGACCCAGAACGGCAAGACGAAGAGATGGGATGCGGCGCTCGACCCGGCGCAGCAGCGCAGGCTCGGCCGAGCGCTCCTCGTCATCGGCGCTCCGGTCCCGCTCGTCCTCCTTTCCTTCCTGTTCGGGCAGCCCTTCTTCGGGTTCGTCTGGGCGGTCCCGCTGATCTTCATCGGCGCGTTCGGACTCAAGCGGCTCCAGACGGAAACCCAAGGCGGCGGGCGGCCGAATCCGCTTCGCAACCCGCCGCGCAGCCCCTAATCTGCGGCCATGGACGCCGCCGAATCCCTCGATCCCTTCGACGCGCCGCCGCCGGTCCGCGAGGCCGACCGGCTGACGCTCGACCTCGACGGCTGGGAAGGGCCGCTCGACCTTCTCCTTACCCTCGCGCGATCGCAGAAGGTCGATCTCGCGCGGATCTCGATCCTTGCTTTGGTCGAACAATATCTCGTCTTCATCGCCGACGCGAAGCGGCTGAAGCTCGAGATCGCGGCCGACTATCTGGTCATGGCCGCCTGGCTCGCCTACCTCAAATCCTGCCTTCTCCTGCCCAAGGAGCCGGGCCAGGACCCGAGCCCCGAAGAGCTTGCGATGCGGCTCCAGCTGCGCCTGCAGCGTCTCGCTGCGATGCGCGAGGCCGGAGCGCGGCTGATGGGGCGCGACCGGCTCGGCCGCGACGTTTTCCCGCGCGGCGCTCCCGAAGGGCTTCGAGTGGTCCGCCGGTCCGCGTGGCAGGCCGAGCTGTACGACCTCATCGCCGCCTACGGCTCGATCCGGGCGCGCACTGAACCCGCCGTCCACGTCGTCTCGCGCCGACCGGTGATGACGCTCGAGGAAGCTCTGCTCCGGGTCGAGCGGATGGTCGGTGCCCGCCTCGAATGGGCGCGGCTCGAGAGCTTCCTTCCCGAGACGCAGGATCCCGAATTCCGCAAATCCGCCCTGGCGTCCAGCTTCGTCGCCGCGCTCGAGCTCGCCCGCAAGGGCAAGGTCCAGCTCGACCAGAAATCGCCGTTCGCGCCGCTCTACATCCGGGCGGCATGAGGGAGCTCCCCGATTCCGTGCGGGCCGTCGAAGCCGCTTTGTTCGCCGCGTCGGAGCCGCTCGGCGCCGACGACATCGCCGCCCATGTCGGGGGCATGGTGGACGTGCAGGCGGCGCTCGCCGAGCTGGAAGGCCATTATGCCGGCCGCGGGGTAAACCTGGTAGAGCGCGGCGGGCGCTGGCATTTCCAGACCGCCGCCGATCTCGCACACATCCTCCGGCGCGAGCGGGAAGAGCCGCGCCGCCTTTCCCGGGCGGCGGTGGAGACGCTCGCCATCATCGCCTATCACGAGCCGGTCAGCCGCGCCGAGATCGAGGCGATCCGCGGGGTCCAGATTTCCAAGGGCACGCTCGACGTGCTGATGGAGGCGGGATGGGTCCGCCCCGCCGGCCGCCGCGAGGTTCCGGGGCGGCCGCTCACCTACGCCACCACTCAGGCCTTCCTCCAGCATTTCGGTCTCGCCAGCCGCCGCGACCTCCCCGGCATCGACGACCTCAAGGCCGCCGGGCTGCTCGACCCGGTCGACTCGGCGATGGAGCAACTGGAACTGGAAAGTGGGCCCGAGGGCGACTAGGTACGTTTCCGTCACCCCGGCGCAGGCCGGGGTCTGTTCGAGGAAGACGGTTTCCTCCGGAGGAGAGATCCCGGCCATCGCCGGGATGACGGAACGGTTTAATGGAGAAGCATCATGGGCGGGTTCAGCGTCTGGCACTGGCTCATTGTCGGCATCATCGTCCTTCTGCTGTTCGGCAAGGGCCGCTTCTCCGACATGATGGGCGACGTCGCCAAGGGCATCAAAAGCTTCAAGAAGGGGATGAGCGAGGACGAGGAGGCGGAAGCGGATCGCAAGGCCGAAGCCCAACGCCGTCTCACCGCCGACCGCCCCCTCGACCGCCCGGTGGAGCGGCCCATCGACCTCCCGCCCGAGCCCAGCCGCGCCGCCGATCCGCTCGACCGCCGCGAGCCCTGATCACAGCGGCCGCCTGAAGGCTGAAGCCGCATGTTCGGCGTCGATTCCTCCGAGCTGCTGATCGTCGCTTTGGTGGCGCTGGTCGTCATCGGGCCCAAGGACCTGCCGCGCGTGATGCGCGTCGTCGGCCAGTGGGTCGGGCGCGCGCGAGGCATGGCGCGCCACTTCCGCTCAGGGATCGACGAGATGATCCGCCAGTCCGAGCTGGAGGAGATGGAGAAGAAATGGCGGGAGGAGAATGATCGGATCATGCGCGAGCATCCGATCGCCGGCGAGTGGGCCCCGGTCGACGCCCTGCCCGCGCCCGTAACGCCCGAGTCGGCCGAACCGCCGCCGACTCCCGCGCTCGATCCCGACCAGGAGCAGCTGCCGCTGCCCGAGCCGCCGCCCCCGCACGAGACCCGCCGGGAGCTTCCGTGAGCGACGATCTCGACCAGAGCAAGGCGCCCCTCATGGAGCACCTGATCGAGCTTCGCCGGCGGCTTTTGTGGAGCATGGTCGCGCTCGGCGCGGCCTTCGCGATCTGCCTCTATTTCGCCAAGCCGATCTTCGGCTTCCTGGTCCAGCCGCTGCTGCGCGCGGGCCAGGGGAGGGTCTATTACAGCGACATCTTCGAAGCCTTCTTCGTCGAGGTGAAGGTAGCCTTCTTCGCCGCCTTGATGGTGGCCTTCCCGGTCATCGCCAACCAGCTGTGGAAATTCGTCGCCCCCGGCCTCTACGGCCGCGAGAGAAGGGCCTTGCTTCCCTTCCTGCTGCTGACCCCCGTGCTGTTCCTCGCCGGCGCGGCGCTGGCTTATTACGTCGCCATGCCGCTCGCCCTTCACTGGCTGCTCGGCTTCCAGGGCAATGTCGGCGGGATCGAGCGCCAGGCGCTGCCGGGGGTGGGCAATTACCTCACCTTCGCCACCCGCTTCATCTTCGGATTCGGAGTGGCCTTCCTCCTTCCCGTCCTCCTCATGCTGCTCGAGCGCGCGGGGATCGTCAGCCGCGAGCAGCTGCGCAAGGGCCGGCGCTATGCGATCGTCGCCGCCTTCGCGATCGCGGCCGTTCTCACTCCGCCGGATCCGATCTCCCAGCTGATGCTCGCCATCCCGCTCTCGCTCCTCTACGAATTCTCGCTCGTCGCGATCTGGTTCACCGAGCGGCGGCGGAGCCGTGAGGCCGCGGCCGCCGGCGATGCGCCTGCCTGACGGAACCCGCTGCCCCTTGCCGGACGTTTAGCCCTACGATGCCTCGTTTCTACTTCAACTTCCGTTGCGACAAGTTCGAGGCGACCGACGTGGTCGGGGAATATTGCCGGACCCGCGACGACGCCCGGTTCGAGGCGATGCGCGCGGCGCGGCGGATCGTCAGGCGCCGGTTGCTCGAGCAGGATTTTACCGAAATGGGCTGGATCGAGGTGGAGGACGAGGCGCATCGCCCGGTCCTCAAGGTCCCGCTGAGCGCCGTCGCTTTCTGACCCGAAGGCGATTCGTGCGTCCGCGGGGCTCACGATCGGGTTCGTGAGCGAGGATCAGAGCGACGAAGTTCGCCGTTCCTCGCCCGCTCCCGACAAAGCGGGGTAGACGGCCACCCGCCGCCGGCCCTGCCAAAGCTCGCACTCGGGTTCGCCGCGGAGCGCCTGCGCCAGGCGCCGAGCCTCCGAATCATCGGCGGCGTCGATCTCGTCGAAGTGGAAGAAGCTCCCGTTCGTGCGGTGATACAGTTTGTAGACGGCCATGAGCCTCTCCTTCCCCGTCGAAGAGCCTAGGCCTGCGCGAGCGTCGGCGCGACAACCTCGATCAGTGCCGGAACGGCTGGCCGGAGCGGGCGTTCGACCGCTTGAGGAGATCGTGACGTGCCCGGAAAGAACCCGCCCTTCCTTCTCCACCTGCTCATCGCCTGGCTCGCCCTCCGGGTCGGCCGGACCGAGGATCCGAGCGGGGCGCTCGCCTATCTCGGCACCGGCGGCGGACGGGCGATCCTCGCGGGCATGGCGCTCGGCTTCGCCGGCTACGCCGCCTGGCGCCTGACCGACGCGGTCCTCAACGTCGAGCAGGGCGGCCTCGGGCATCGCGCCGGAGCGGCGGGAAGCGGCATCGTCCATCTCGGCTTCGCCTACACCGCGGCGAAGCTCGCCGCCGGAGCGGGCTCCGACGCGGGGCGCGGGACCGCCGAGACCGGCGCGGCGACGGCGATGCACCTGCCGGGCGGAGAGGCCCTGCTCCTCGCCGCGGCGGCGGCCCTGCTCGGCGCCGCGATCTTCCAGGTGTCGGTGGCGGTGCGGCAACGCTTCCTGCGGCGCATGGATGCGGAGGCGGGCCGGCGCTGGTGGGTCGTCGCGGCCGGAGTCGGCGGATATGCGACCCGCGGGCTGCTGTTCGCGGTCGCCGCCTGGCTGATGTTCAAGGCCGCCACCGCCCACTCGGCGGAAAAGGCCGGCGGCCTGGGCGATTCGCTCGCCGCTTTGCCTCCCGAGGTGCGGGCGGCACTGGCCCTCGGCCTCGCGCTGTTCGGCTTCTTCAGCCTGATCGAAGCCTGGTACCGGGTGATGCGCGACCCGCGGCTCAAGGACCGGCTCAAGTCGCGATCCTGAAATCGCCGACAAAAAAAAGGGCTGCCGAAGCAGCCTGTCTCGGTGAATGTTAGGACGCCCGGGTTCCGGACAAATTTGAGCCCGGAGGCGCCACCGGGGGGGGGAGGTTGGCGCGTCCGGGCTCATGTCGTGGATAGCGAGAGCGGGGGGGCAAAAGGTCACTATCCGAACTGCATAACGGGACAGCGTCGACAGGGTTCCCGCCGACACCGAAAAAAATCCCCGGCGCGCGTTTTTTTCGGCAACCGCCCCCCTGCCCGGCCGGTTGGACCGACGACAAGGAGGGTATTTTCGTGACGAAACCACCGCAGACGACTCCGCACAGCGACATCGAGGGCGTTCACCGCGACGAGAAGCGCAACGTCGACAGCGCCAACGATGCGGGCCAGGACACGGGCGACCTTGAGCGGGCCCACGACCAGACGACGGCCCGTCCGCCCTATAGCGACGACAAAAGCGGCGGCTGACCCGTCGCCGCCACGCGCGGTTCGGCTAGAAGCGAAGCCGTCCCCCCAGGGCGAGGACCACGACCCGCTGGTCGTGCACTCGGCCGGCGGTGAGGATGTCGGTCTGAGCGGGGGTTCCCGCGTAGAAATGTTCCTGCCGCGCGATCGGGCCGCCGCCCGGATCGGTGAGGGCCGCCGCCGCGTCCAGCACGAGGCTGTCGCTCAACCGGAAGCTGAAGCCGGCATTGTAGTCGATCCGGTCCGCGTCGGGCACCCGAGCATCGCGGCTTGAGTCGCGGGTCGGGGTCGCGTCGAGCTGGAGCCCCGCCCGCAGGGTCAGCCGGTCGCTGGCCTTGAGGTCGGCTCCGACGGCGAAGCTCCAGGTGTCCTTATAGTTTTCCGCGATGAACGTGTTGAGCGGCGCTGCAAGGTCGATCCGCCTAAACTTGCTCCAGCCGAAGCGCACCGCCTGGGCGTTGAGGGTCAGCCTTTCGCCGGCGGCGAAGCGGCCGCCGACGACCAGCTGCCAGGGGGTGGTGAACCGCGCCACCGTCTGCGCCTTCACGTTGCGGGAGGCGAGCGGCGCGAGGAGGCCGCTAATCTCGACCGGCCCCTTGAGATCATGCTCGATCGCCGACTTATAGGCGAGGCCGAGACTGACCCCGCGCACGGGACGAAGCCGCACCCCCGCGCTCCAGCCATAATCCCAGCCGCTTCCGGTCAGCCGAAGCCGCGCGTCCGGCGAGCCGGGAGCAAGGTTTGGCAGTGCGTTGGACAGATAGGCGTCGGCATATTCGATATTGAGACCGGCCCCGATGCTCACCGCCGGGATCGGCGCCCAGGCGATTGACGGCTGGAGATCGAGCGTGACGAGCCGGGTGCGAATCGCCGAGTAACGCTGCCAGCCCGTCGGATCGTAGTCGGTCGTGAAGCTGAACGGCGAGGCGACGTTGAGGCCGACGGCAAATTGGTCCGAAAGGCGCAGTGCCAGAGCCCCATTGGGAGCCACTCCCTTCTGGATCGGATTGCGCATGTTCGGCTGCCCTCCGACGGGAAGCGGAGGGAGCCCGGGGCGGTCGATCTGGGTGCCTCCGTCTTCGAGCCGGCCGGTCGGCAGGACGAGCGTCGCGCCGAAGCTGCCCTCGCTCGAATCGATCCCGCCGATCGACGCGGGGTTCCACCACAGCGAGGCCGCGCCCTCGTCCGCGACTTCTCCGGAGTTCGCTCGGCCCCAGCCTCTAACCGATTGTTCCTGCAGATAAAATCCAGCCGCGGAAGCGGGCGCGGGGAGCGTTAAGACAAGCCCGACGGCCGTCCCGAAACGCCACATCGCGCGAGACCGACGCCCCGTACCAAAGCCCGATCCACGCATATTCACCCCCCTGAATGCCCCTACGGCCGCACCCCTGCCGCCCCTTGGAATTAGCATCACCCTGTTGTTTCTCAAGCGATTTTGGGCGCCTGACGAACCGCCTCCGACGGTTCCTCCAAAGTGATACCGATCCGAGTCTTTCCCGCCACAGTGGAGTAGTTAACGTGGAGCAACCCGCCGGGTGCGATTGTTACTCCAGCGCCGATATGCTTATTTCCGCGTCAACCAAGGCCTTGGAGGGCAACGATGAATCATCACTTCAGTCTACAGCCGGCGGACGAGGCGGGCGGGCTGCCGCTCGGGCCGGATACGCTGGCTGAGGCGATCGCCCTCCAGCACCGCGAGCGGCCGGCGGGCACCAGCCTGTTCGACCTCGGACAGCTCGACGTGCGCTGGGAAGCGGCGCTTGGAACGCTTTGGACCTACATGACTCCGGTCGACCGGCCGAACTTCAATCGGCCGATGCTCCGCGACTTCCAGCGCTGGCAGTCGGAGATCCGCCGCGAGTTCGCCGACCCGGCGGAGGGGCTGAAATATGTGGTCCTCGGCTCCCGTTTCCCGGGCGTCTTCAATCTCGGCGGGGATCTCAACCTGTTCGCCGGCTTCATCGCCGCCGGGGATCGCGAAGGGCTCGTCCGCTACGGACGCGACTGCGTTGCGATCCTGCACAACAACATCAAGCGTCTGGACCTTCCGGTCGTCACCATCGCCCTCGTCCAGGGCGAGGCGCTGGGCGGCGGTTTTGAAGCCGTCCTCTCGTTCAACGTGGTGGTCGCCGAGCGCGGCTCGCGCTTCGGGCTGCCCGAAATCGCCTTCGGGCTTTTCCCCGGCATGGGTGCCCACTCCCTCCTTTCCCGCAAGGTCGGCACCGCCAAGGCGGAGGAGATGATGCTTTCAAACCGCCTCTACTCCGCGGAGGAGATGCACGAGATGGGCCTCGTCCATGTCCTGGCCGAGCCGGAGCAGGGGGAGGAGGCGGTCCGCGCCTATATCGCCAAGAACGGACGCAAGCATCCGGGACACCGCGGCATCTACCAGGCATCGGGGCTGGTCGACCCGATCTCGCTCGACGAGTTGAACGCCGTCGTCGACGTGTGGGCCGACAGCGCCCTTAGCCTTAGCGGCGGCGACCTCAAGCTGATGAAGCGCCTGGTCGACGCTCAGGCGCGCCTCGCGGCTTCGTAAGACGGGGGCGCGGGCCGCGCCCCCCTCGACTCACGCCGGAGGGGTGCCGCCGCAGGCCCAGCGGCCCGCGCCCTCCATGGGATTGCCGGACGTGACCCGGGCCCAATTGGCCGGATCGTCCCCGGTCAGCATGTCGCGCACCACCCGGCTCTTCGAATCGTAGAGCGTGACATGGGTGGCCACGAACCAACCCACGCCCGTGCAGGCGAAATTGACTTCGACCTTGCCGTAGCGCGGGCTCTGCGACCCCGGATTCTCACCCGTCATCCAAAAATGATAGATCGTGTAGGGAGAGGTCGAGACCAGCTTCTTGCTGTCCTTGATCGCATACCAGCGCCAGCCGTCGCTACCGACGCCGACCAGCTGGTTGCGGCTCGACGCGACCGGCGTCTGCGCGGCTCCCGCGGTCGCCAGCGCCAGCAGCGCTGCCGTAAACATCTTCTTTCGCACCTGAATTCCCCTCCCAAGCAGCGTCCATCCTTCCGCCTATAGCGGCGATTTTGCAAGTCTTCTCGGTTTTGGAGGTCGGAACGGAGGAAGCAGGCCGTTAGGCCTGAAGGCGCTTCAGCAGCGGGGGAAGATCGGTGCCAACGCCGGCCGACCAGTCCTCGCCCCTGCCCTGCGCCTGCAGGCGGTCGTGGATCTCGGCCTCCGGCATCGGCCGTCCGAGGAAGAAGCCCTGGGCGGCGGTGCAGCGCGCGCCGGTGACGTAGCCGAGCTGAGTCTCGGTCTCGATGCCCTCCGCGACGATCTCCATGTCGAGTTCGTCGGCAAGGCCGACCAGGGCATGGATGATCGCGCGCGCCTCGCGGCTGCGGGTCACGTCGGCGATGAAGGTCGTGTCGATCTTGATCTTATCGAACCGGTACTTCTTGAGGTAGGTGAGCGACGAATAGCCCGTGCCGAAATCGTCGATCGACAGCTTCAGCCCGATCTTCTGGAATTCGCGGATCAGCGAATTGGACTGGGCATTCTCCTCGAGCAGAACGCTTTCGGTGATCTCCAGCTCCAGCCGGCGGGCCGCAAGCCCCGACGTGTAGAGGCTGCTTAGGATCATGTGGCTAAGGTGCAGGTCCTTGAGCAAAGCCGGCGACATGTTCACCGCGACGCTGACCTCTTCCGGCCATTTGGCGGCGGCGGCACAGGCCTGGCCGAGCACCCAATGGCTGATCGGAGTGATCAGGCCGGTGCTCTCCGCAAGCGGAATGAAGCGGGCGGGGCTGACGACCCCGAGCTCCGGGTGGTGCCAGCGCAGAAGCGCCTCGCAGCAGGTGATCCGGCCGGACTTCAGGTCGACGATCGGCTGGTAATAGACTTCGAGCTGATTCTTCCCGATCGCCTCCCGCAGCGCCGCTTCCAGCGCTCGAAGCTCGAGGAACTCCTCCTCCATCGCCACCTGGAAGAGGCAATAGTCGTTCCGGCCGTTCGATTTCGCATGGTAGAGCGCCATGTCGGCACGCTGGAGCAGCGGATCGGATTCGGTCGCGTGGGTCGGAGCGATCGCGACCCCGATGGAGCCGGTGGCCTGTAGAGAGGCGCCGTCGATGTTCATCGGGACGGCGAGAGCGCGCATCACCTCGCGCGCCAGATCCTCGGCGAACCCCTCCTTCTTGCCCCTTGCGAGCAGGACGAATTCGTCGCCGCCGAAACGGGCGACGCTTCCCCGGCCGTCCACGATCGAGGAAAGCTGGCGGGCGACCGAGCAGAGCACCCGGTCGCCGGTCGGATGGCCGAGGCTGTCGTTGATCTCTTTGAACTTGTCGAGGTCGACCCAGAGGACCGCCAGCTGCTCGCCCGTTTGAGCGAGTTCGGAAAGCTCGGTCTGCAGCCGCTCCTGGAAGGCGCCGCGATTCTCCAGCCCGGTCATCGCGTCGTACCGCGCGAGCCGCTCGAAACGGGCCGTGAGGCGCTCCTGCTCGCGAGTCGCGGACAGAGCCTTCAGAACCGCGGAATAGGTCTGGAAGGTGATATCGGTCATACCGATCATGAACACGACGACGACGCCCCCCAGCACCCAGCGGACGGGATCGGGGCTCATGAACAGGCCGAGGGACATAGGCAGCGACGCCAAAGCCAGCTGGCCGATGGCGATCGTCGGCCGGCCGGCGTTGCGCCCGCAGATGCCGGCGGCATAACCGATCGTCACGGTTCCGGCGACGAAGTGGTGAAGCGCGTTATCCGATCGAAGGAGCGCGAGCAGGGACAAGATTCCGAGCAGCAGGGCGTAGGCCCAGGCGCCGACCTCGTAGATCGTCTCGGAACGCGCGCTGGCGACCGTGTCCTGTTCGATCGTCCTGTGGAAGAAGACGGCGTGGCAGAGGCGGGCGGTGCCGGTAAGGGCGATCGCGACGGCGATCAGGGCAAGCCAGGGATCGCCGCTGGAAAGCGCGATCGCGGTGCTCGCCGCTGCGCCGGCGACGGCGCCCACCCCCAGCGAAGCCGAGGAAACGAACAAGGTCTCGACGAGCGATCGGCGCAGCTCGTCGGCGACGGCACGATCCGTCCTTCCGATTTCCCGCAGTCTCGCCACGATGCCGCTCAAGTCCTTCTCCGCCCCATGGGACCTTCTTCTGACGGAAAGTTCTTTATTCCGGATTAAGCGCGCTCGCACTTGGGCCCGACAAGCTTTTGTGAAGGTTTGGCTGCCATGTCTGCCGGTATGCGTTCCACATTCGTCTTCCCCGCCACCTCCCCCGCCCCGCGGGTCGAGCTTGCCCTTCGCGACCGCGAAGGAGAGCCGTGGCTCCTCACCCTCTCGGCCGGGACGGAGCGCTTCATCGGCGCCTATCCGAGGCTGCCCGGTTTCGAGGCCGACGGAGGGCTGCTCGCCTTCCGCCAGGTCGACGGGACCCACTAGGCGGAAACTCTTCGCGCGCGGGCCGTTGTGCGGCCCATGACCGAGACCCCCCCACCTGAATGCGATACCGGCCGCCCGGTTCGAGCGGTGCTGTTCGACGTCGACGGAACCCTCGTCGACACCAACGACCTCCACGCCGCCGCCTGGCGGGAAGCCTTTCTCGCCTTCGGGCACGATGTGCCGGCCGAGACCATCCACTTTCAGGTCGGCAAGGGCGGCGACAACCTCATCCCCGCTCTGCTTCCCGACGCGACGGCCGACGAGCAGGCGAAGATGGAGGCTTTCCGGGGCGACCTGTACAAAAGGGACTACATGCCCCGCGCCGTGCCCTTCCCAGGAGTGCGGCCGCTCTTCGAGGCGCTGGTCGCCGACGGGATCAAGGTCGTCCTCGCGTCCTCCTCCTCGAAGGCGGAAGTCCGCTTCTATCTCGCCATGCTGGGGGTCGAGGACCTCGTCACCGCCTTCACCTCGAAGGACGATGTCGAAAGCTCCAAGCCTTGCCCCGACATATTCGAGGCGGCGCTCCGCAAGCTCGCACCGCTCACCGCCGACGACACGATCGTGGTCGGCGATTCTCCCTGGGACGTGAAAGCCGCGTCGGCCGCAGGGCTTCGCACGCTTGCCTTTCGAAGCGGCGGCTTCGCGGACGAAGTGCTCCGCACCGCCGGCGCCTGCGCGCTTTATGACGGCCCCGGGGATCTCCTCGACCGCTATCCGACCTCGTTGATCGCCGCCCGTGAAGCCGCCGACGCTCGCTGAGGCCGGCGAGGCGCTGCTCGGCGTCGACGCGGCGGCCGTCGCGGCGGTGAAGCCGTGGCAGGACAGCCGCGCGGTCGATGCGCTTAGCGCTGTCGCCGGCCTTGCCGACCAGCCGCCGATGCGCGCCCTGTGCGGCGCGGTCATCGCGGCCGGCATCCTCGGCCGCGACAGGCGGCTCGCGCGCGCTGGCCTAAGGATGCTCGCCGCCCATACGGTCGCCACCCTCGCCAAGGATTTCATCAAGAAAAGGGTCGACCGGACCCGGCCCCGGTCGATGGATTCGCCCGGCAAGGACCACCGCCCCGAACCCGGCCGCAAGGATGCCAAGGAGGAGACCAGCTTTCCTTCCGGGCACAGCGCGGGCGCCGCAGCGGTGGGCCGCGCGCTCGCCCGCGATTATCCCGGTGCGGCGCTCCCCGCCTACGGCGCGGCGGGCTTCCTCGCCCTCGCCCAGATCCCGCGCTGCGCCCATTATCCGACCGACGTCGGAGTCGGCCTGGCGATCGGGGTAGCGGCCGAGGCGGCGGTGAGCGTCGGCTTCGAGTGGGTCGGGCTGGGCGCGGATTGATCCAGGTTTGCCAGCGGGTCCGCTTCGGCCTAGCCTGACCCGCCACCAGGAGGAGACGCGGCTGAACGCCACCACCGCCCCCGGCTGCGACGCGGCCGTCGCCCAAGCCCGCCACGCCTCGGAAGACGGGCCGGCCCATCCGCGCCTCGTCCTCCTGACGACGATCCTCGCCTCCAGCCTCTCCTTCATCGACGGTTCGGTGCTGAACGTGGCACTCCCGGCGATCGGCCGTAGCTTCGCCGCCGGAGCCGAGGAGGTCCAGTGGGTGGTCAACGCCTTCCTGCTGCCGCTTAGCGCGCTCCTCCTCCTCGGCGGCGCGGCCGGCGATCTCTACGGCCGCAAGCGGATGCTGATCGGCGGCATCGGCCTCTTCGCCCTCGCCTCCTTGATGTGCGCGCTGGCGCCCGGCCTTCCGCTCTTCCTCGCCGGCCGGGCCTTGCAGGGGATCGGAGCCGCGCTGCTCCTTCCAAGCAGCCTCGCCATCCTCGGCGACGCCTTTTCCGGCGAAGGCCGCGGGCGGGCGGTGGGCACCTGGGCGGCGAGCGGCGCGATGGCGGCGGCCGGTGCGCCGCTGCTCGGCGGCTGGATGGTCGGGGCCCTGGGCTGGGAGGCGATCTTCCTCATCAACCTGCCGATCGCCGCCGGGGCGGTGGCGCTTGCCCTTCGCTACGTGCCGGAGAGCGACCGGGCCGACCGGCCGCCGCCCGACTGGCTTGGAGCGGTGGTTGCGACGCTCGCGCTCGGCGCACTGACCTGGGCCCTCGCCGGCTGGAGCGCGGCGGGGACGGCCTCGCGCGCGACGATCGCGGCGCTCGCGGCCGGATTCCTCCTTCTCCTCCTGTTTCTATTCGTTGAAAAGCGGCGCCGGGAAGCGGCGATGGTGCCGCTCACCCTGTTCGCCTCGGCCGAGTTCGTCGGACTCACCCTCCTCACCTTCCTCCTGTACGGGGCGTTCGGAGCGGTGATGGTGCTGCTTCCCTTCACACTGATCGAGGCGGAGGGCTACAGCCCGGTTGCCGCCGGTGCGGCCCTGCTTCCGCTTCCGCTGCTGATCGCCGCCGCCTCTCCGGTGATGGGGCGGGTCGCCGCCCGCCTCGGCCCCCGCCTGCCGCTGACGGCGGGACCGCTGGTCGTCGCGGCGGGCTTCGCCTTGGGGCTCCGGCTCGGCGGCGGGAGCTACTGGACGGCGGTGCTTCCGATGGTCGTCCTGCTCTCGCTCGGCATGGCGCTCGCCGTCGCGCCGCTGACCACGGCGGTGCTCGCCTCGGTCGACGCGGGCCATACCGGCACCGCCTCCGGCCTCAACAGCGCCGTCGCGCGCACCGGCGGACTCGTCGCCACCGCTCTGCTCGGCGCGGTGCTGGCGCTTAAGGGGCAGGCGCTGGTCGACGGCTTCCACGGCGCGGCGCTCGTAGCCGCGGCGACCGCGGCGGCGGCGGGCGCAAGCGCCTTCCTGCTGCTCGGACGAAAGACGAAGCGCAGCGCCTGAAACGACGAAGGGCCGCCCCTTTCGGGACGGCCCTTCCATTGCCCGCCGAAGCGGCCGATGCCTTCAGGCGAGAACCTCCGCGGAGGCCGCGCTCACCCGATCAGCCGCGTTCGGCATGTGACAATGAGACATCAGACCACCTCCTTTCAGTTGTTTAACACTGACGGGCAGATGGGGGCGTCCCGGGATTTTTCAAGCGGTGGCAGGGGTTTGGAAGCCGCCCCGCCGCACTTTCTGCGGAATACGCCTACTGTGCGATGAGGCGCAACAGGCGGACTTCGGATCAGGTCGGGAGTGACGGCTGCATCAGCCGTCGTGGCTTGCGATCCATTGCTCGAGCACCGGAGCAATCCGGTCGCGCCACTTGGAGCCGTTGAAGATGCCGTAATGGCCCACGCCCTTGGCGAGATGATATTTCTTCATCCGCGCGGGCAGCTTGGTCGAAATGTCGAGCGCGGCTCGGGTCTGGCCGATCCCGGAAATGTCGTCGCGCTCCCCCTCCACGGCGAGCAGCGCGACGTCGCGCAGCGCCGCCGGGTCGACGCGCCGCCCCCGGTGCTTCATCTCGCCCTTGGGAAGGAGGTGGCGCTGGAAGACGACGTCGATCGTCTGGAGGTAGAATTCGGCGGTCATGTCGCAGACCGAGCGATATTCCTCGTAGAAGCGCTTGCTCGCCTCCGCCCCCTCGCCGTCGCCCTGCGCGAGATGCTTGAACATCTCCCAATGGCTGGTGAGGTGATCGCCCAGGTTCATCGTCATGAAGCCGGCGAGCTGAAGGAAACCGGGATACACCGCCCGGCCGGAGCCGGGATAGGTGTAGGGCACGGTCGCGATCACGTTGTTCTGGAACCAGGCGTAAGGCCGCTCGGTCGCCAGCAGGTTGACCCCCGTCGGCGCCTCGCGCGTGTCGATAGGACCGCCCATCATGGTGAGGGTCCGCGGCCGCGCCGGATGCCGGTCCTCGCTCATCACCGCGGCCGCCGCGTAGCAGGGCACCGAGGGCTGGCAGACCGCAAGCATGTGCGCGCCGGGTCCGATATGGGAGAGGAACTCGATCAGATAGTCGACATAGTCGTCGAGGTCGAACTTGCCCGCGTCGGTGGGCACCAGCTTCGCGTCGCGCCAATCGGTGATATAGACGTCATGCCCCGGAAGCATCCGCTCCACGGTGCCGCGCAACAGCGTCGCGTAATGGCCCGACATGGGCGCGACGATGAGCAGGCGCGGCCCGCCCTCGACGCCTTCGCGGACGAAATGCTTGAGCTGACCGAACGGCTTGCGAAGGGCGATCTCCTCGCTGACCCGGACCTTGCGACCCGCGACCATAGTGGTCGAAAGCCCGAAATCCGGCTTGCCGCGCGGTGCCGAAGCGTGGGCGAACACGTCCAGTGCCGAGGCGACGATCGGGCCCATCTGGCTGTAGGCGAAGGGATTGGCGGGATTCTGCATCCAGCCGGCGCCGATATTGGCGAGGGTGCTGGCACCGGCGAGCAGCGAGCGCTGCATCTCATAAGCGTCGTAAAGCATTCCATCTCCAGATGGCGTGCCGGGACCTGAAGGTCAACGGCGTCAAGGACTTGGCAGAGTCAACCGGTACGGGAGCGATTCGATCCGGAGCCGCGGCATTGAGCGGCACACCGCGCGCTGCTAGGCCCCTTTCATGGTGCGTTCCACCCCTGATCCGACGCCCCCCCGGAAGATCGGCAACCTTGCCATCATCTGGCGTTTCACCGCGCGTTACAAGGGCCATGTCGGCGGCGCGCTCCTCTCGCTGCTCGTCGCCGCGAGCGCGACCCTGGCGATTCCCAACGCCTTCCGGCTGATCATCGACAAGGGCTTCGGAAGCAGCCGCGGCGGCGACATCAGCCGCTGGTTCGAATATCTCCTGCTGGTCGTCGTCGTGATGGCGATCTCGACCGCCTTTCGCTATTATTTCGTCTCCTGGCTCGGCGAGCGCGTCGTCGCCGACGTGCGCGAGGCGGTTCAGAAAAACCTCCTCCGCCTCGCCCCCGGTTTCTTCGAGGAGAACCGCCCCTCGGAGATCGCGTCGCGGCTCACCGCCGACACGACGATCATCGAGCAGGTCGTCGGCACCACCATCTCGGTCGCGCTTCGCAACCTCGTCATGGGGGTCGGCGGGATCATCTATCTCTTCGTGGTGGCGCCCAAGCTCGCCGGGTTGCTCCTTCTCGGAATCCCGCTGGTGGTGATGCCGATCACCCTTTTCGCGCGGCGGGTGCGCACCGTGTCGCGCACCGGCCAGGACCGGATCGCCGACGTCGGCGCGATGGTCGACGAAGTGCTCGGCGCGATGAAGATCGTTCAGGCCTTCGGCCAGCAGCAGCGCGAGGCCGAGCGCTTCGTCGGCGCGGTGGAGAAGGTGTTCCAGACCGCCCGCCGGCGCATCACGCTGCGCGCCGTGATGACCGCGTCGATCATCGGCCTGCTGTTCGGGGCGATCACCATGGTCATGTGGCAGGGCGCGGTGGACGTCCAGGCGGGACGGATCACGGGCGGGACCATCGCCGCCTTCGTCCTGACCGGCGGACTCGTCGCCGGGGCGTTCGGAGCGTTGACCGAGGTGTACGGCGATCTGCTGCGCGGCGCCGGCGCCGCCGGACGGCTCGCGGAGCTTCTTTCGGAAGAGCCGGAGATCAAGGCGCCGGGCGAACCCACGCCGCTTCCGGTGCCGCCGCTCGGAGAGCTGGAGTTCCGCAACGTCACCTTCCGCTACCCGACGCGCCGGGAAGCAAAGGCGCTCGACGACTTCTCGCTTCACGTCCGCCAGGGCGAGACGCTGGCGGTGGTCGGGCCCTCGGGCGCGGGCAAATCGACGCTCTTCCAGCTCGCCCTGCGCTTCTACGATCCGGATGCGGGGATGGTACTGGTCGACGGGGTGCCGCTTCGCCAGGCGGATCCGGCGGAGGCCCGCGCGCGAATGGCGATCGTTCCGCAGGAGACGGTGATCTTCGCCGCCTCGGCGCGCGACAATCTGCGCTACGGGCGCTGGGACTCCACCGACGACGCGCTTTGGGCGGCGGCCGAGGCGGCAAACGCCGCCGACTTCCTTCGCGCCCTGCCGCAGGGCCTCGACACCTATATGGGCGAAGGCGGAGCGCGGCTGTCCGGTGGGCAGCGCCAGCGCATCGCCATCGCGCGCGCGATCCTGCGCGACGCGCCCCTGCTCCTTCTCGACGAGGCGACCTCGGCGCTCGACGCGGAATCGGAGCAGCTCGTCCAGGCTTCGCTCGAGCGGCTGATGAAGGACCGCACCACGATGGTCATCGCCCACCGCCTCGCCACCGTTCGAGCGGCCGACCGGATCGTCGTCATGGACCAGGGCCGGATCGTCGAGGAAGGCACCCACGACAGCCTGAACGCCCGCGGCGGCCTCTATGCCCGCCTCGCCCGGCTCCAGTTCGAGGGCCTCGCGGCCTGACAAACGGCGCCTGCGCGCCTTCTCCCCCCTCTCACGTCATCCGCAGTTTAGAACGAGGACTTAGCGGCGCCTTCGGAGAGCTGCGCCGCATGACAGTTTATCTATTAATCCCGCTGATCGCCGCCGCCCGACGGCGGGCTGAATACCTTGTCCCTGTAGCGACCACCGAGCGTATCGGCTAAGGCCGCCCGTTCCCGGTCTAGGTCGTTTTTTGTGATGATCCAATCCGTGGTGGGTCCTTCGACCCTCTGACCGGCATAAGTCGTGTAGTTTATCTTCAGCCGTACGAAGATTACCATCTCACTTCGATTGAACCGGACAAGATTATCATCGCTTAACTCATGCATAACGGTTCTACCACGCTCGGCATGAGGCATGATGTCCGGATAAGGAACGCGGTCGTTTTTCCGCAGCTCACGAAGCGCGTCGCGGTTCATCGGGCAGCTCGCTAAAATAGAATAACCAAAAATCTCGACGGATGAGGCCGGTGTCTGGCCGGTGTTGACGATCGGCACACGAAATTCGATCTTCCGCTCTTCGGCGATGAGGGACTTTGCGATCCCGAATGTGACGTAGGCGCGAAGCTCGTGGTAAGCCATTTCCCGTGCGTGGTTCAGAGCTCCCTCCGACGCCTCGGTTGCTCGCACTGCAGCGCGAGTCGCACGAACTGTAAATGCCAGCGTCAATCCAAGCCCGACCGCGCCGAGGATGCTGATCAAAAGCTGCCAGAACGACAAGTTAGCTGCCTCGCGGGCAACTTGCGCGGAATACCATTGCACCTCAAGGTCGCACTGCGCCCGGTCCTCCAGCATGTTGCAGGGCGGCGGCCAAGCTCGCTGGCCAGCTGGCGCGAGATGATGGCGCAGCTCGACCCCGGCGGTTGAATCATTTGCGGGGCTGCGAGTTAAATCGGCAAGTTCGTAGCCCCCGAGCCCTGCAAACGCCGTCAGGCCTAGGGCAGCTCCCAAAGCGAGGGCTCTTGCGCCACCGGTTGTATCGTCGGTCTCCACTTGTTCCGCGCGCCTCCGCCCGCCGACATTCTTCCGCACGCGAGCGCCACTGTCCACTGAGTGAGATCCGCAGTTCTACGCGGCGGCAACGTTCGAGGCCAATTTGCGCGACGGTAGAGAAGATCCCCAGTCCTTCACATCACGCCCGCATGATGAAAACGGGCGGCCCCGGAAGGGGCCGCCCGATTGGGTTCGAGAGGAAGAGAGCGGCTTAGAAGTTGGCGTAGGCCTCGTTGCCGACGAAGCCCATCTTCTCGACATGGGCATGCTTGGTGACGGCGAGAACCTCGTCGACGACCTCGTACGGCGCATTCGGGTCCGGCTGGAGATGAAGCTCGGGAACCGGGTTCATCTGCTGCGTCAGGTCGAGATACTGGCGCAGGGTCACCGGGTTGACCGGAGTACCGTTCCACAAGATCGCGCGGTTGGGCATGATCACCACCTTGTTCTTCACCGGATCGATGGGCGGCGGCTGCTGGTTCGGCTGGTCCTGCGGAAGGTCGAGCTTCACGGCGTGGGTCTGGATCGGAATGGTGATGATGAACATGATGAGCAGCACCAGCATGACGTCGATAAGCGGCGTCGTGTTGATGTCCATCATCGGCTCGCCTTCGGCCTGAGCCATTGACATTGCCATAGTCGGCTACTCCGTAAAAACGCGTGCTGCTTGCATTAGAGGCGAGTGGTCGTTTCGCCCGGCGGCGGCTCGGAAATGAAGCCGACGCGCGCGAAGCCCGCCCGCTGCATGGTGAAGACGGCGCCGCCGATGCACTTGTACGGCGTGTTGACGTCTCCCCGGATGTGCGCTTCCGGCATCGTGTCCTCGGTGACCTTGTCCGGTCCGCCGAGCTTGTCGATCTCCGCCTTGAGCTTCTTCGCGGCGCGATCGAGCAGGTCTTCCGAATTGACCTTGGTCAGGTTCCAATAAACCTCGCAGCCGCCCTTGCCGTCGCCGCGCACGGAGAGCGCGACGTTCTCCGGCTTAGTCGTCGTCGGTTCGAAGCGGACCTTCGGCAGGTGCACCGGAACCGCCTGGATCACGACCGGAACCGTGATCAGGAAGATGATCAGGAGCACCAGCATGACGTCGACGAGCGGCGTCGTGTTGATGTCCGACATCGGGGCGTCTCCGCCGTCTTCGCTTGGGCCGGCACTCATGGCCATCGTTCGGTTCCTATCCTAGTCGTTCTGGTCGAAAGAGGCCGCGGCGGAGCGTTGGACGCCCCGCCGCGGGATGACCTTAGACCTTCTTCGGGCCGGCGTTGGTCGTTCCGATGGCGCTGCCGCTCGATCCGGTACCGCTGGTGGTCGGTCCGGCCGGACCGGCGCCCGTGGCGGTTCCGCGGGCGGTGCCCGCCGAGCCCGCCGCGACGACGACCGGCTTCACCGTTCCGCCCGACATCATGTAGCCGTGCAGGTCGTTGGCGAAGCGCGCGAGCTCCTCGATGATCGACTTGTTGCGGCGCTGGAGCCAGTTGTAGGCGAGCACCGCCGGAACCGCCACGGCGAGGCCGAGCGCGGTCATGATCAGCGACTCGCCGACCGGGCCGGCGACCGCGTCGATCGACGCCTGACCGGCCGCGCCGATCTTGATCAGCGCCCGGTAGATGCCGACCACGGTTCCGAACAGGCCGACGAACGGCGCCGTCGAACCGACGGTGGCGAGCAAGGCGAGGCCGGTGGAAAGCCGCGAAGCGATGGCACCCTGGCTGCGGGCCAGCGAGTTCAGCATCCAGTCGTGCTGGTCGATCGGATCGGTCAGCTTGTCGTGCTGCTCGAGGGCGAGGATGCCGTCGTCGACGATCTGGCGATAGGCGCCGTTCTTCTCGAGCTTCTGAGCGCCGTCGCGAAGGGTGCCGGCCGACCAGAAGGCGCTGCGCGCGCGGCGCCCCTCGCGGACGATCTTCTGCTGCTCGAACAGCTTGACGAAGAGAACGTACCAGGAGGCCGCCGACATGATCACGAGGATGCCGAAGGTGACTTGGGCGATCAGGCCGCCCTGCTGGAGTGCGGCAATAAGGCCGTACGGGTTACTGCCGCCGTGGGCGCCTGCTGCTGGAGTGGTCATCGTTGCAACTTCCTCTCAAGATAAATCATCGGCTGGTTAGTCAGGTATCTCATCATTCGTCCGGGATGCGCCACACGATGCGGCTGCTCACCGTATCGGAGGTCGGCTTGCCGGTGCTGTCCGTCGCCGGAGCGAACCGGGCTCGGGACGTCAGCAATCGGCAGGTCGCCGCATCCAGGGCGGAAGAGCCGCTGGACGAGGTCACGCTGCAATTCGTCACCCGCCCGTTGGGCCCCACCTCCAGCCGGAAGCCGGTGGTGCCGGATTCGTTGCTGCGAAGCGCCGAGGCCGGATAGTCTTCGGTCGAAAAGAGCGACGACAGATTAGCCTTCGCCTTTGCCGGCTGAACCCGAACGGGCGGAGGCGGAGGCGGCGGAGGCGGAGGCGGCGCCGGAGGTGCGGGCGGAGCCGGCGGAGCCGTCGGCGTGATCACCGGCGGAGGCGCGATGTTCACCGTCTGGATCTGCGGAGTCACCACCGGAGTGCGCACCAGCGGCGGCGGTGCCACCACCGGCGGAGGCGTCTGCGGCTGGTTCTCGGGCGGCGGGGGCGGCGGCTTCTCCTCCGGGGGCGGCGGCTCCTCGACGTCGAACGTCTTGAGATCGGCGGCCACCTTCTTGACGACGTTGTAGGCGAGGCCGGTGACGAAGGCGTAGCCGAGAAGAGCATGGAGGATTGCGACGATCACGATCGCTGCAATCCGGCTGTTACTCATCTGGGGTTTGTCAGCATATGCCATTAATCAGCCACACTCCCTCTTATATGTCGTGCGCTGCCGGGATTGGCGCCGAGCATGAAACGCAGCGAAACCCCAACGGCTCCATCGATGTATCAACATATCATCGATAAGGGACGGTCCTCTATCGCGTCGGCGGAGGCGACGCAATCCTCCAGTGCGACCTCGTAGTCGCACGGGGGGAAGGCGGTAATCGGGGGTAAAGGTGGCTAAGCCTATGGCAAACAAACTGTAAATTTACGGACCCGGAACGGAATCAGGATGCGAACTTTTTGGCTGGCGATCGCCCTTGCGGCGCTTCCCGCCGCGGCCCCTCTTCCCACCGATTCGGGGGCAAGTGCGGCGCCGATCGGCTATTCCGACCTCGCCGACCTGGCGCTCGCCGCGCCGGTGGCCGTCCACGTCCGGGTCGCCCGCGCGATCGCGGTCAAGCCCGAACAGGCGGCCGGCCTGCGTCCCGGCATGGCACGGCTCTACGTCGAGGCGGACGTGGTCGCCCTGATTCGCTCCCCCGGCCCGCTTCCGAGCCGTCTCGCTTACGTCGTCGACCTGCCGAGCGACGGCCGGGGCAAGCCGCCGAAGCTTCGCAAGGGCGCCGAGTTCCTGCTGCTCGCCGCCGCCGCCGCGAGGCCGGGCGAGGTCCGGCTGATCGCTCCCGACGCGCAGATCCCCTATTCGTCCACCTCCGCCGAGCGGCTGCGGGCGATCGTCCGCGAAGCCGGCGGCGCCTCGGCCCCGCCGCGCATCACCGGCATCGGCAAGGCCTTCCACGTTCCCGGAGCGATCCCCGGCGAGAGCGAGACTCAGGTCTTCCTTCAAACCGCCGACCAGCGGCCGATCTCGCTGACCGTGCTTCGCCGGCCTGGCCAGACGCCGCAATGGGCCGTGGCGCTGGGAGAGATCGTCGACGAGGCGGCGGCCGCGCCAGCGCCGGGCACGTTGCTCTGGTATCGGCTGGCCTGCACGCTCCCGCGGCGCCTGCCCGCCCAGAGCCTCGCCGACATCGAGCCGGGACATGTCGCCGCGGTCGAGGCGGACTACCGCCTGGTCATCGATCAGCTCGGGCCCTGCGGCCGCGCCCGGCGCTAGCGCCCGCCGTCAAAAGGAGGCCAGCTCCACGCCGACCCCGGCACAGTCCGGATAGACGTCGGGCTTCCGGCTCGCGACGCGAAGCCCGGTCACTCCCCGCCGGGCCGCAATCAGATCGTAGATGTCGCGGACCAGCGTCTCCTGGAGGTTGAAGCGCCGCCCTTTCGCGAGAGCGACGATTCCGCTGCGCAGGAAGTCGTAGTCCCACGCCTCCTCGACCGCGTCGGTAGCGGCGAACGCCGCCTCGTCCAGCCACACCTCGACGGTGACGAGGAGCCGCTGGGGCCGGCCGATCTCGAATTCGTGGAAGCCGATTTCGACGTCGAGGACGAGGTTTTCGAGCACCACCTTCCGAGTCCGGGGCGCAAGCCCCTCGGGCACCAGCCCGGCCAGGCTCGCCGCCTCATTCATCCGAAATCTCCAGGAACTGAACGTCGCGGGGCAGCGACAGGAAGCGCTGGCCGCCGTCGAGGACGATGGTCTGGCCGGTGAAGGTGGGCGTCGCCACGATGAAGCGCAGCGCCGCGACGATCTCCTCCACCGCAACGCCGCGGCCGAGGGCGTTCAGAGCATGCACGGAGTCGAAATTCTCGCCGCTTTGCGCTCCGGAAACGAGAGTCACCGCAGGCGCGATGCCGCAAACCCGGATGCCGCGCGAGGCCCAGGCGCGGGCAAGCAGCTCGGTAAGCCCGGCCAGCCCCTGCTTGGAAACCGTGTAGCTGAAGAAATCGGGGTTCGGGGCGGAGAGCTTGGCGTCGAGCATGTTGACGATCAGCCCGAGCCGCGGGGACAGCGCCTGGGAGAGGAGCGCGGGCGCGCGAAGGTTGACCCGCAGGTGCGAGTCCCAGCTCTCGACGGTGAAGCTGTCGGCTGCGTCGTAAACGAAAAGCGAGGCGTTGTTGACCAGCAGCCGGGCCGGCGGCAGCCCGGCCAGCGCCTCGACGATTGCGGCGGGCGCCTCCGGCTCCGCAAGGTCGGCCCCGACCGTCGCCGCGTTTCCAAGCTCCGCCGCGAGCGCCTCGGCCTCTTCGTGCGAGCGGTGGTGATGGATGAGGACATGCCAGCCGTCGGCGGCGAGTGCACGGCAAATCGCCGCCCCGATGCGCCGCGCGCCCCCGGTGACGATCGCGGTGCGCGGCCCTTCGAACTCGCTCGCCATGGCGAACGGGATAGGGGGGCGCGGCACGGGCGGCAAGGCTTGCCGGGGCCGGAGCCCTTCTCTGCACGATCCTGGCCATTGCCGATCGTGGGTCCAGACCGTAACGCGGGAGGGATGCCGATGCCGCCGCCCCCCGCCGACCTGTCGGGCCTGTCGCTCGCCGACATCGCCCGGCTCGCCGAGGAAAAGAAGCTTCCGCCGGTGGAGCGCTGGAACCCGGAACGCTGCGGCGACAGCGAGATGCGCATCGCCCGCGACGGCACCTGGTATCACCAGGGCAGCCCGATCACGCGCCCGGCCATGGTCCGACTGTTCTCGACCATCCTTCGCCGCGAGCCCGACGGCCGCCATGTCCTCGTCACTCCGGTCGAAAAGCTCGACATCGCGGTCGACGACGCGGCCTTCGTCGCGGTCGAGCTCAAGAGCGAGGGCGACGGCCGGGAGCGACGCCTCGCCTTCCGCCTCAATACCGGCGAGCTCGTCGTCGCCGGCCCCGACCATCCGCTCCGCTTCGCCGGCGCGCAGCGAGGGCCCCAGCCCTATTTGTCCGTGCGGGGCGGGCTCGAGGCGCTGGTCGCGCGGCCGGTCTATTACGAGCTTGCCGAGCTCGCTTTGGCCGAGGGCGCCGAGCCGACCGGCCTGTGGAGCGGCGGCGCGTTCTTCGCCCTCGAGCCCGGCTCGTGACGCTTGCCGATCGCCTCCGCCAGTCGCTGGAACTCGGCCGCCGCCGAACGCCCGACCTGCTCGAAGGCGACGTGCTCGAGGAGGAGGCGGAGGGGCGAGACCCCACCCCTGCAGCGGTCCTCGTGCCGGTGGTCGACCGCGCGGTGCCGACCGTGATCCTGACCCAGCGCCCGATGTCGATGCGCAAGCATCCCGGGCAGATCAGCTTCCCCGGCGGCCGCATCGAACCCACCGACGGCGACGCGGTCGCCGCCGCGCTTCGCGAGGCGGAGGAGGAGATCGGCCTTCCGCGATCGGCCGTCGAGGTGATCGGCACCGCCGACCGGTACCGCACCATAACCGGCTTCGAGGTGACCGTCGTGGTCGGGGTGGTCCCCCCCGACCTCGCCCTTCGGGCTCAGCCCGGGGAGGTCGAATCGATGTTCGAGGCGCCGCTCCACTGGCTGCTCGACCCCGAGCGGCAGGTGGTGCGCAGTGCCCGCTTCCGAGGCCGCGACCGGCAATATTACGAGATCGAGTGGGAGGGCCGGCGGATCTGGGGCGCGACCGCGGCGATGATCGTCAATCTCTCGCGCCGGCTGGAGCTGGCCCGGTGAAGCTCCCGAAGGCCGCGTGGCAGGCGCGCAAGGGCCTTCGCGGCCTCCTCGCCACGCTCGGCTCGGCCGAGGGCGAGACCCGCTACGTCGGCGGCTGCGTTCGCGACACGTTGCTCGGCCTTCCCGTCAACGACATCGACCTCGCCACCCGCCTTGCGCCGGACGAGGTGCTCGAACGGCTTCGGACGGCACGGATCAAGGCGGTTCCGACCGGCCTCGCCCACGGCACCGTCACCGCCGTCGTCGAGGGCAAGCCGGTCGAGGTCACGACTCTTCGCCGCGACGTCTCGACCGACGGCCGCAGGGCCACCATCGCCTATACGGACGACTGGCGCGAGGACGCCGCCCGACGCGACTTCACCATCAATGCGCTCTCCGCCGATCCGGGCAGCGGCGAGGTGTTCGACTATTTCGGCGGGCAGGAGGATGTCGAAAAGCGGCTCGTCCGCTTCATCGGCGATCCGCTCACTCGGATCGCCGAGGACCATCTTCGGATCCTCCGCTTCTTCCGCTTCTACGCCCGCTTCGGCCGAGGCGACCCCGACGACTCGGCGATCGCGGCGTGCACGGCACGCGCCAACGACCTGATGGCGCTGTCGCGGGAGCGGATCGCCGACGAGCTTTTGAAGCTCCTGGCTCTCCCCGATCCCGCGCCGACCGTGCGGCTGATGGTGGACCGGGGGATCCTTCGCCCGGTGCTTCCCGAAATCGGCGTCGAGGGCGTCGCTGCGCTCGACCGGCTTCCGGAGCGCGAGGCGGCCGCGGGCATCGCGCCCGATCCGCTTCGCCGGCTCGCCGCTCTGTTCCCTCCCGATCCGGCCGTGGCCGCGGCCGTCGCCGCCCGCCTCCGCCTGTCGAAACGCGCCGCCAAACGGCTGGTCGCGGCAGCCGGGCGGGGCGGCGGACCGGCCGACCCGGCGGTGCTCGCCTACCGGCTCGGCGCCGAGGAAGCGGTCGATACCCTCCTGCTCGGCGCCGGCGAACCGGCCGATGCCGCGAGATTTCGCGAATGGGATCGGCCGAGGCTCGCGATCCGGGGCGGCGACCTGATCGCCATGGGTCTCGAGGCCGGGCCGGTGGTCGCGCGGACTCTCCAGGCGATCGAGGCCGAATGGGCCGAAGGCGGCTTCGAGCCGCCCGAAGCGCAGCGGGAGATCGCCCGGCGCCGGGTCGATCAGGCGCTTCGGGAGCGCCAGTAAGCGAGCGCGCTTTGCGGGTCGAGCGCGGCGGCGAAGTGGAAGCCTTGGCCGTGGGAGCAGCCGAGCTCGCGAAGCGCGGCTGCGAGGTGCGGGGCGTCGATCCCTTCCGCAGTCGTTTCCATCCCAAGCGCTCCGGCGAGCGAAAGTATCGCTCTGACGATCGCCACCGAATCCTCGTCGGCCAGCATGTCGCTGACGAAGCTTCGGTCGATCTTGAGCACGTCGATCGGCAGGCGCTGAAGATAGGCGAGCGAAGTGTAGCCGGTCCCGAAATCGTCGACCGCGACGCGGACTCCGAGCGTCTTGAGCGCCTCGAGCACCGCGGTGGCCCGCTGCGGGTCCTGGACGATCGCGCTTTCGGTAAGCTCGAGGGTCAGGCGGGTGCCGCACAGGCCGAAGGCGGCGAGCTCGGACGCGACGAAGCCGGCGACATCGTCGCGCGCCACCTGAATCGGCGAGAGGTTGACGTTGATCGAAAGCGGGAGGACCCGGCCCGCCGCCCGGTCCCAGTCGGCGAGGGTTTCGACCGCCCGGCGTAGGGCCCAGCGCCCGAGGGCGACGATCAGCCCGGATTCCTCGGCGACCGGGATGAACTCGGACGGCGAGATGGCGCCGCGTTCGCGATGGTCCCAGCGGGCCAGCGCCTCGAATCCGGCGACGGTTCCGGTGCCGAGGTCGATCAGCGGCTGGAAGGCGAGCCGGAGCTCGTCCGCCTCGAGCGCCCGGCGAAGCTCGGTCTCGACGCTGAAGCGGCGCCGCGCGGCGCGCGCCGCGCTCGGCTCGTAGACCTGAAGCCGGCCGCTGCCCTTGGCGCGCTTGAGCGCGAACTGGGCGTTGCGCAGCACTTCCTCGGCAAGCGTCTCGTCGCCGCGCGGAAGGGCGCAGCCCATGGCGCAATCGATCCGTATTTCGAGCTCCGACAGCCGGAACGGCGCGGCCATCGCGGCTCGGATCCGCTCCGCCGCCTCGAGCGCATCGTCGAGCCCGCGGCCCAGCCGCATCAGAACGGCGAACTCGTTGCCGCCGGTGCGGGCGAGGAGGTCGGAGGCGCGAAGCGCCGACACCAGCCGGCGGGCGAAGGTGATCAGAAGCTCGTCGCCGGCAAGGGCGCCGACGCATTCGTTGACCCGGCTGAACCGGGTGATGTCGAGAACGATGACGGCGTGGCTCTGGCGGCCCGACGAGGAATCGCCGAGCACCGCTTCGACCGCCTCGTTGAACGCGGTTCGGTTGGGCAGGCCGGTGAGGCTGTCGCGAAGCATCTCCGAGCGAAGGCTCTTCTCGGTCTCCACCTCCGCGGTCCGGTCGAGAAGGGTGAGGAGGGCACGCTGGCCGAGCGAGGGAACCCGGGTGAGCCGGGTCAGGCGCGCGGCGAAGACCCGCCCGCCGACGGCCTGCCCGTCCGTGACCTCGAACCGGGCTTCCAGCTCTCCGTCGCGAAGGAAGGCGGCGACCCGCGCTTCGATCCCGCTCGCCTCGATGAAGGAGATTGTCGGTCCGCCTTCGGCCAGCCGGCGATAGTCCGAATTCGCGATCTGGACATCGGTGGCGCCGTCCGGCTCGAGCGAGTGGATCGCGGCGGCGACGGGGAGCGCGTCGACGAAGTCCTGACGGGCATGGACGAACTCGGCTATTCCCGGGCTTGCCGGCGCGAACGGGGTCTCCGCCTTCCGCGCCTTGCCGCCCCGCCGCCTTTCCTTCGCCACCATGATCCGGGCCTAGGCCGCGAATAGTTAATTTGGTGTTTAGGATAAGGGCGCGCGGAAGCGCATCCTAACCGAACGGATCGGCCTTCGGGAAACCGTTCGGCGGCATCCGGCCCGCGGCGCCGCGGGCGGCGCGCCAGGGGTTCAGATCCGCCTCCGTCCGGGTCCGTCCGCTTCCGCCGCCCATCGGCCAGCTAAGGCCGTCGGCGAAGCGGAAGCTGGTCGCTCCGGCAAGGCCGCCGTCCCGATAGCGCTGAAGCTGCACGCCCTGGCCGCGCCCCATCTCGGGAAGCTCGGCAAGCGGGTAGACGACGAGCTTCCGGTTGTCGCCGATCACCGCGACATAATCGTCGCCGGCGCCGACCCGCCGGACCACCGCGAGCCTCGCGCCGGGGCGCAGGTTCATCACCTGCTTGCCTTTGCGGGTTTCCGCCACCGCTGCCTCCGCCGAAGTGACGAAGCCCCGCCCGTCCGACGAGGCGAGCAGGATCTTGGTTCCCGGAGCGGCGCTGAACAGAGCGACGAAATCGCCCTCCCCGTCGACGTCGACCATCAGCCGGACCGGCTCGCCGAAGCCGCGCCCGCCCGGCAGCTTGTCGGCGGCGAGCGTGTAGAATCGGCCGCTGGTCGAGGCGAGCAGCACCCGGTCGGTCGTCTGGGCGTGGAAGAAGAAGCGTGGCCCGTCGCCTTCCTTGAACTTCATCGCCTCCGGATTGGAGAGGTCGACATGACCCTTCATCGCGCGGATCCAGCCGCGTTGCGACATGATGACGGTGATCGGCTCCTTCTCGATCATGGCGTGGAGCGGGATCTCGCGCGCCGGCCCGGCCTCCTCGATCAGGGTTCGGCGCCGGCCGAGCTCGGTGGCGGCGCCATAGCGCGCCTGAAGCGCAGTCAGGTCCTTCTTGAGCCGGGTACGCTGGCGGGCGGTCGATTCGACCAGCTGGGCAAGCCCCTCGCGCTCCTTGATGAGCGTGTCGCGCTCGCCCTTGATCTGCATCTCCTCAAGCCTTCGAAGCGAGCGAAGCCGCATGTTGAGCACCGCCTCCGCCTGGCGATCGGTCAGCCGGAATTCCGCGATCATCACCGGCTTGGGCTCGTCCTCGGTGCGGATGATCTCGATCACCCGGTCGAGGTTCAGATAGGCGACGAGATAGCCTTCGAGCAGCTCGACCCGGTCGTCGATCTTGCCGATCCGGTGCCGGGCGCGGCGGACGAGCACCTCGAACTGGTGGGCGAGCCACGAGGAGAGCACCTCCTTCAGCCCCATCACCTTGGGGGTGTGGCGGGCGTCGAGCACGTTCATGTTGAGCGGCACCCGAATCTCGAGGTCGGTCAGGCGGAACAGGCTCTCCATCAGCATGTCGGATTCCACCGTCCGGCTGCGCGGCTCGATGACGATCCTGACCTGGGCGTCCGATTCGTCGCGCACGTCGGCGAGGATCGGGAGCTTCTTGTCCGCGATGAGAGCGGCGATCTGCTCGATCAGCTTCGATTTCGGCACCTGGTAGGGAATTTCGCTGACCACGGCGATCCACGTGCCGCGCCCCTGGTCCTCGACCGTCCACCTCGCCCTCACCCGGAAGCTTCCGCGGCCGGTCTCGTAGGCGGTCGCGATCGAGGCGGCGCTGTCGACGATCACGCCGCCGGTCGGGAAATCGGGGCCGGAGACGAAATCCATCAGCGCCGAGGGTTCGGCCGCCGGATTGTCGATGAGGTGGATCGCCGCGTCGAGTATCTCGGCGAGGTTGTGGGGCGGGATCGAGGTCGCCATGCCGACGGCGATTCCGCTGGCGCCGTTGGCGAGCAGGTTGGGGAACAGCCCCGGAAAGACCTCCGGCTCCTCTTCCTCGCCATTGTAGGTCGGACGGAAATCGACCGTCCCCTCGTCCAGCCCGGCCATGAGGTCGTTGGCCGCGAGGGTCAGCCGCGCCTCGGTATAGCGCATCGCCGCCGCGTTATCGCCGTCGACATTGCCGAAATTGCCCTGGCCGTCGACCAAGGGGTAGCGAAGCGAGAAGGTCTGGGCGAGGCGGACCATCGCATCGTAGACCGACTGATCGCCATGCGGATGATATTTGCCGATGACGTCGCCGACGACGCGCGCGCATTTCTTGTAGCCCGTGGCGGGATCGAGGCGGAGCAGCCGCATCGCCCAGAGCAGCCGACGGTGCACCGGCTTCAGCCCGTCGCGGACGTCGGGCAGCGACCGGGCGGTGATCGTCGAGAGGGCGTAGACGAGATAGCGCTTCGAGAGCGCCTCGTCGAAAGGCGTGTCTTGGATCGGATCGATGTCGTTCAAGCTGCTGGCCATGGCGACGGACTAGCAGGCCGGTTTAGCGGAGGCGAGAGCGACGAGTCGCCCGCAGGCACGCGCCTTCGCGCCCGTGCGAAAGGTCCCAAAGGTCGCGCCAAGAAGGGTGAATGATAGCCCGCGAACCTTCGCAAATGCATTCCGGCGCGGCCGGCGGAGGTCAGACAATAAGCGAGGCATCTCCGGAACATATCATGAACCTTTGCTTCGGCCAAGGCCGGTCGAATGCCCGTCCTAAGCCTTGACCTTGGCAGGATTGCCATTCTCTACCTTTGGGATAATATTACAAAGACCGGCGACAGACCGGCGAAGCGAGAGAGGAGACGAGGATGCGCAGAGGCCTTGCAATCGCCCTCCTGATGGCCACCGCAAGCTGCGGCCAAGCGCCGCGCGAGGAGCGGTCGGCCCAGGATCTAAAGACCATGGATGTCGCTGAACCGCCGCCCCCGGCGGATTCGCCGGCGTCGCGGGCCGGCTTCGCGCCTCCCTCGGTTGGGCCGACGGCCGCGCCCGGAGTCGCGTTCAACTACCGCTACGCCTTCCGGCTCGCCGGCGAACGAATCTCGCAGGTCCAGGAGCAGCACGCCGCCGCCTGCGAGAAGCTCACCATCGCCCGGTGCCGGATCACCGGCATGAGCTACCGATTGGTGGGCCATGACGAAATCGAGGCCATGCTGGCGTTCAAGCTCGACCCGGCGATCGCCCGCGACTTCGGCAAGCAAGGGATCGCGCAGGTGAATGCCGCCGAAGGCATGCTGGTCGACGCGGAGATCACCGGCGAGGATGCCGGCGCCCGGATCGCCCAAGCGACTCGCGGCCAAGGCCAGGTCGAGGACGACCTGAAGCGGATCGAGGCGCAGCTCGCCCGCAAGGACCTGAAGTCCGCCGAGCGCGCCGAGCTCCAGGTCCAGGCGCAGCAGCTCCGCGACCGGATCCGGGCCCTCGGCGCCGAGAAGACGGAGCAGCAGGAATCGCTCGCGACCACGCCGATGGTGTTCAACTACGGCACCGGAGACCTCGTCCCCGGCTTCGACGGGCGTCCGCGCCTCAAGCAGGCGCTCCAGCAGGCGGTCGACAATCTCGTCGGCGGCGCCCTGTGGATCGCGGTGGCGCTGATCACCTTGCTGCCCTGGCTGGTGCTGATCGGCCTCGGCATCTGGGCGTGGCGCCGGTGGGGGCGGAGGCTGATCCGGGTCCGCGATCGGGCGCCGCTCGGCCCGCCGGCGACGGTCACCGGCTCGAATCCGGAGGCGTGAAGGCGGAGGCGGGGCCGAAGCCGACCTCGGCGGCGACCTCGCCCAGCAGCCAGTCGCGGAAGCCGCGGATCTTGGCACGGCCGCGTTTGTGCTCGGGATAGACCAGCCAATAGCCGCGGCGCTCGCAGCTGATCAGCTCGAACGGCTGCACCAGCCGGCCCGACGCGACCTCCGAGCGCCAGAACATCGGAGTCAGCATGGCGACTCCGTGGCCGGCCAGGGCCGCCTGGCCCTCGGTGGTCTGGGAATCGAGCCGGATGCCGCTTCCCCGGTCCTTCGGCGCCGCCACGCCGGCCGCCTCCAGCCACAGCTTCCACCAATCGTCGTCGGGGGTCAGGCGCGGCAGGCGAAGGACGTCCTCCGGCCGCTCCAGGCGATGGCGGTCGCGGAAGTCCGGCGTGCACATCGGCGTGAAGTGGTGATGGAACAGGAAATGCTGGCGAAGGCCGGGCCAGGGCCCCTCCCCGGTCCGGATCGCGAGATCGGCATCGTCGCGGGCGAAATCGATCAGGCTGTTGCTGGTCTGGAGCCGGACGGCCAGCTCCGGCCGCTCGATCTGGAAGGCGCCGAGCCGGGCCGCCAGCCAGTTCGAAGCGAAGGTCTGGGCGGTGCTGACGCTGAGCACCGATTCGTCCTCGTCGACGAGCTCGGAGAAGCCCGCGGCGAGCCGGTCGAACGCGTCGGAGGCGATCGGCGCGATCCGCCGCCCGGCTTCGCTCAAGGTCACCCGCCGCTTCGAGCGAAGGAACAGCGGCACGCCGAGCCGTTCCTCGAGCAACCGGATCTGATAGCTGACGGCGGCCTGGGTCATTCCGAGCTCGGCCGCGGCGAGGGTGAAGTTCTCGTGCCGGGCGGCGGCTTCGAATGCCTTGACGGCGGCGAGGGGCGGTAGGTGCCGCATCGCCTATCCATAAGCATACCTTATTACCTCCGTCTACCGTTTAGTTAGACGCAGCAGCAGCTCTGCTCCTAATCCCCTCGTCATCGGCCCGCCAGCGGCGGACCTGACAGGAAGGAGTGATAAAATGCGCGATGAAATCGACGGCCGCATCTGGGCCGAGCACCACCAGTCATTCTCCGACGCGATCGGCGGCTTTCTCGGCCGGGTCTATACGAGCTTCGAGCGGCTCAACGCGATCCAGTACGACATGCCCTGGCGTTCGAGCCCGCCCCCGCAGGCCTGACCGGCCGCGCCCCCTCCTCCCGCCCCGACAGGAGAAAGATCATGACCCGCTTCCACCCCCGCCTTGCCGCCCTCGCCCTCGCCGCCGCTTTCGCGGTCAGCGGCGCGGCCCTCGCCGCGACCGGCGCTCCGGCCCAGGCCGCCGATCTCGCCGCCGCTCCGCCGCCCACCGCGCACGTGCGCTATGCCGACCTCAACCTGCGCAGCGAGGAGGGCCTTCGAAGGCTCCAGGCGCGGGTCCGCACCGCGGCCGAACGCCTCTGCCCCGGAAGCCGCGCGACCGCGCTCGGCGAGCGCCGCGAAGGCCTGGTCTGCCGCGACGCCGCGATCGCCGGAGCCGCGCCGCAAGTCCGCCGCGCCATCGCCGATTTCGGCTCCGCCGCACCGACGGCGATCGCCTTCACCTCCGGCCGGTAGTCCCCTTCCGGCCCAAACTGAGCGGGCGCCGACTTCCACCGGCGCCCGCTCCATTTGCCGCACGCGCCACCCTCCGTTAGGGCGGCGGCATGCGTTTCTCCTTCCTTCCGCTTGCCGCCGCCGCCGCGACCGCGCTAGCGGCCTGCGCGGTGACCGAGCCCCCCGCCCCCACTCCATCGTCCGAGCCGCAGGCCGAGCTGATGAAGTGGCCCGACCTCCTCAAGCGGACGAGGCCCGAGCCCGATTCGACGATCGCTTATGGCGAGGCGGCCACCCAGGTGGTCGACCTGTGGCTTCCCAAGGGTCGCGGGCCGCACCCGACGGTGCTGATGGTCCATGGCGGCTGCTGGCAGACCGAGATCGCCGACCGGCGGATCATGAACTGGATCGCCGACGATCTTCGACGGCGCGGGATAGCGGTGTGGAACATCGACTATCGCGGAGTCGACCGGGCGGGCGGCGGCTATCCCGGCACCTTCCTCGACGCTGCCAAGGCCGCCGACCTGCTTGCCGCCGACGCCGGCCGATATCGTCTCGACCTTTCCCATCTGGTCGCGGTCGGCCACTCCGCCGGAGGCCATCTGGCGCTGTGGCTCGCGGCGCGAAGCAAGCTGCCCGCCGATAGCCCGCTGCGCGCCGGTTCGCCGATCCCGATCCACCGCGTGATCAGCCTGGGCGGGCTGCCCGACCTCGAGGAAGCGGCGCGGCCGCCGGGAAGCGGCTGCGGAACCGAGGTGATCGCGCAGATTTCCGGCAACGGCCGCTGGGCGGAAACCTCGGTCCCGCGCCTCGGGCCGATCGGCGTGCGCCAGGTGCTGGTCAACGGCCTCCAGGATCGGATCATCCCCCCGGCTTATGCGGAAGGCTATGCGGCGCCGATGCGGGCCAAAGGGGACAGGGTCGACGTCCGGATGGTCGAGAGGACCGGCCATGTCGAGCTGATCGCCCCGGAGACCGCCGCCTGGGCGGTCGCGGTCAAGGAGATAGAGCGTGGCTTTAAACGTCATCCCGGCGAAGGCCGGGACCCATGAACGCGGTGGTGGCCCGTCGCTCGACAGCCGTGTTCCTGGGCCCCGGCCTTCGTCGGGGTGACGAAACGCGGGCGTCGGCGTGATTTCCCGCGACCAGGCCCGGGCGCTCGACTCCGCCGATCCGCTCCGCCACTTCCACGACCGGTTCCAACTTCCCCCGGGAATCATCTATCTCGACGGCAATTCGCTCGGCGCCCTGCCCCGCGCCGCGATCGCCCGCTCGAGCGACACGGTCGAGGAGGAATGGGGATCGGAGCTGATCCGAAGCTGGAACACGCGCGGCTGGATCGATTCGCCCCAGCGCGTCGGAACGAAGATAGCGCGCCTGATCGGCGCGAGGCCGAACGAGGTGATCGTCGCCGATTCCACCTCGGTGAACCTGTTCAAGCTGATCGTCGCCGCCGCCGCTTTGTCTCCGGAGCGCAGGTCGCTGCTCTCCGAGGCCGGCAATTTCCACACCGACCTTCACATCGCCAGCGGCGCCGCGGAGCTGGCCGGGCTCGACCTGCGCATCGTCGAGCGCGGGCGGATCGAGGAGAGCCTCGGCCCCGACACCAACCTCCTCCTCCTCACCCATGTCCATTACAAAGCGGGGTCGCGCTTCGACATGGCGGCGCTGACGGCCCGGGCGAGCGCGGCGGGCGCGCGAACGATCTGGGATTTGAGCCACAGCGCCGGAGCCGTTCCGCTCGACCTCAACGCAAGCGGCGCCGAGCTCGCCGTCGGCTGCGGCTACAAATATCTGAACGGAGGCCCCGGCGCGCCCGCCTTCCTCTACGTCGCGGAAGCGCTTCAGGAGCGGCTGGTCAGCCCGCTGCGCGGCTGGATGGGCCATGCCGCGCCCTTCGCCTTCACCGACGATTATGTGCCTGCGCCGGGCATCACCCGTTTCCTCGCCGGCACGCCTCCGATCCTCGCGCTTGCCGCGCTGGAGTCGGGAGTCGACAGTTTCGAGGGGGCGACTCTCGACGCGCTTTGGAAAAAGTCGATCGCTCTGTTCGACCTGTTCGCCGCGCTCGTCGAGGAGCGATGCGCCGGCCACGGCCTCGACTGCATCTCGCCGCGCGAGCCGGAGCGGCGCGGAAGCCACATCAGCTTCTCGCATCCCAATGCCTTCGAGATCTGCCAGGCGCTGATCGCGGCCGGGGTAATCGGCGACTTCCGGGCGCCCGACGTCGTCCGTTTCGGGCTGACGCCGCTCTATTCGGGCTTCGAGGACATTTGGGAGGCGGTCGACCGGCTTCGTCTGATCCTCGAGACCGGCCGCTGGCGCGAGCCGCGGTTCGCGGTTCGGGGCAAAGTCACCTAAGTCTCACTTAGTCGCTTCTGGCGATCAGGACCCGGTCGCGAAGGCAGTCGTTGGCGAATCGGACGACGGCGTCGAGCTGCCGCCGGACCAAGTCGAGGGCCGAGCGCTCCTGAACCCGCTCGGGAGGAAGCGCGATGTCGCCGCTGGGCGTCCGGATGAGGGCACCCTCCCGGATCAGAGCCTCGACCCGGCGGCGGGCGGTCTCGCGGTTGAGGCCGGTCGCGGCGGCGATCGAGGCGACATTGCAGGCCTGGAGCTGCTCCAGAGGCAGGTAGACGTCGAGCGCGCGATATTCGGAGTCGAGACCGGACCGGGTGAACTTCTCGGACGTGATGGCGATGACCGCGAGGATGATGACGACGGTCTCGGAGTCCATTCGGCCGCGGCGCCACACCTCCAGCGAGCGGGTAAGGAGAATGGCCGCACGGATCGCCGTGAGCCGGCTGTTCGCATCGGCCTCGGCATCGTCGACGAGAAGCTGCATTCTTCGCTCCGGCGGCGCCCCGGCCGATCCGGAGCCTCTTGCCTTGGGCGCCGCCCATGCCGGGAAGCTACCGCCTAAGGCAAGCCGCGCGCATCATGCGCGGAGCTAAGGGCCCGCTCCCGGCGGAGCCGGGAACGGACCCTCCGGTTGCTCGTGGGGGAACTGACCGGAACCGCCCGCTTAAGGCCGAAGCGGACCAGGTCCACTCCGACACGGCTCAAAATGTGCCTTGCCCGCCCGGCGGCGCTTCCTCGGGCGGGGCCGTGGGTCGCTCGACGGGGGCGGGCCCTGGGCTCGGCGTCGGCGGCAGACGGTTCTTAACGTTTCGAGCGCTAGGGACCGGTGTCGCACTTCATCCAGAGGTAAGCCCAATGACCTACTCGCAATCCACCTTGCTGGCCGTCCTGCTCGGACTCGGGGTCTTCGCGGTCATCGTCGCGATCGGCTGGCGAAGCGTCCAGAACCGCCGGATCGTTCGCCTTCAGGGCGCCGACGGCAAGGAAACCATCATCGTCGCCCGCGAGGATGACGACATCAGCAGCATCGCCACCACCACCCGCGAGCCCCCCCAGCCGGAGCCGGCGCCGGCCCCCGCCGTGGTCGTCGTCAACACGGGCGCCCCCGATGAAGCGGCCGTCCCCGAGTTCGGCCGCAAGGGACTGGTCTAAGCAGGACGAAGCGGACGCGGCGGGCGGCGCGATCAGCGCTCCATCCGCTGCTTGCGCATGACCAGGGTCGCGACGAGGCCGGAAGCCTGCCAGTCGTAGGTGAGCGAGCCGCCGAGCCTGCTCGCCACGCTTCTAGCGATCATCCGGCTCCCGAAGCCGGCCATTTCCGGCGCCTGGTCTATTCGCGGACCGCCGGTTTCCGACCAGACGAGATGCACTTCATCCTCCTCGGTGCGGCCGAACACGTCCAGCGTTCCCGCATCGCTGGACAGCGCCCCGTGCTTCACCGAATTGGTGGCGAGCTCGTGAACGACCATGGCGAGCGTGGTCGCGGTGCCCTCGCCGACTCCCATCCGAGGCACGGCGACCCGGATGCGCCCGGAGAACGCTCCAGTATCCTCGTAAGGCGAGAGGAGGACGGCCAGGAGGTCGCCCAGCAGCGCCGCCTTGCCCTGCTCGCCGGGCAGCGGCCGGACGAGATCGTGCGCGCGCCCGAGAGACGTCAGTCTTTGAGTCAGCTGGCCGGTCATTTCTTCGATCGTAGCGGCGGACCGGGACGTGATCTGCGTCAGCCCCGCGGTGATGGCGAGGAGGTTCTTCACCCTGTGGCTCATTTCGCCGGCGAGCAATTCGCTCCCCTCTTCCGCCTGCTTGCGGCCGGTCACGTCGATGAAGATCCCGAACATCGGGCTGTCGTCGGCACCCGCATCGGCAGCCCTGCCCCCGGGCCGAAATCCAGCGGATATCGTCGCCGACCATGATGCGGAAATCGATCTCGTACGGGCCGGGGACCGACCGGGTGGCGGCGAAGGCGGCGCGCACCCGGTCGTGGTCGGCAGGATGGATGTGCGCTGAAAGCTCTTCGAAGCTGACCGCTGACGCAGGCGGCCTTCGTGCTAGGTGCCGGCACGAGCGGCGGTAGCGCAACTGGAGAGTGCACCGCGTTCGCCGAAGCATGTGTGGTTCAAGTCCCACTCGCCGCCGGCGTCCGAAAAGGCGACGACCCAAAGCCTCTTGTGTATTAGTAGGACAATACACTAAGATCGCTCCCGCACGAAATTCACAGGGAGGATCGACATGAAGTCCAGGACGCTGCTGCTCGCCGCCTGCGCGGGGATGACCCTCGCCGCCGTTCCCGCCGCCGCCCAGGCCGCGGCGCCGGATGCGCCGCTGATCGCGCGGGAGAAGTTCTTCGGCAATCCGACCCGGGCGGCGGGGCGGCTGTCGCCGGACGGCAAATGGCTAAGCTGGATCGCTCCGAAGGACGGGGTGCTCAACATCTACGTCGCTCCGGCCGGCGACCCGAAGGCGGCGCGCGCGCTTACCGCGGAGACCAAGCGGCCGATCCGCTCCTATTTCTGGAGCCCGGACAGCCGGCGCATCCTCTACATCAACGACAAAGGCGGCGACGAGAATTTCCTGCTCTACGGAGTGGACGTGGCCGGCGGCGCGCCGCGGGCGCTTACCCCGTTCGAGAAGACCCGGGTCGAGATCGTCAACATCTCGAACGAGGTGAAGGACCGGATCCTGATCGGGGTCAACAACCGCGATCCCAAGTGGCACGACGTCTACAGCCTCGACCTCGCCAGCGGCAAGCTGACCCCGGTGCTGATGAACATGGGCGGCTATGCCGGCTTCATCGCCGACGAGCAGCTCAACATCCGGGTCGCGAGCAAGGCCCGGCCGGACGGGGGCAGCGACTATTTCCGGGTGACCGGCGGCAAGGTCGAGGCGCAGCCGTTCGAGCAGGTCGGGCTGGACGACAGCCAGACGTCCGGTCCCGCCGGCTTCACCGCCGACGGCAAGACGCTCTACTGGCTCGATTCGCGCGGCCGCGACACCGGCGCGATGATCGCCCAGGATTTCGCCACCGGCCGCAAGACGTTGATCGCCCAGAACGCCCGCGCCGACATCGGCGGAGCGATGACCAATCCGAGGACGGGGCGGATCGAGGCGTACGGCGTCAACTATCTGAAGAACGAGTGGGTGTCGGTGGGCAATGCGGTGAAGGCCGATCTCGCCTTCCTGAAGAGCAAGCTTCCCGGCCAGTTCTCGGTCGTCTCGCGGACCGAGGCCGACGACAAATGGCTGGTCAGCCTCGATCCGGGCACCGGCCCGTCGAGCGTCTGGCTCTACGACCGCAAGGCGAAGGCGCTGACCAAGGTCTATACGACCCGTCCCGAGCTGGAGGGGCTGCCGATGGCGGCCATGTACCCGGTCGAGATCAAGACCCGCGACGGACTCAATATGGTTTCGTTCCTGACCCTTCCGCCCGGCTCCGATCCCGACGGCGACGGACGGCCCAACCACCCGGTGCCGCTGGTCCTGTTCGTCCACGGCGGGCCGTGGAGCCGCGATACCTACGGCTTCAACGGCTATCACCAATGGCTCGCCAATCGCGGCTATGCGGTGCTCTCGCCCAATTTCCGCTCCTCCACCGGCTTCGGCAAGAAGTTCATCTCCGCCGGCGACCTGCAATGGGGCACGAAGATGCACGAGGATCTGCTCGACGCCGCCGATTGGGCGGTGGCGCGCGGGGTCACCAGCCCGGACAAGGTGGCGATCATGGGCGGCTCCTATGGCGGCTATGCGACCCTCGCCGCCCTCGCCTTCACGCCCGACCGCTTCGCCTGCGGGGTCGACATCGTCGGTCCCTCCAACCTTAGCACGCTCTTGAAGACCATCCCGCCTTACTGGGAGGCGATCCGGGCGCAATTCTACAAGAGGATGGGAGATCCGACCACGCCCGAGGGGCAGGCGCTGCTCCACGAGCGCTCGCCCTTGTTCAAGGCGGACCAGATAAGGCGGCCTTTGCTCATCGGCCAGGGCGCGAACGACCCCCGGGTCAACGTCAACGAATCGCAGCAGATCGTCGATGCGCTGAAGGCGAAGAACATCCCCGTCACCTACGTCGTCTTCCCGGACGAGGGCCACGGCTTCGCCCGCCCGCAGAACAACATCGCCTTCAACGCGGTGGCGGAGAATTTCCTCGCCCGCTGCCTGGGCGGCCGGGCCGAGCCGATCGGGCCTTCGCTCAAAGCCTCGACGGCGGAGGTGCGCTACGGCGCGGAATATGCGCCGGGGCTGGCGGAGGCGATGCGGTAGCGAAAACCCCTCTCCCCGGCGGGGAGAGGGTAGGGAGAGGGGGCTCGGCCTCGGGGAGTAGCCGTCGACTCAGAACCCCCTCACCCCAGCCCTCTCCCCGCTGGGGAGAGGGGGCATGACCACCGTGCCCCCGAGCATCTCCATCCATCGAATTGCGCCCCTCCCGGCTCTCCGCTATAGCCCCGCACGACGAGCCCCGGCCCGCGCCGCGTCCTGCGGCCGCCGCCGGGGCGCCGCGTTTTGGAAGGCTCGCTTATGTCCCGCCGCCGCCAGGTCTACGAAGGCAAGGCCAAGATCCTCTACGAGGGTCCTGAGCCGGGGACCCTGATCCAATATTTCAAGGACGACGCCACCGCCTTCAACGCGCAGAAGCGCGGCACGATCAGCGGCAAGGGCGTCCTCAACAACCGGATCTCCGAGCATATCTTCACCCTGCTCGGCCAGATCGGCGTTCCGACCCACTTCATCCGCCGCCTCAACATGCGCGAGCAGCTGATCCGCCAGGTCGAGATCATCCCGATCGAGGTGGTGGTGAGGAACGTCGCCGCCGGCACCCTCTCGACCCGCCTCGGGATCGAGGAGGGCACTCCGCTGCCGCGCGCGATCATCGAATATTATTACAAGGACGACGCTCTGGGCGATCCGATGATCGCCGACGAGCATATCGCCTGCTTCGGCTGGGCGAGCCAGGAGGAGATGAACGACATCGCCGACATGGCGGTGCGCGTGAACGACTTCCTGTGCGGCCTGTTCGCCGCGATCGGAATCCGGCTCGTCGACTTCAAGCTCGAGTTCGGCCGCTTGTGGGAGAACGACTACGCCCGCACCATCCTGGCGGACGAAATCAGCCCCGACGGCTGCCGCCTCTGGGACATGACCACCAACGAGAAGCTCGACAAGGACCGCTTCCGCCGCGATTTGGGCGGCGAGGCCGAAGCCTATCAGGAAGTCGCCCGGCGTTTGGGGCTCTTGCCCGAAGGCGACGGCAACATGGTCCTCGACCTCGACAAGCACCGCCAGAAGAAGGGCAAATGATCGTTCCTCCCCAAGCCACGCTTGGGGAGGAACATCAGATCCCCGACGCGACCGGTCCGCCCTTCGCGATCTGCGCGGCGGGCGCCACCGCCGCGATCAGCCCCAGCGTCGTCAGGGTCAGCGCAGCGAGCAGTAGCGTGATCATCCTCATGCCCGTCAGACGCGCCGAGGAGGCCGGTTGGATGACTCCGCCATGAAAAAGGCCGCTTCCTTGCGGAAGCGGCCCCGGCCTTTCGGCTCTCTCCTAAGGCTTAGTCGTTGCTCTCGTCCGGGCCGCCGATCGCGACCTGGGTGGCCGCGGCGGCGCGGCGCTGGACCGACTGGAGGTAGTCGGAGGACTGGAGGAAGGGAATCGGGTTGACCGGCCGGCCGTCGAGGCGGACCTCGTAATGGAGGTGGCTTCCGGTCGAGCGGCCGGTCGAGCCCATGTAGGCGATCAGCTCGCCGCGCTTCACGTGCTGGCCGGCGGCGACGACGTAGCGGGTAAGGTGGCCGTAGCGGGTCTGGATGCCGTGGCCGTGGTCGATCTCGACCAGGTTGCCGTAGCCACCATTGTTCCACTCGGCGCGGTCGACGACGCCGTCGGCGGTCGCGTAGATCGGGGTTCCGAGCGGACCGGCGAGGTCGATGCCCGGGTGCATCGCCGCGCGGCCTTTGAACGGATCGGAGCGCACTCCGAAGCCCGAGGTGAAGCTGGTGCCGTGGACCGGCTCCATCGAGGGGATGGCGACGGTGCCCTGCTCCAGCGTCTCGAGCTTCTTCCAGCTCATGAACAGCGCCTTGAAATTGGGATCGGCGGCGCGGTCGCCGACGACCGGCTCGAACGGACCGCCCATACCCTGGTTGGCGCCGTCCCGCGCGAGACGCTCCGGCTTGAGGCCGAGGCGGCGAATCTCGCGCTCGGTGATCGAGTAACGCTGCTGGGCGACCTGCTTGATGGCGGCGACGTCGGCGCGCATCGCGCTGACCTCGCGCTGCATCCGTGCGACGTCGGCATTGGCCGGAGCCGGGGCGGCGGAAGCGATCTGCGCCGCGGCGAAGACCGACCAGAAAAGGGTGACGAGGGCGGCGACGACGGCGAAGAGCTGGAGGCCGGAGCCGACCCGGATGCGGCGAAGGGAGGTGCCGTCGTGGAGAAAAATATCGCGCGCCTTGAATATCTTGCGGAACGTTCCGCCAAGGTTCGCGTTCATCGTTCTGGTCGCCACAAGTCGGTCCTCGCTCGGCTCGCCGGAACACGCGTGTAGCGTGCACGGACGGGCCTGAAATCCTCATCCCATGGCGCTTGAAGCGCCTCGTTATCCGTCAGGAGTTGCCCCCTCCGCGACTGGATGAGCCGAGACTGTTAAACATATCCTTCCCCGTCCACCCCGGCATAATAATCCCGGGACAGACCGGCTTCGTCGCGCGCCGAGCCGTTGAACGGCGGCTTAATCGCACCGCGAAAGTAGGTGCCGATCAAACGTTTCCATTCCGAAACAGGCTCGATTCTCCGCGATTCACAGGCACTTTCGAACCATCTCGTGCCGACCGAGACGTGGCGGATCTCGTCGCGGTAGATGCGGTTCAGGATCGCCGCGGAGCGGGCGTCCCCGGCCGCTTCGAACCGGGCAACGGTGGCCGGAGTGACGTCGAGGCCGCGCGCTTCGAGCACCATCGGGACGACCGCCAGGCGCGGCAGCGGATCGGCGGCGGTCGCCGCCGCCGCGTCCCACAGCCCGTCATGGGCGGGAAGCGCGCCGTAGCCGGATCCGAGCGCCTTGAGCCGCCGGTCGAGCAGGGCGAAGTGCATCGCCTCGTCCGCGCCCACGGAAAACCAGTCGGCGACGAAATCCGGCGGAAAGGCCGCTCCGAACCGGCCGGCCATGTCGAAGGCGAGGTCGATCGCTCCGAATTCGATATGGGCGAGCGCGTGGAGCATCGCGATCCGGCCGCGCTCCGAGCCGCCCCGCCCGCGCTTGGGCATGCGCGACGCGGGCAGCAGCTCCGGCCGATCGGGGCGGGCGGGCCGATCCGGCATCTCGACGTCGAAGGCGAAGGCGAGCGCCCCCGCCCGCCAGGCCCGGGCAGCCCGCCGGGCGGCGCGGATCTTGTCGCGAGGATCGCCGGCGAGGAGCACGGACGCCGCCGCCTGGGCGACGGTGCGGGGCGGGGTCACGGGAGAAACCCCTCTCCCCCTGGGGGAGAGGGCAGGGTGAGGGGGTTCGGCCTCCGAGGGTCGCTCCGGACTCCGAACCCCCTCACCCCAACCCTCTCCCCCAAGGGGAGAGGGAGCCATATCCCCGACCACGTCATCATCGCCCCCGCCTGCCCCATCGGCCGCCGGGGCTCAAGCCGCACCCCTCGCTTATCGACAAGGCGCCGAGCCGCTTTCGACGTTCCGGCCGATTGATCGCGTCCCGGAACGAACTCATACTCGGCGCGCCGATAGGGACGCGCCCGGGGGGCGCGGCGGCGACAAAAGGGGACATCATGACCGATCTCGACGTGGCGATCATCGGCGGCGGCTGCGCCGGCACCTACGCCGCCTGGCGGCTCCAGCAGGAGCAGGGCGACGACCAGTCCATCGGGCTGTTCGAATATAGCGACCGCATCGGCGGCCGGCTCTACTCGGTGACCGTTCCAGGGATTCCCAGCCTCAAGGCCGAGCTGGGCGGGATGCGCTACATCCAGGAATCGCACAAGATGGTCGCCGACCTGGTCGAGCATCTCAAGCTCGCCACCCGCGACTTCCACATGGGCGCGCCCGAGCCGGTCGGCGCCAATTGCAACCTCTTCTACCTGCGCGGCAAGCACCTCCGGCTCCACGAGCTCAGCGATCCCGACAAGGTACCCTACAACATGGCCTGGTCGGAGCGCGGCATGGGCCCGACCAACCTCCAAATCCAGGTGATGAACAACATCTATCCGGGCATGGCGAATTTGAGCCTGTGCCAGCTGATGAAACTGAAGGTGTTCGGCCGCCCGCTGTGGAAATACGGCTTCTGGAACCTGATGTTCCGGGTGCTCTCCAACGAGGGCTATCAGTTCATGAAGGACGCCGGCGGCTACGACGCCAACGTCGCCAACGCCAATGCGGTGACCCAGCTTCCGGCGACCGAATATAGCGACGACACCGAATTCCTGACGCTCTGCGAGGGCTATCAGCACCTGCCCCTGACTCTGGCGAAGCAGTTCAACGAGCTGAAGGGCGGCAAGCTGGCGGCGGGCGGCCGGGTGTTCATGAACCATTGCCTGGCCGAGATCCGGACCGGCGAGGGCGAATATCGCTACGAGCTCCACTTCCACCCGACGGTGACGAAGGACGCGCGCACGAAGAAGGACGAGGCGGCGAAGCCGATCGTGGTGCGGGCGAAGCGGATCGTCCTCGCCCTCCCGCGCCGCTCGCTCGAGCTGGTCAAATGCGACGTGCTCGACCGCAACGACGATTATCTGAAGGACCGCAAGTCCGTCCTCATCCAGAGCGCGTTCAAGCTGTTCATGGCCTATGAGCAGCCCTGGTGGCGGACTCTGGGCCTCGTCGCCGGCCGATCGGTGACCGACCTGCCGATGCGGCAGATCTATTATTTCGGCACCGAGGGCGAGCAGAGGGGCGGCGAGCCCTTCCTCAACTCGCTGATCCAGGCGAGCTACAACGACATCTCCACCGTCCCCTTCTGGAAGGGGCTGGAGAAGGGCACGAAGTACGAAGGCTATATGCCCGCCTGCGTCGAGCCGGGGGTCACCAATCCGATCCCCGAGACCGAGCATTGCGCCACCCAGGAGATGGTCGAGGACTGCAACAAGCAGATCGCCCAGGTCCATGCCTTGCCCGAGCTGCCCATGCCCTATTCGGCGGTCTACCATACGTGGAACGAGGATCCGTACGGGGGCGGCTGGCACGAGTGGAAGGCCGAGTACCGGCTCGACCAGATCATGTGGCGGATGCTCAAGCCGCTCGCCAAGGAAGACATCCACATTTGCGGCGAGGCCTATTCGATCGGCCAGGGCTGGGTGGAAGGCGCCTTCTGCACCGCCGAGCAGATGCTGGAGAGCCATTTCGGGCTGAAGCGGCCGCGCTGGCTCGACAAGGATTATGCGATCATGCCCTGCCCCGAGGGCGGCTGCACCGACGTGGCGGAGGGCGACGAGAAGGATTCCAAGCGCGACCTTTGCGTTCCGACGCCTGACACGGCGGACCTCGTCGAGGAGCTGAACGACCTCACCCCGAGCTGCCTCGCCAAAAGGGACATCAGCTGATGGCCGCCCCCGGCTACACCGTCGCCCAATATCTGGTCGACCGGCTCGTCCAGTGCGGGCTCGAGCACGTCTTCGCCGTCCCCGGCGATTATGCGGCCCACTTCCTCGACGCGGTCGACAAGACTTCAGGGATAACGCGGGTCCCCAACATCAACGAGCTGGGAAGCGGCTATGCCGCCGACGGCTATGCCCGCTTTCGGGGGATCGGGGCCGCCTGCGTCCAGTACGGCGTCGGGACGTTCAGCGCCTTGAACTGCGCGGCCGGATCGTTCGTCGAGCGGGTTCCGGTCGCGATCATCTCGGCCAGCCCGTCGACCAAGGACCGGCGGCTCGAGACCGAGGAGGACATCCTCTTCCACCACTCCACCGGCGACCTCGATTCCGACCGGAGCATCTACGCCGAGGTGACCGTCGCCTCCGAGATCGTCGACGACGCCGACGAGGCTCCGGCGCAGATCGACCGCGCGATCACGGCGATGCTGACCTTCAGCCGGCCGATCTACATCGAGGTTCTCCAGGACATCTGGATCGCCGAATGCGCCCGGCCGGAGGGGAGGCTGGAGGCGGTGACCGTGGCGAGCGACCCGGACCCGCTCGCCGCGCTGCTTGAGGCCGCCTGGGAGCGGATCGAAGCGGCCGAGCGGCCGGTGCTGTGGTTCGGGATCGACGTCCAGCGCTTCGGCCTGCAGGACTCGGCCCAGCGGCTGGTCGAGGCGAGCGGCCTTCCCTTCACCACCACCAGCCTCGGCAAGACCGTTCTCGACGAGGACCAGCCCGCCTTCATCGGCACCTATGCCGACGCCGCCTCGCCGGCGGGAACGCGCGAGATCATGAAGGCGACCGACTGCCCGATCGCGCTTGGGACGATCATCACCGACGATTATCTGCCGATCATGAAGTCCAAATATGGAGCGATGATCGAGGTGAACGACGAGGAGGCGCGGATCGGCTGGGCGCGTTATTCCGGCATCGTCCTCGCCGACTTCCTCGACGGGCTAGCCGCCCGCTTCGAGGCGGACGAACGCTCGCCGCGCCCCTGCCCGCGCGCCCGGCGCGACGAGGAGCCGGAGGAGCCGGCCGACGGCGACGGCCTCACCTACAACCGCTTCTTCCGCCAGCTAACCAACTATCTGAAACAGGAGACGCTCACGGGCGAGACCGTCCTCGTGCTCGGCGAGAGCACCTCGCTCTACGTCTTCGGCAACCTTTTCGGACTGCCGCGCGACAGCTTCGTCGCCCAGGCCGCCTGGGGCTCGCTGGGACACGAGACGGGCTGCGCGCTCGGAGTCGCGCTCGGCTCCGGCAAGCGGCCGTACGTCGTCGCCGGCGACGGCGGATTCATGATGATATGCCAGGAACTGTCGAGCCTCGTCCGCGCGGGCGTAAACGCCGCGGTCTTCGTGATGAGCAACCGCGGCTATGCGATCGAGCAGGCTTTCGTGAACATCGACGCCTTCAAGCCGGGCGGCGAGTTCGCGGCCTACGACGTCCTTCCGGCCTGGGATTATCTGGCGCTCGCCAAGGCCTTCGGAGCGCGCGGCTTCCGGGTGGAGACGGGCAAAGACCTGGCCGGCGTTCTGGACGAGGTTAAGGGCCTGACCGGCGTGCCGGCGCTGATCGAGGTGGTCATCCCGCAAGACGATCTCGCGCCCCAGCTCAAGCGCCTCGCCTCGCCCCCGCCGAAGCTTAGGCGGACGTACCGGACGGGACCGATCTGCTAAGCTATCTCCTCCCCGCGTTTTCGCGGGGAGGAGATTAGTCACGGCAGCGCTCGGGCCGCCTCGAGCACTTGGTCGGCGTGGCCGGTGACCTTCACCTTGCGCCAGACCTTCTTCACCACCCCGTCACGGTCGACGAGGAAGGTCGCCCGGTCGATCCCCATATATTTGCGGCCGTACATCGATTTCTCGACCCAGGTGCCGAACGCCTCGCAGACCGAGCCGTCGGGATCGGAGGCGAGCGCCACCTTGAGCTCGTACTTGTCGATGAACTTGCGGTGCTTCTTGGAATCGTCCTTCGACACGCCGAGGATCCACGTCCCGGCTTTCTCGAACTCCTCGGCGAGCGCCGTGAAGGCCTGCGCCTCGGCGGTGCAGCCGGACGTGTCGTCCTTGGGATAAAAATAGAGGACGAGCTTCTGGCCGCTGAAGTCGGCCGGGCTGATCGCCTTGCCCTCGACGCTCTCCATCCTGACGTCGGGTACCGGATCGCCTTCGTTCACCATTGCCGTCCTCCTCGCGAGCGCCCGCGCGCTATGTCGCAGCGGGCCCGCCCCGGCAAGCCGTCAGCCGAACTCGCGGCGGCTAAGGTCGACGAGCATCAGGCCGATGAGGACGATCCCGCCGCCGGCGCCCAGCGCCAGCGCGAGGTCGGCTCGGGCGGGGTCGGAGGCGAGGGCGTTCGTCGGCAGCAGCCAGGGGAAATAGAGGCCCTGCCTCGAGCCGGTCGCGGCGACGGCGACGAAGGTGCCGCCGATCCCGACGACCAGCGGCGGGACGAAGCTTCTGAAGCGAAGCGCGGTCCAGAGCTGGATCGCGATCAGGAGCACGGCGCTTGCGGACATCCGCGCCAGCAGCGCCGCCGTCCCGCCCCAGTCATAGGCGCCGGTCAGCTGGCCGCCGCCCCTAAGGGCGTTCGCCACCGCTCCCGCGAGCGGCAAGGCCAGCCACAGAAGCACGCTCATCCCGGCGACCAGCAGGATGGCGACGACGGCCTTGGCGGCGTGGTGGCGCCAGCGGGCCACCGGCAAGGCGAGCAGGTGATTCCAGCTGCGCGAGCCATGCTCGATCTGGGCGAGCAGAACGGTGAGCGCCGTGACCGTCATCGGAAGCATGAAATAGGCCCAGATCGCCGCGGAGCCGACGCTGAACGTCGTCCAGCTTCGCGCCCGCGCCTGGTCGGTGAGGACGAGGATGCCGAGCAGCGCGACCATCGCCGGGGCGGCGCCGCACAGGAGAAGGGCGAGGGAACGCCGGAGCTTCGCGACCTCGCAGACGAGGGAAGTGAGCATGACGGCGTCTCCTAGGCGGCAAGATCGATCGGCGGAGCGACGAACAGCTCCTCGAGCGAAGGTTCGGCGACCTCGATGGCGAGGACGGGGATCCCCCGCTCCACCATCAGCACGTTGAGCGCGGGCATGTCCTTCGCCGCCGCGGCGGCGGAGCGGCGGTCGAGGGTCACCGTCTCATGGCCGTCGCTCGCCGCGACCAGGCCGGCTCCGGCGAGCAAGGCCACCAGACGGTCCGGCTCGCGCGTTCGGATGGCGACCCGCTGCCGGCCGCCCTTCACCTCGCCGAGCGTGCCCTGGCTGACCAGCCGGCCCCTCTCCATCACGCCGACATGCGTTGCGGTCTGCTCGATCTCGGAGAGGAGGTGGCTGGAGACGAAGACGGTCACCCCTTCGCGCTCCGGCAATTCGGCGACGAGCGCGCGCATGTCGCGGATGCCCTCGGGATCGAGGCCGTTGGTCGGCTCGTCGAGCACCAGCAGGCGCGGCCGGCCGATCAGCGCCCGCGCAACGCCGAGCCGCTGTCGCATTCCGAGCGAAAACCCGCCGACCCGCCGACTTTCGCACCCCGCCAGCCCGACCAGGTCGATGGCCCGGCCGATCTCCGCCGTCGGCGCGCCGAGCAGGCGGGCGGTGATCGCCAGATTCTCCTGCGCCGTCAGGTGATCGTAGTGGAAGGGTATCTCGACCATCGCGCCGACCTGTCGGGCCGCTTCCCGACGCCGGGCGACGTCGATCCCGAACAGGCGCGCCGCCCCGGCGCTCGGGCGGAGCAATCCGAGCAGGAGGCGGATCGTCGTCGTCTTCCCGGAACCGTTTCGGCCGAGAAAGCCGTAGACCGCCCGCTCCGGCACGGCGAGATCGATCCCATCAACGGCCGCAATCGCTCCGAAGCGCCGCGCCAGCCCCGCCGTCTCGATCGCCAGACCCATGCTTACCCCCCCGCCACTCGACAGAGCCTCACTATTTCTTTATCTAAGGCTTAATGAATTTAACTGTCAATTAAATTTATGGAGGAAGGAATGAGCAATCTCGCAGGGTTGCGCCGGCAGAGCCTTTGGCTTGCGCGGCTGACCCTGTGGCTGTTCTCGGCGACCGCGCTGATCCTCGTCATCGTCGTGGCCTTCCCGGGTTTCGGTTACGTCCGCCATCTTCCCGCCGCGCGGCTTCTGCCGTGGCTGCCGGCGATCGTGTACCTCTATGCCCTTTGGGCGATCCGCGGCGCCTTCCGCGGCTTCGCGCTCGGCGGAGCGTTCGGCGCGGAGATGGCCCGCGGCTGCAGCCGGGCCGGCATCGCCCTTGCCGTGGGCGGCACGCTCAGCGCGGTCGGAGTGCCCAACCTGCTGCGCTGGCTGACCGCCGCCGGGCTGATCGAGCGGATACCCGGCCAGTGGAGCGGAGTCCTCGTTTTCGACATCGCCTATCTGGCGGTGGGGGTGGTCGGGTTGGCGCTGGCCCTGATCGGCCGGCTGATGCGCCTGGCGGGCGAGGTGCAGTCGGAAGCCGAGGCGCTTCGCGAGGAAGTGGGCGCGTTCTTCTGATGCCGATCCGGATCAAGCTGGACGCGGTCCTTGCCGACCGCCGGATCAAGGCGAAGGAGCTCGCCCGCCGCATGAGGATCAGCGAGACCCAGCTCTCCCTGTTCCGTTCCGGCAAGGTCCGCGGAATCCGCTTCTCCACCCTCGCCGCGATGTGCGCGGTGCTAGAGTGCCGCCCGGGCGACCTTATCGACTATGATTTCGCGCCCGAGGATCTGACGGCCGAAGAGGAGACCGATCCCCCTTCGAAGGCGGGGAAAGGGTAGAAGCGGGGTCGGGCGGCTATTCCCCGCCCGCAACGCTCGCCCAAAGGCCGGCGACTCTCTCCCGCGCCCGCGCGTGCGCTTCGAGGAGCGCGCTCCAGCTTTCGAGGCCGCAAGCCTGGGCGACGAGCGGCCGGGTCGCCTCGGGCGGTTCGGCCGAGTCCGGCGAGACGAGCCGGAACATGACCAGCATCCGGGTCAGCAGGCGCAGGTCGGGGTCGGTGTCCGCCGGCACCAGCCCCGCCTCGAGAAGCTCGGCGATCGCCACCTCCAGATGCGGGTCGAGCCCGATCCCGTGGCGCAGCTGAAGCGTGTGGACGGCGAATTCGAGGTCGACGAGCCCGCCCGGGCCGCGCTTGATGTCGAACGGGCCGGAGGGCGGCTTGTGCCGGGCGATGTCGCCCCGCATCCGGACCGCGTCGGCCGTCATCCGGTCTGCGTCGCGGGGGCGGCGCAGGGTTTCGAGGATGATCGAGCCGAGCGCCGCCCGCCCCGCCGTCGAGCCGTAAAGCGGCCGTGCGCGCAGAAGCGCCATATGCTCCCACGTCCAGGCCTGCTCGCGCTGGTACCGCTCGAACCCTTCCAGCGACACGGCGAGCATTCCGTCTTCGCCGGACGGCCGAAGCCGGGTATCGACATCGTAGAGCGGGCCGGCCGCGGTCGGAACGCTGAGCGCGGCCGTCACCCGCGGCGCGAGGCGGTTGAAATAATCGGTCGCCCGAAGCGGCTTGGGACCGTCGGATTCCGCCTCATGCGTGCCGCTGAACAGATAGACGAGATCGAGGTCCGAAGCGTGGGTGAGGGCTTCGCCGCCCAGCCGGCCGAGCCCCATGACCAGCAGCTCCGAACCTGCCACCCGCCCGTGCCGCCGCTCGAACTCCTGGGTCGCGGCGGCGGCGAGGACGTTGATCGCCGCTTCCGCGATCCGCGAATAGCCTTCCGCCGCCTCGATGGGATCGGTTCGGGCGACGACGAGCTGGGCGCCGAGCGCGAAGCGGCGTTCGTTGACCCGAAGCCTCACCCGGTCGAGGACGAGCTGGTAATCCTCGTCCGCGCGCTCGGATCGAGCGAACTCCTCGATCAGCTCGGCCGTTGCGGGCACAGGCGCGAAGGCGCTGGCGTCGATCAGGCCGTCGAGCAGTTGCGGACGGCGCCCGAGCTGCTCGGCGAGGGCGGGCGCGTGGCTCAGGATCGTCGCCACCTGGCCGGTCAGCCCCGGACGGGCTTCCAGCAGCCGGTAGAAATTGACCCCGCTTGGAAGCCTCTGCACCACATCGTCGAACCGGTTCATCGCGCGCATCGGATCGGGGGCTTGGGCGAAGGCGTCGATCACCACCGGCAGCATCGCCTCGAACGCCTCCTGGGCCGCTCCGCTGCGCAGCGAGCGCGCCTTTCCCCCGCGCCAGCCGTCGATCCGCAGGCGCGCCGCGGCGGGATCCTCGAAGCCGGCGCGGGCGAGCTGGCTCTCCAGCTGGTCCCCGCCGAGCGGCAGGCGGCGCTCCTCATGGCCGGCGAGGCCGTCGTAGAGCGTCGCCACCCGGTCGACATGAGGCTGGAGCAGGGCGAGCAGCGCGGCGCCGTCCGCGAGCCCGTGAAGGCGCGCGACACTGTCGAGTTCGTCGGGGTCGCCGGGAAGGAGATGAGTCTGGCGATCGTCGACCATCTGAAGCCGGTGTTCCAGGGTTCGAAGCAGCCGGTACGCCTCTGCGAGCCGAGCGGCGCTTGCCGGATCGATCCGTCCCCCGGCGGCGAGGACGGCAAGCGCGTCGAGAGTCGCCGGTGCACGCAGGCCCGGCTCGCGTCCGCCATGGATCAGCTGGTGGATCTGGGCGTAGAATTCGACCTCGCGAATGCCGCCTCGGCCCCGCTTGAGCTCGTAGCCGGGGCCGAACGCCTGGCCCTGGGCATAATGGTCGCGGATCCGCCGGGTGATCGCCTGGATCTCGCCGATTGCTCCGAAATCGAGTGAGCGGCGCCAGACGAACGGATGGATGGCCTCGAGAAAGTAGCGCCCGAGCGCTTCGTCGCCGGCGGCGTGGCGGGCGCGGATGAAGGCGGCCCGTTCCCAGGGCAGGGCGCTCGATTCGTAATAGGAGATCGCGGCGTCGACCGGCAGGGCGATGGGAGTCACCTCGGGCGACGGGCGAAGCCGAAGGTCGACCCGGAAGACGAAGCCGTTCTCGTCGCGCTTCTGGAGAAGCTCGATCACCCGCTGGCCGATCCGCACCGCCGCCTGTCCCGGCTCCTCCCGCGCGCGCCTCGGCAGAGTCGCCGGATCGAACAGGAAGATCGGATCGATGTCGGAGGAGAAGTTGAGCTCGCGGCTGCCGTGCTTGCCCAGCGCGACGATAGCGAAGCCGCGCACCGGCTCCCCCGGCGTCCTTTCCTCGATCGCGGCGGCGAGCGCACGCTCCAGCGACCGGTCGGCGAGATCCGAAAGCGCCGCCATCAGCGCCTCGAGCCCGATCAGCCCGGCGAGGTCCGCCACGGCGAGCGCCGCTGCCAGCGCATTGCGCTCGCGCCGCAGCGCCGCGGCGACACCCGGCGCGTCCTCCCCCGCGCCCGCCGCGGCGGTGATCGCGCGATCGACGCTGCCCCGCGCAAGTGCTTCCGCAACCTCCGGAAATTGGCTCAGCTGGGCGCGAAGATAGGGCGAGTAGGCGCGGGCGCGGCGAAGCGCCTCGTTAACCGCCTCTTCACTCTGTGTCTCATTCATACAACAACCAAGATCAGTTCCGTTCGGGAGGCGCAACAGTTGAAACCGCCGGGCGTCCGGGGCGTTCTTACCCCCGTGAACACGATGAATCCGAGACGCGAGGCGATGATACAGGCTTCCCAGAGGCGGTTCGTAAAGGTGGCTCCGCCCACCGTACACGCGGGCGTGGGCAATGCCCTTCGTCAGGCTTTCGCCATGGACGGCGAGGTTCGCTCCCTTCAGATGTTCGAGGATCTCCTCATCCGCCTCGACGACGAGTGAAGCTAAGTCTCTTCCGTGCGGATCGCTGGAAGGACATCGGTTTTCGAAAAATCCTTACCGATGAAAAGAAGTGGCGCGTCTTGGGTCGCCGCTAGCGCATACGCGAAGCAATCGCCGAAGTTCAAACCGGCGGGATGTACGCCTTTCCCCCATCGGGCGTGAACGGCGCCGACAGTGCGTGCAAACCCCGCTGTGACCGGTATTACGTCGATCTGAGCGGCTCGTGCCAGGTCCGTTAGTTCCTGTTCGATCCCTCGGTGGTGAGCGACGATGTACGCTTCAGCCAGGGTACCGGCGGAGACCAGTATCTCCTCATCGCTCTTGAGGATTGTTTTACAGGCAAAGCCCTCCGCCTCTCCCGTCAGCGCTGCAATGAGAGCGGACGTGTCTGCGACGATCGAGCCGGCAGCCCGGTCTCGGGGTCATAAAGGAAGTCCTGGCTTCTCGCGGCGCTCGGTCCGGGAACGGCCTTCGCGGCCGCCGCCGCGCATATATCGTCTATAAGTGCGCGGCGTGCAGCCGGATCGTCACCCCTTTTCGGCGGTAGCAGACGGCCGTTCGGCTCACCGGCAGAGGTCAACTCCCGTTCGTCGCCGCTCCGGGCCCGGCGCAGGAGGTCGGCCAAATGGGCCTCCGCATCGCTGACGGCGATCTTCATGGCATTTCTCCTAACGAGGAGTTTACGCCACAACTGCACGCTAATCAATGGGTACTCAGGACGTGCCCGGATCCCTGTCGCGGCTAAGCTCGTCGACTTCGGCCATGATGCTGGCAAGCGCCGACTGGCCGCCCTCATTCTCGTGCTCGCGGCGCGAGGGGAGCTTGCCTTCGGCGAGGAGGTGCTCGAGGGCGACCCGGCCGCGGGCGACCCGGCTCTTGATCGTTCCGACCGCGCAGCCGCAGATCTCGGCCGCTTCCTCATAGGCGAAGCCGCCGGCGCCGACGAGGATCAGCGCCTCGCGCTGCGGCTGCGGAAGATGGAGCAGGGCGCGCTGCATGTCGGTGAGTTCGACGTGGCGGTCCTGGCTGGCCGGGGCGGCGAGCATCTTCGACGCGGTGATCTCGTCCCACTCGCCCTTGAACCGGGCGCGGCGCATCTGGCTTAGGAACAGGTTGCGCAGGATGATGAAGGTCCAGGCGCGCATGTTGGTGCCGGCTTGGAAGCGTTTGCGCGCGGCCCACGCCTTGAGGAGGGTCTCCTGCACCAGGTCGTCCGCGAGGTCCCGGCTGCCCGAGAGCGAGCGGCCGAAGGCGCGCAGATGCGGGATGACCTGCGCGAGCTGGTCCTTGAACTCGTCGTCGGGAAGCGGAACGGGCTCCGGGCGCGGCGCCTCGAAGCCTTCCTCCTCTTCATCCGTGATCACCGGCTGCCGGCTCAAACTGCCCCCGTCAAACGCTGTACTGATTTCGCTCATGCATGTCGTCGGAGGCGGCGCGGCGCCCCCCTCTCCCTGGGATGTAGGCGGCTACCGCCAGATGAGCAACACAAGCAGGAAGGCCACCACGACGAGCCCAAGGCTTACGGGAAGGATGACTCGAGTCATGTGGTTGGACTGCCCCGCCCGCGCACGTGTAGTATCGGTGTGGCGCTCGCGCTCGTCCATGGTCCCTCGGCTCGATATCGTTTCAGTCGGGCAACGCCCGCTGGCCGGCGGGGTTCCTTGGGAGGCCGGGGCCAGTCGCTTTTCCCGCGGGCGGCGGGCAAATTCCCGCCGCCGTGAGGAAAAAGACCGTCCCCTTCTTTTCCGCTCAGGCGGGGATGGTCGCGTTGTCGAAGAACAGCGCCTGCGCGATCGCCGCCTTCACCGTCGAGCGCTGGAAAGGCTTGGTGATCAGGAAGGTCGGCTCGGGCCGCTCGCCGGTCAGCAGGCGCTCCGGGAAGGCGGTGATGAAGATCACCGGAACCGAGAATTCCGCCAGGATGTCCTTTACGGCGTCGATTCCGGAACTGTCGTCGGCGAGCTGGATGTCGGCAAGGACCAGTCCGGGACGGCGCGCCATCGCCTGCGCCACCGCCTCGTCGCGGGTCACCGCAACTCCGGTGACGTTGTGGCCGAGGTCGCGGACGATCGTTTCGATGTCCATGGCGATGATCGGCTCGTCCTCGATGATCAGAACTTCGGCGCGGGTCTGCCGCTCGATCTCGGCAAGCGCCTCGGCGACCAGCCGCTCGACCTCGTCCGGTCCCGCGCCGATCAGGTAGCCGGCATCCTCCGGGGTGAAGCCCTCCATCGCAGTCAGCAGCAGCGCCTGGCGAGACAATGGGGTGATCTGGGCGAGGCGTGCGTGAGCGATGCCCTCCGGATCGTCGCTTGCGACCGCGCCGGGATCCTCCTCGATATTCGCCGACGACCAGATGGCGTGGAACGTCCGGTAAAGGCCGAGCCGCGGATCGACGTCGCGCGGAAAGTCGCCCGGGGCGGCGACGATCGCCTCCAGGGTGGCGCGGACGAACGCATCGCCGTGATTCTGGGTGCCGGTGAGCGCGCGGGCGTAGCGCCGCAGGAAAGGCAGATGGGGCGCGAGGTCCTGGCCGAGCGACATTTTCGTTACGACTCCTGTGGCGAATTTGCGATGTCTATTGAGAGCGCGCACGGCGCTTTGCAACCCCGCCGAACGGAGGTGGCAATGCCCGCGCGCGTTCGGGAAAACGGCCCTGCCCGCTCCCTTTCGAGACGGTGGAACCAACGGACGACTTTTTTGTTTCAAGGCGGACTGCAGGCCATTAATGGCCGCGGGGTGGGTCTGCGCATCGTCGTTCCACGCGAAGGAGCCGGTGGCGGACTCCTGTTTGGACGAGCGGGCGCGGCGCCGGCCGCGAGGGGACACGGAATTTGATCTTCGAGGACGACAGGGATCGCCGGCGCAGGACAGAGCAGAGCCCGGAGACCGACGCCACTTTTACCCCCAGGACGAAGAAGAAGCGCGGCTCGACTCCCGAAGTCGGCCATGCCCTTCGTGCCGCCTACGAACAGGCGGTGAGGGAAGACATCCCGCCCGAAATGCTCGCCCTGCTCGGCAAGCTGGGCTAAAGAGCGGCCGCTTCGCGCGGCGACCGGTTTGAATGTGACGATTACGAACACAAGCAGGACAGGGCGCTTCGGCCGACTGTCCACCGGGCTGAAGATGCTGCTGATCCTTTCGGCCGCGCTTCTCCCGTTGGGTCTCGTCGCGATCGTCGTCTCGCTGCACAGCGCCCAGCAGAAGAATGAGGAGCGGCGCGCCGAGACGTTCGCAAGGCTCGCCTTCAAGGCGCAGCGGCTCAATGCCGCCTTCTCGCGCTCCATCCTCACCATCCGCACGGCAAGCGCGGCCATCGCCATGTCGCCGCCCAATTCCGGAGTCTGCGAGACCACTCTCGGTCGCCTGGAGGAGGGGCCGGTACGGGCCCGCTACGCCCTCTACGGCCGAAGCAACCGGCTGCAATGCGCCAGCGCCGGCTTCGCTTTGCCCCAGGCGATGCGGATCGCCCGCCGGGCCGGCATCCGCGCCGAGATCCAGCCGAACGGCGAGGCGATGCGGCTCTTCGTCTACGGCGATTCGGGCGGGCTCGAAGGGATTGCCGAATATCCCCGCTCGCAGCTGTCGGAGCTTACCTACATTCCGGGCACCAGCCGCAACTTCGACCTGGAGCTGACCCAGCCCGGCGGCGCGTCGATGGTGCTTCGCGACCAGTTCGAAGGAGGACCGTTCGTCGAGACGGTGCGCGGCTCGGAACCGATCGCGGGCGGCCAGCTGCGCCTGTCGATCACGCTGGGCGCCCGGCCGATCGGCGCGGTCGACCTGGTGATGATCCTTCTTCCGGTGCTGATGTGGCTCGCCGCGGCGCTGATCGGCTGGCTGATCCTCGAGCGCTACCTCCTTCGCCCGCTCTCGCGCCTGCAGCGCGCCGTCTCCGCCTACCGGCCCGGCGATTCGGACATCGGGCTTCCCAAACTCGCCACGCCGGCGCGGGAGATCGACGAGCTCGGCGAGGCTTTCGACCAGGTCGTCCGGACGGTCTCGCGCCACGAAGCGGAGCTGGAAGCGGCGGTGGAGCGGCAGATCAAGCTCGTCCGCGAGGTCCACCACCGGGTCAAGAACAACCTCCAGGTCGTCGCCTCGCTCCTGAACCTCCACGCCCGCGGCTCACCCAATGAGCAGGTCTCGGCCGCCTATGCCTCGATCCAGCGCCGGGTCGACGCCCTCGCCGTCGTCCACCGCAACCACTATGCCGAGCTCGAGGAGAATCGCGGGGTGGCGCTCAAGCCGCTCATCTCGGAGCTCGCGGCGAACCTTCGCGCGACCGCGCCCGCGTCCGCGGCGCAGATGGTCATCCGGCTCGACCTCGAGCCTTATTACGCCACCCAGGACGTCGCCGTGTCGGTCGCCTTCCTGGTCACGGAAATGGCGGAATATGCGATGTTCTGCGGCGCTCCGTCGGTCGCCATCTCGCTGACCGGCGAAGGCGCCGCCAACGTCGCCGCGCTTGCCGTGGATTCGGCGAGCCTTCGCGAGGGCGCGCCCTGCGACCCGGCGCTCACCGACCGGTTCGAGCGGATCGTCACCGGCCTGTCGCGCCAGCTTCGAAGCACGATCGCGCGCGACTCGGTCGAAGGCCGCTACAGCCTCTCCATCGCCGTCGTCGACAAGGCGGAGCGAGGGTAGAGCGGGCGGCCGGGGCCGTTTCGGCGGATCGCTCCCAAGCCTTTTCGAGCCGGCTAACCGCACTGCGTCGCGATCGCGTCCAGCCGGGAGTCCACCGCGCGCTGACGCTCGATCAACGCGACGGGATCCGGCGGGGGCGGGGCCAAGGCGGCCTCGCGCGCCCGCTTCTTCTTCCCCGCCGATTTCGCCGCGGCGCCGACTCCGGCGCTGACCGCGGCGCCGATCCCGAACGGCAAGAGGAGGGTCGCGGCGGTTCCCGCAACGGCGCCTCCGACCGCGCCGGCGCCGGGCTTGCGCCTCTTCTTGCGGCCCATGGCGAGATCGGTCACCGCCTCGCGGAGCGCCGCCCGCTCGGCGATCAGGGCGCTCTTCTCGGCCGCCGCCGCCGGGCAGCCGCCGGGGTCCGGCGCCGCCGCCGCCGGCTGGGCGCGCGCGGGCGCGGCGGCGACCGCCAAGGCGAGGAGCGGGAGGAGGAGGCGCCGCATCCTTGCGTCCATAGCCGCCCCGGCCCGCCCCCGCCACCGCTCCGCCCGACGACTCGGCGAAACGACCGGCGGACCTTACGGCCCTCCGCTTCGTTACGCGGCCGGCAGGGGAAGAGTGACAGGAGTAAACCAGATGAAGTTGAAGATGCTTGCCGCCGCGGCCGCGGCGATGATGATGACCGGGTTCGCCGCCGCTCCGGCCGACGCGCAGATGCGCGGCGACATGCAGGGCGGAATGCGCGAGCGCACCGTCGTCCGCACCACCACCGTCGTCCATCGCGACAACGGCCGCCACATGGGCTGGCGCAACAACCACCGCCGCCGGCAGGTCTGCCGCACCACCTGGCGTCACCACCAGCGCCACCGCGTCTGCACCTGGCGCTACCGCTAAGGCGCGCCGAGCCGAAGGGGACCGGCGCATCGCGCCGGCCCCCTACGGCGAAGAGCCGCGCCAAGCCGGCCAGCCTGCGGGCGCCGCCCGACAGGACTGACGTCACGGGACTTGCTCCCGTGACGGCCCCGGCGCTCATGGGTCGCGAGGAGACGGCGCGAGAATCGACGCGGAAGAGCCTGCGGTTTTTTCCTAGCGAAGCGTCCGCGCAGGCTTGCGTGCCGGGCAATGTTCTGCCTATGTTCTTCCTATCATGCCGCTGCCGATTCGCCCTTCATGCCGCCGCCGCCGAGCCCGCCCGGGCGGCGCGCGATGAACTTCTTCGTCCCCCTCGACGTCGGCCCGTCCAAGGCCGAGACGCTGTGGCGCACCGCCCGCGACCTGCTCGACGAGATGGGCTTCCCGACCCGCGAGCGGCGCATCCACGCCCTCTTCTTCTGGCGCGGCGAGCATCAGCGGGTCCTCCAGGTCGGCCTCGACGAGGAGCTGAGCGGCGAGCCCGTGCTGATGATCTTCCAGTCCTCCAACGCCCCCTTCTACTGGGTCTGCACGATGCTGAACGGCCTCGTCGACGGAAGCCCGATCGCGGTTCCGGAGAGCGAAGTGGTGTGCGTCATGGGGTTCGACGAGGACAAAGCCGCCAAGCCTAAGAGCGCCGGCGTGCAACGCCGCCGCGCTTAGGCGAGAGACGGCGAGTCCCGACCGGCGAGGCGCGCGGCCGAGAGCCGCGCGAACTCGTCTGACGTCACGCGTAGCACCGCGAGCAAGGCGAACGGCACGAAGGGCCGCTTCGCCTTGGTCAGGAGATGCGAAGCGCCGGCCAGCCTGCGGGTGAGCGAAGCGAAAGCGACAGGACTGACGTCACGAATTCAGTTCGTGACGGCCCCTTTCCTCACTCCTCCCCCGCCAACCGCCGCAAATCCCCCCGAACCGCCGCGATCACCTCCTCGTCAACCGAATGAGGCTCCACCTCATGCGCGAACACCAGCTCCACCTTCACCGCCAGCGCCGCGACATCCGGCGCCGCCGCACCGATCACCCGCCGAACCGCCGCGGACAGCGCCTCCGCCGCCGCCCGATGCCCCGGCAGCACCGCTTCCTCCTCGTCGAACCGATACCCGGCGCAAGCCGCCTCCACCCGCCGAAGCCCCTCCTCCGCTGTCCGAAAGGCCGCTAAGGCGGCGTCCCACTCCTCCCCCGGAGGGGGAGGGGGACCGGGTGAAACCCGGTGGAGGGGGCCTCGAGCCTCCACAGCTTCCGGAGCCGAGACAAACGGAATAGAAACCGCCGCGCCTAGCAAGGCGCGCCGTTCCCGATTAAGCTGCCCAGCAGCCATCCTCCGCCTCCTCGAAACGGGCGTCAGGGGGTCAGGACCGAAAGCGAGACAGCCACCTCGCTCCGGTTCGAATACTCGTAACTCCTATTCCGGAGCAGGTCAATACCCGTTAACGAGAAAAGAGGCCGCGGGCGGCCGAAGACGGGGATCGGGCCTGTGGTCGGAGTGCGGCTATATCCAGACATTGAGGATGCGCTGGAGGCCTGGATCATGCAGCAGCCGGAGCCGAAGCCCTCCAAGCCGGAGGCGGTTCGACGCCTGCTCCGGGAAGCGCTTCTTATTAAGCGAGAAGCGACATACCGTTTCCAGCCGGCCAAGTCAGGTGTACAGACTAAGCGATAAGGATGGACCATGGATTTAGCTCAACAGGTGGATATTGCCGATGTTGAGCGGTACCTGTCCGACATCGAGGCAGCCATTGGCAGCGTAGACCTCACATATCCGGCGCTGCTCCGGGGACGGGGTGTCGGAGCCGAGGCTGCTTTTGTCCAGTTTCTGTTGACTTGGGCGAACAGATCCGATTCACGGAAGATCGTACTTTTAGATACTCTTCCCGCAGAGGAATACGCGGCTCGGCTTTCGGAACGGATTTCGGGCCGAGTGGCAGCGCTTGTGTGCACCAGCGCACGACGTCGCCGGGGGGGTACCGATTACGCTCGCTTGGTTAAGGGCTCCACAGAACGCGCGTTACTTGATAACTACTATACCAGCTCGATTGGCCGGCAAAACGTCAGCGGAAGATCAATTGCCGTTGTCTGCGCCGACACTGCCGGCTTCGGAGAGCCTCGGTCGGTGTATGACATCGACATAAGCGGTGGATGGGAGGTGAAAGACCCTCTCGGGTTCGAAGCTATAGTCGAGGGGGCCCTGTCCGCTATAATCTTCGACGTATACGATAGGGATTTGAGCGTAGATAAAGAATTTACGCAGGCTGCAGCGAGCCTGTTGTTCGAGTTGTTCTCTAATACGCACGACCACGCTCGTTCTGGTTTCTCTGGTGAGCCGCTGTCATCGTCATGCCGCGGGTTTCAAATTCGAGTCGTCGAGGCAGAGGACAGGGTGCTCCTAGATGCGGCTCAAGGCTACGCACCATTGCAGTCGTACCTAAGGCAGCTGCCCTCGGGGCGCGGACTGCATAGACATATTCTAGAAATCTCGGTCTTCGACGCCGGCCTCGGTTTCGCTCAGCAATTCACGAAAAAGATGCTCGCGAGTCTTTCGCTTGCGGAAGAACGCGCTGCCGTCGACCGTTGCTTTGCAAGGGGCGTGACCACGAAGTCGCACCGGCGATATGGACAGGGCCTTCCGCAGGTTGTCACGCTTTTAAGGCAGAGACACGGCTTCATACGACTTCGGACTGGCCGGCTGTCTCTCTCCCGCGACCTTGGTTTGGAAGCCTCAAGGACCCGTGAAGAAATACCGTCATTCGAAGAATGGCATCCAGCAACTTCCTCTGCATGTGCTGCAATCCAAGGCAGCTGTTTAACTGTGCTGATGCCAATCGAGAAGCTATCTCGGTGAAGTCCTTATTTGTAGCCCGCATTACCATCTTGCACCAGGAGCGATCTCGCGACACCCTCGTCCTCTTCAATGCGTCATCAACAGTGGACGAGCTGGCACTTGCTGCAGAGCTGAGGAATGATCTGGAAGAGAATCTTGAGCCACATGACGTCGTGATCGTAGTCAATGACGCTCACCTTCCTGAAGCGTACGCGACGCTCGATCGGTCGACTTACTTTGCTCAAGCGATAGACCGGTACCGGCCGGGAGTAAGGTTAAGCCTCGTAGGGTTCGACGGGCTGGGGCGAGAGGTGCGGCGCCGGTCGGTAGGACGTGGAACCCTGGAGAGCGATCTTCCCTTGGCTGCAGTCATTCGGCCCTGCTTAACACGTATCTTCCGGCTTCGGGGCGGCTTTGTTGAGGCCTCTCCAAACTACCATTTCGAAAACCCCTCGGGAAAACACACGACACGCTTTATCCGCCTCTCAAACCTCATATCGCACCATGCGGAGATCGCCTTCATGGCATTCTGCATCCTGCCTGCAATACCCGAGAAATGCACTGCGGTGTATACTGACACTCCAGCCGTGTTTCCGCTCATCGCGAGCGTGAACGAGCACCGTCGCTATACTCCGGCACTCTCGGACTTTGTCCCGACCGAAAACTTCAGCTCGTACTCAGCCATAGAGAGCGGCAATAGGCTCGATCCCAAAGATAGTGTCGTGCTCATCTCGGCGTCCTCAAGCGGCTCTCTGGCGAACGATATCCACAATGCTCTTGGATATCCCAAGGGCCAGATTTGGCACATGTTGTTCAACGGCCCGGCCGCATCTGAGCACCAAGTTATCTGCGATCTAGGGTTCGATGCGGAAAAAAATCCAGAAGGCGTTCAGCGCACGTCGCCCGACTACCGTGGCGGCTCCTGTGCGTACTGTGCAGCAGGCTCATTCCCAATCCCATTGAAGGGAGACCAGTTCGAGCTTCCGGGACCGCAGCTTGACGCGATTCAGCTTGCCCGCCCGGACGAGCCAACCGGCCTTCGCCGGATGATCGCAAGCTACGCGGGGAAAGGTGTTTTCGGAGTTGGGATGGGTGCCCGTCAAAGCGGCTTTGCCCGTCAATACAATGTGAACGCCCTGAGCCTGGCCGCTGTGGATTCCTTCGTAACGACCTTCGACTACATACTGCTGAGGTCGCTACCCTTTGCCTGTGAGCATGTAATCTACCTAGATAAGCCCTCGCGACCCCTAGCCGACGAAGCGGTAAAGGTAATGGTCGAGGGAGGTGCCAAGCCTCCGCGGCTGCTAAGCCGAGATCAGCTAGGGGAGATCCCACTGGGCGTTCAGACGCCCGTCGTTGTAATCGCCGCGGTGGTTGAAAGCGGCAGAAGCCTCCTAGACTTGAGTCGCGACTTACGCTCCATATGTACCAGGGGACCCCTCATTTATGTCATCGGGCTCAGCAAAACGAATGGCAGCCCTCGCCGAGAGGACTTGGATATAAACCTAGCGATGGCGGACCGCCCAATCCGTCACGAGGTGGTCACTTGCGAGCGTGTCCTTCTCCCGTCTTCGTCGGAAGGTCACGCGTGGCATCGCGAAAGGGAGCTGCTCGCTAGAATGAGGGGGATCGGGGCAGTTCCTGACGACCTTCTAGATTTCACTGACAAGAGGCTAGCGCTTCTGAGAAACGAACGCACAATTCTTTACGACGACCTATTCTGGACCAATGGGAATGGACCGCCCCTGAAGGTTCAGCCGGGATTCGTGTTCGCTGACCGCGCAAAGACGGGATCATACCTCCAAGCTGACGTTTTCTTTACGGTCAGCTCCGTTCTTCAGAAGCTAAGAGCAGCGGGCGTAGGTGGCAGCGGATCGCGGGGTATTCGGGCGAATTGGTTTCAGCAGACCTTACTTTCTCCAGAAAACTTCGGACGATTCAACGACGGTGCAATTCAGGCCAGCTTATTGAGAGCCGGCTCGCCACGAGAGCTGAACTATTCCGGGGATGAAGATCTCAGCAGAGAGGCCGCTCGCATAATAGGTAGGATAGTCCGAAGCGCCAGTGAAACACGTGGCGAAGCTGCAGCAGAATTTTTGATTGCCATTGCGACGCGGTCGCTTCTCCTGCGGCCCCAAGACTTAAGCACGGTCTTGCAGGGGGTGCCTGACCTCCCACGGCTCAGCTTTCTGCGGGCCGCCTGCGACGTGTTCGCCCAAGGAAAGTAGCACGTCTAGGGTGAAGGATTCCTGGTCATTGTTGAGTTCGCTGAACGCGCTCTCTTGTGAAGACGGCACTTACAATGTCTGCAAACTCTTTACTGACTAAAGTGAAGAAGAAGGGCGCATATCAGCCTGCCTCACTCCTCACCCATCCGCAGCGCGGCTATAAACGCCTCCTGCGGAATGCTCACCGAGCCGTATTCCCGCATCCTCTTCTTCCCCTCCTTCTGCTTCTCCAGGAGCTTCCGCTTCCGCGTCGCATCGCCGCCATAGCATTTCGCCGTCACGTCCTTCCTTAGTGCCGCGATCGTTTCCCTCGCGATGACCTTGCCGCCAATCGCGGCCTGGATGGGGATCTTGAAGAGGTGCCTTGGGATCAGGTCCTTCAACCGCTCGCACATGTGCCTCCCCCTCGCCTCCGCCGCCGCCCGGTGGACGATCATGCTCAGCGCGTCGACCGGCTCGTTGTTGACGAGGATGTTCATCTTGACGAGGTCGCCCTCGCGGTGGCCGATCTGGTGGTAGTCGAAGCTCGCATAGCCGCGCGAGATGCTCTTCAGGCGGTCGTAGAAGTCGAAGACCACTTCGTTGAGCGGAAGCTCGTAGGTGAGCTGGGCCCGGCCGGCGACGTAGGTCAGGTTTTTCTGGATTCCGCGGCGGTCCTGGCAGAGCTTGAGGATGGGGCCGAGATATTCGTCGGGAACGTAGATGACCGCCTCGATCCACGGCTCCTCGATGGACGCGATCCGGTTCGGGTCGGGCATGTCGGCCGGGTTGTGGAGCTCGACCATCGTCGCGCCCGACGGGTCCTTGTGGGTGAAATAGATCTTGTAGACCACCGACGGCGCGGTCGTGATCAGGTCGAGATCATATTCGCGGGTCAGGCGCTCCTGGATGATCTCGAGGTGGAGGAGGCCGAGGAAGCCGCAGCGGAAGCCGAAGCCGAGCGCCGCGGAGGTCTCCATCTCGAACGAGAAGCTGGCGTCGTTGAGGCGGAGCTTGGAAATGCTCTCGCGCAATTTCTCGAAGTCGGCGGCGTCGACCGGGAAGAGGCCGCAGAAGACGACCGGCTGGACCAGCTTGAAGCCGGGCAGCGCCTCGGCGGCGGGGCGGCGCGCGTCGGTGATCGTGTCGCCGACGCGGGTCTCGGTGATGTCCTTGATCTGGGCGGTGATGAAGCCGATCTCGCCCGGCCCGAGCTCGGGGAGTTGCTCGATCTTCGGACGGAAGGCGCCGACCCGGTCGACCAGGTGGGTGGTTCCGGCGGCCATGAAGCTGACGTTCTGGCCCTTGCGGATGGCGCCGTCGATGACCCGGACGAGGATGACGACGCCCAGATAGGGGTCGTACCAGCTGTCGACGAGCATGGCTTTGAGCGGCGCGCCCCGATCCCCCTTCGGAGGGGGTATTCTCGTGACGATCGCTTCCAGCACCTCGGCGATGCCGATGCCGCTCTTCGCGGAGGTGAGGACGGCGTCGTCGGCGGGAAGGCCGACGATATCCTCAATCTCTTTGCGCACCTTGTCCGGATCGGCGGCGGGAAGGTCGATCTTGTTGATGACGGGCACGATCTCATGGTCGTGCTCGATCGACTGGTAGACGTTGGCCAGCGTCTGCGCCTCGACGCCCTGCGCCGCGTCGACGACGAGCAGCGCGCCTTCGCAGGCGGCGAGGGAGCGGGAGACTTCGTAGGCGAAGTCGACATGGCCCGGCGTGTCCATGAGATTGAGGACGTAATCGAGCCCGTCCTTGGCGCGGTAGGCGAGCCGGACGGTCTGCGCCTTGATGGTGATCCCGCGCTCCTGCTCGATCTCCATATTGTCGAGCACCTGGCTGGTCATCTCGCGCTCGGTGAGCCCGCCGGTCGACTGGATCAGCCGGTCGGCGAGCGTCGACTTGCCGTGGTCGATATGGGCGATGATGGAGAAATTCCGGATTCGGTTAAGGTCCGTCATGGTCTTTTCGTGTTTTATGGAGTTGCCCCGCCCTAGCAGAGGGGGCGGGGGAGGCAAAGCGCAGCGGGAAGCGCGACCGGCCGGGCGCCTAGCGCAGCTTGCTTTGTAGCCACCGCCGCCGGGCAAGGGTGAAGGTGTAAGCGAGGCCCGCCCCGACGGACAGCAGGATCACGGCGTGGAGGGCCAGGCCGGCGACGAAATGAAGCCGACTGACGGACCATCGGACCGCGATCTCGGGATCGGACAGGCCGGTGATGAGCAGCGGGCCGCCGTTCAGGCCCCTCCAGACCCGGACGAGCTCGACCGCCAGCACGGTCGAAAGCACCGGCACGCCCAGCAGCAGCGTCACGTAGTCGCCGACGGTGAGGCGTTCGTGCGGGCGGGTCTCGGCCGCCGGCCATTCCTGCCGCTCGTCTGTCATTCCAGGCTCCAACTTCGAACGCGGCTCGCCAGGCGACGCGGATCAGGTGATCGACCCGACCTTCTCGCCTTCGCGCCAGACGTCGCAGACCGGGCAGTCGGGATCGGCGGCGGCGGTCTCGACCGCCTGCTTGTCGTCGTTGGCGAGCACGTCGCGGCGCTTCACCACCGCGCCGCCGCGCCCGGCAAGCTTGTTGATCCGGTAATGCCTCATCGCCTCCCCTTCCCCGCGCTCTTCCTGCACGAGCGCGCGCGGCGCTTCAAGCCGGCTTCACGGCTGACGCAGGGACGGAAGGCCCATCTCGGCGGCGAGGGCGTGGAGCGGCGACATGCTCGGCCGCGCGCCCACCTCGCCGAGCCAGCGGCCGAGGCCGGGGCCGGGGCTCACCCGGATCGCGCCCCAGCCGACGAGGCCGGCGAAGCCGAGGAAGGCGGTGAGGTCCGCCATGGTGAAGCGGTCCCCGGCGAGGAAGCGCGTTTGCGCCAGCCGCTCCTCGACGAGCGCGAGGAGCGGCGCGGTCTTCGCGGCCTCGCCCCGCGCCCAGTCGGGGAATTGGGCGAGCATGCCGGCGAACATCGGCTGGGTGTGGTGGCCGAACTCGATCCCCGGAGCCAACAGCCCGAGCTCGGCGCGCCGCTCCCACATCGCGACGAGCGCCCGCTCCTCGGCGCCCTCGCCGAACAGCGGCGTGCCCGGCGTGACGGCGTCGAGATACTGGCAGATGGTCAGCGACTCGGTGATGGAGAGGCCGCCCTCCGTCTCCAGCACCGGAACGGTGCGAAGCGGGCTGACCCGTCCATATTCCTCGGGTGAAAGCGTGCCGACGTCGACGGTCGGAACCTCTATCCCGCGCTCGGCGAGGAAGATCAGGACCTTGAGCGCATTGGGCGCGATCGGCCGTATGTAGAGCCGCATGGACAATTCCCCTCGTGCATCTTCAGCTAAGTCAGGCCGGAACCTACCGGCGGCGTGCGTTGCCTTCCTCGTCCTCCGCCATATCGACGGCGGCGCGGGCCGCGTACAGGCCGAGCATCGACAACAGCCACGCAATCACGAAGAGGAAAGTCACCGACGCCTCCGGATAGTGGCGGCCGGTCCAGCGCCAGACGAGCAACGTCCATAAGGAGAAGCCGAGGCCGGAAACGGTCAGGAACATGACCCGATGGGCCCGCTTGAACAACAGCAGCGCGATCCCGGCGGCAATCCCCGCGGCGATCAGGCCGGTCGCTCCGGCGACTATCGCCTGCCCGAGCATCGACTGTCCGGGAGTCATGGCGAGGACATTGTGCACCTTCACGCCCGTCACCTTTCCGAACAGGTGCGCCACGACGAACGAGACCGCGAGCAGCGGCACGCCGGCAACCGAAGCGACGATGCCGCCGAGGATCCCGGACGCGACGGACCTCGGCTGCTCGATCGCGGCCGAGCCGGAATAGGCCTTGGCTGGATGTTCTTCCACGCCTCCGTTCTCCTCAGCAGGCTCTCGCCTCGCGCCTTGTCCGGCTGTTCACTCGGCCTCGGCTTCGGTTGCGGCGACGCCCGCCCCGGCGGCGGCGATGATCTTGCCTTGAGCGGTTGCCAGGAAGCCCGCTCCGGCCGGCTTCGCAGCGGGAGCTTCTGCTGGCGCCGGAGCCAAAGCCGAAGTCGAAGGCGGAGGCGGAGGCGATTGCCTCCCGCCGCTCAGCAATTGCGCCTTTTGAGCGTCGAATTCCGAGTCCGTGAGGATGCCCCGCTCGCGCAGCGCCGCCAATTTGGTGAGCTCGTCCGTCAGATCCGACATGCCGTCCCCTGTGATTGAGCTGAAGTCTTGGTCCCGACGCCCGGACCGCCGGTCGAGCGTTACGAGCGGGGGCCGCCGAGCAGCCTGGCCTTCTCGGCCTAGAACTCCCGGGCCGACAGGAAGCCTTTGTCCCGAAGGTCGGCGAGGCCGGCCAAATCGTCCGCGAGGCTCGAGGAGGTCGGCCCGGAGACCGGCTGCGCTTCGCTCGCGGGCCGAGCCGGGTCCGGCCCGTGCCTCCTTGCCCTGAACAGGAATGCCGCGCCGGCCGCCAGGGCGACGACGAGCAGGACGATCAGCATCGCCGCCGATGAACCGGATTGCTCCTGCATCCTTTCGCTCCCCCTTGCTCGCTTCGCATGATGCGGCGGGATCGTTCGGCAGGCAAGCAGGGTCTATCCGGCGTCACGGACCGCTTCATCGCCGCGGGCGATGGCGCGCTCGCGGCGGCAGGGCTTCGGCGGCGGCGACGGCGAATGGACTATCACTCGGCCGCGTTCAGCCGATCGGCCTTCAGCTGTCGACGACGTTCACCAGATTGCCGGCCGGGTCCCGAAAGAAGAAACGGCGCAGTCCCCATTCCTCCCGGACGGGGCCGTAAACGACCTGTGCTCCCGCGGCTCGAACCGCCGCCTGCGTGGCATCGAGATCGTCGACGCCAATCGAGATGACCGGCAATTCCGTGCCGGAACCTCCCTCGGACGCGGTGTGCAGCTCGATCTTCTGGGTCGACGCCGAGCCGAGAAACGCGATCCATCCCATGTCGAACGGCCGTTCCAGGCCGAAGACCGCTTCGTAGAAGTCCGCGAGCGCGAGCGGATCGGGCGCTTTGAGATTGGCGACGATCCTGGTCACACCCATGGCAGCGGCTCCGCGAGAGGAAGTGGGACTATTTCCATGGCTCGCTCGACATGCCCTACCTTGCCGGTACGAAACGCTTCGTTGCCGCGTTCCACGCCAGACGCTTGCGGCGGCACGGCTTGGGGTTCTGTTCGTAGTCCGGGCAGCTCGCGAGGTCGACGGCATAGACGGCGGCGGGAGACGCGGCGGAGTCGATGTCGAGGCGGGCCGCGGCCGCGGCGACGCCGGGCCGGTCGGGGCGGCCGGCGGAGGCGAACAGGGTCATGCCCGGAGCGGCCCCGGCGGCGCCTTCGGGCGCGTCGCAGTAGAATTCCGGGAGCACCCAATCCCTCGCGCCGTCGCCGTCCACATCCGGCACCGTCATCGCAGCCGGGCCGTCCGGAGCGTTGCCCCCGGCGCGGGTGCAGGCCGCGACGGCCGCCCGAGCGGCCGCGGCGACGAGGGGCGGCGGCGCGCCGTCGATGCCCTCGACCGGCGCCACGAAGCGCACGATCCCGGTCCCGTCGCGGGTCGCCGTCTCGACCAGCCGGCCGAGGGCGCGGTCCCAGCGGAAGCTGACGGGGCATTCGTGGGCGCCGAAGGTGTGGCAGGCGCTGCCGTGCAGATCGAGGTCGACGATCCGCGCCCCGCGCACGGTGCGGAAGGCGATCTCGCGCGCCTGGCCGTCGAAGATCTTGAGCGGCGGCGCCGCTCCCCGGTCCAGCCAGAGCTGGAGCCAGCATCCGCCCGTGCCGCACCAGCCGGGGCCGATAGCCTGCTTGTCGAAGCGATAGTCCGGACGTCCGTCGCCATCAAGATCGACCGGTGTCAGGCCGCGACCGACCCGGCTTGCGGTGACGCCCTTCGAATCTTCGCCGAGATCAGCGAGGATCGCCCGGACGATCGCGGGCGCTGCGGGACGGGCCGGCGGCGCGGGCCGGGCCGCAGCGGCGCCGGCAAGGGCGCCCGAAATGGCGAGGAAAAGGCTGGGCCAGCGCATCGATCGTCCCCCTTGCATCGGAACCTTGTTCCTACCGCCGCCCGGCACCGCCGGAAACCCCTGCGGACGGACCGCCGCCGGGATCGAAACCCGCGGCGCGCGGTTGAGCGGGCGATGCCCGCCTCGATCGATCCGCAATGGCAGTCGCTCGCGCTCTATGCGGTGGGCGCGGCTCTGGCGCTGATGCTCGTTCAGCGCATTCCGGTGGTCGGGCGGATCGTCCGGCTTCTGCTCTCGCTGGCGATCACCGCCTTCGTCTTCTTCATCCTCTTCCAGCAGGCGCCCTATTCGCCGCAGCTCGGCCGGATCGCCGACCGGCTCGGCCTCGACAAGCAGGAGGTGACCGGCGGCGAGGTGCGCATCCGGATGGCGGGCGACGGCCATTTCTGGGCGAATGCGACGGTGAACGGAGTGAAGCGGCGGATGCTGATCGACAGCGGCGCGACCGTCACCGCCCTTTCGCAACGCACCGCCGCGGCGGCCGGCGTCGAGGCCGGCGAGGGGCTGATGCCGGTAGTGCTCCAGACCGCCAATGGAATGGCCCGGGCCCAGACGGCGAGCGTAAGCGAGATCCGCCTCGGCAACGTGGTCGCCCGCGATCTCAAGGTCGTCGTCTCCCCCGCTTTCGGGGAGATGGACGTTATAGGGATGAACTTCCTGTCCAAGCTGGCGAGCTGGCGAGTCGAGGAGCGCACCTTGATCCTCGTCCCGCACCACCCGCAGAAGGCCCGGGAGGGGCGCTGACCCGGCTTCACCCGGACCGGCACCCGCGCCCCCCAACACGGCCTCGATTGCCTCCCCCAAAGGGGCAGGATAGTGGACCGGCGGATGGCCAGGCGTACGATCGGCAGCAAGCTGGACGAAAATGGCGGCTTGGGGCCGGGCTTCGATTTCCTGCGCGTGGCGCTCGCGCTGGGCGTGGTGCTCTGGCACCAGCCGGAGATCATGTTCGGTGCCGGCCAGGCCCGAAGCGCCGTCATGACCATGCTCGCGCCGTCGCTCCTGCCGATGTTCTTCGCGCTGAGCGGCTTCCTCATCGCCGGAAGCGCGCTTCGCCTCAGCCTCGGCCAGTTTCTCGTCAATCGCGGGCTCAGAATTTTTCCGGCCCTGGGCGTGGAGGTGGTCCTGTGCGCCTTCGTCCTCGGCCCGATCTTCACGACCCTGCCTGTCCGGGCATACTTCTCGGACCACGCGACGTATCGCTATCTCACGAACACCGTCGGCCTCATCAACTTCGTCCTGCCCGGCGTGTTTTCCGCCAATCCGAACAGCACCGTCAACTGGTCGATCTGGACGGTGCCTTGCGAGCTGCTCTGCTATGCCGCCATGGCCTCGATGATCGTCCTGAAGATCGTCGAGCGTCCCCGCCTCGCCTTGCTGTTCAGCCTCATCGTCCCGCCGGTGCTCTATGTAGCGCTACGATACGGCGTGAAGCTCGAAACCCTCCGGGGATTCGCCCAGCCTACCTTCTTCTACCTGAAAACGGCGGCGGCCGGGCTTCTCATTCCGTTCCTGCTCGGGGTCCTATGCTACCTTTACCGGTACAGGATCGTGTTTCACTGGGGGCTGGCGCTTCTGGCCTTCGTCCCCGTCGCGATCCTGGTGGTGTTCAACGACCCGGCCAAGTTCCTGCCCTATTATTTCTGCCTGCTGATAGCGCTGACCTACCTGTGCGCCTTCATCGGCGTCCTGCGGATACCGCCGCTTCCGCTGTTCAGGAACGGGGACTATTCCTACGGCATCTATCTGTACGGCGCGCCGGTTCAACAGGCGGTGCGGGCGGCGCTTCCGAACGTCCAGAACGGCTTCGCCTTGCTGGCCGTGGCGCTGACCGCGATCGTCGGTTTCGCGATTCTGTCCTGGCACGGCGTCGAGAAGCCCGTCCTGGGCCTGCGCAAGCGCTTCTCCTTCGTCGCCCGGGCGCGCGGCGTCGGACGGGCCGGCGAGAGCCGCGTCGATGCCCCTCCCCCGGTGGTATCGGCCAGCACCGGACAGGTCCTCACCTACGGTACGCCTCTGGAACCGGCGTCCAGCGCGGGGAAGGACTGCTGAGCGGGGTCGGCGTCTAGCCGAAGATCCCGGTGTTGCAGGGGCTCGATGCGCCCTTGCCGTCGGCGCCCCAGCGGCGGAACTTCTGCGAGTCGACGTGGAAGCGGGTGCCGGAATAGAAGCCCAGGCCGATATTATATTGCTGCCCGCGATAATCGTGGATCCGGCACAGGCTGCGCTCCAGGCCGGCGCGGCTGACGTCGCCGAGCGGAACCATGTCGATCGCGAAGAAGTGGCGGTGGGCGCTTGCGGGAGCGCCGTGGGCGCAGCGGTTCAAGGCCTCGTCGCGGAAGCCCGAGACCACCTCGACCGCGCCGATCACCGGCTCGACATGGTTGCGCACGAAGGCGAGCGTGCTGGCGATGTGGGTCCATTCGCCGGCCGGGGCGACCTCGAAGCGCGGGCCGTCGCATTCGCGCCACATGCTGGCCGTTCGGACGAGCTCCCAGGTCGGGACGACGTCGGCGACGTTCGCGGCCTCGAGGAAGGATTTGAAGGAGAGGACCTCCGCCCTCGCACCGGGATCGCGCGCGAGCCAGGCGAGATAGTCCGCCTTGTTCTGCCCCTCGGGCAGCTCGGAAGCGGAAACGGGGGCCGCGAAGGACGCAAACAAGGCCGCCAGCGCAAGCGCCGTGAATCGGATAAATTGTTGCATGACAATTAGATAGGTACGTTTTCGCGCCATTCAAGGCCCCGTCCCGACTTGCGGTGGGGGCTTTACTCCGAGGCCTCTCGGGAGTCGAGTCGGCGGCCGGTCAGACGCAGGTCGGCTGGCTCGCGGCAGGCGCGGCCTGGCTCTGGACGAAGACGCGGCGGGTCTCCCTTAGCGTGATCGCCGGCGGGTGGTAGATGACGAAGTCCAGCGGGACGTTGTAGGTCGCGCTGATGTCCAGATAAGTGGCGCTGTCCGAGGTTCCGGTCGTGATGGTGGGGGCGCTCAGATAGGCCGTGTTGAGGCCGAAGCGTTTCGAGGCGATCCGCGCCGTGATCGTGTCGTCGCTCGGGCGGGGCCAGATGGTGGCGCAACGTGCCCCGTCGCCGATCGCGTTGCGAAGGCCGGCCTGCGCCAGGAACAATATGCCCATCTGACCCGCGCCGATGATCGCGCCCAGGAAAGCCGGAGCGAGCAGAGCGAACTCGACGGCCGAGATGCCGCGGCGGTCGGAGCGGAGGCGGTGGAGGCGGCTGACGAAGCGGATCATTGGACCCTCAGCGATGCGGTGGAGGACAGGCTGATCGCGCCGGCGGCATTCGCGCCGAGGAAATATTTGCCGTAGGCGAAGCTCGGCTGGAACGTGTTCGTCACCGTCAGCTGGACGTAGCGCGCGGTCTGCTCGCCCGCGTCGCAGGTTCCCGACATCGCGATAGGCGTCTCATTGTCGCATTGCAGCCAGGTGGTGACCGTCGCGTTGGCGGACGGGATTCCGGCGTTCGTCACCTCGGTCTTGAGGAAGCTGTCATAGTCGCTCTGCGTGGTGCCGACCTGCGCCTTCTCGAGCGCCCGATAGACGACCTGATCCAGCGTCAGCTTGGCCGACACGGCCCGAGCCCCGTCGACGACCCCGAGGATCAGAAGCACGATGGTCGGGCCGATAAAGGCGAACTCGATGACGCTGACGCCGCGCGTGTCGCCCCGGAGGCTGCGGAGACGGCCGAACATCGCCATCAGCCCACCAGCTTGACGAAGATGGCGTCGATCGCGCCTGCCGTCGAATCGGAGGGGCAGACGTTGGTGACGCTGCTGTTGCCGCTGAAGATCAGCCGCCGCGCGACGAGCTGGATGCACTCGGTGTGCATTCCGGTATTGCCGTTGAAGGTGAGATCCGCGCTCGGGAAGTAGAAGCCACCGACGAACGTCGAAGCGCTGTTTCCGTTGATGGAGACAGCATTGCCGGCCGTCGCCCGCGGGTCCTGGTACATGAGCAGCTTCGAATAGGTCCCGCTGTTGGCCGCGCTGATGTTGACGACGGCGTTGCCGTGCATGCTCAGCGTCGCGATCGGCGAGGCGGTCGTCTGGGTCGCCGTCGTGCCGGGCGGTCCGGTGAAGACGAAGGTGCAGTGGACGCAGGTGACGTCGGCCTGCGAGCCGAGGGCGAGGCTTCCGCCGGCGACGTAGATGGTCTTGTCGGAGCCGAAGTTGACCGTCCCCTTGATGTCGAAGGAGGCGTAGCAGATGACGTTCGTCGAGGTCGTGGCGGGCGTCGGCGCCGTCTGGTTCGGGTTGACGCTGTACGTCCCCGTATTGCAGCCGGTCGGCGGCGCCGGGTTCGCCAACCCTGCGAAAGGATCGGTCTGCACCGGGGAGTAAGGCAGGAGCACGGTCCCGGTCGCATAGCCGGTGCTCGAAGGGACGTTGCCGACTGCCGCGACCGGGCTGGCCGTGACCCTCGCACTGCCGGAATTCACGACGGCGGTGGCTGAGGTGGAGTTGGTCGCGACTCCGCAGCCCAGATTGACGCTGGTGCTTCCCGTGAAGGTGATCCCGGTGTTGTTGCCGTTCTCCTTGGCGATCATGCAGAACTTGCCGTTATAGACCCAGGCCGCCGTGGCCTCGGCGCTCACCGTCTGGGTGCTTCGGTTGAAGAAGCCCATGAAGGGGGTCGATCGGCTGGCCGTCAGGACCACCCGCACGGCGCGGGAGTTGCCGGAATAGGAGCCCGTCGTCGGCGCGTTCTGGACGACCCGGGTCGTGCTAAGCGTGATCCGGTTGTTGAGCGCCAGGTCCTTGTCGACCGCGGCGGCGGCCGGCTTGCTCTGCACCAGGGCATAAGCGCCGGCCAGCGCGGCCGCATCGGCGGCGCGCTGCAGCTCGCGCTTGGCAAGCGTCACCTGGATCGTGTCGACGCCGATCGCGGCGGCGCCGATCAGCAGCGGCATCGAGGCCGCGGCGATCGCCATCACGTTTCCGGACTGGCAGGAAAGGAGGCTCTTGAGCCGCTTCAGGACCTGCATGGTATCGAACACCTCGCGCAACCGGACCGACTATCCGGCAGGCCGCTCTAGGCGATGTCGGTTGATGGGCTCTTAAGCGGAATGGTTACCGAAGTTGCGCAGGGGCAAACGCCGCCCGGGAGAGGCTCGGCGAGACGGGCGGGAAACGCGCGCCGTGCCGAACGAAAAGGGGCGGCCGAAGCCGCCCCTCCCGCTGTTCGGCTTCAATCGCTTGTCAGCGGTCGATCTTGCCGGTCGTCTTGACGATCACCGTGTTCGGGTTCTTCTCGGTGCTCGGGTTCGACTGACCGCCCGGATTGACGGCGACGAGGTGCGGGTTGACGCCGCCGCTGACGGCGGTGAGTTCGTTGCGGTCGAGCGTGCGCATCTTGAAAGCTCCTGGTTGGGCGCCCGCAGACGGGCACCAAGGCGCAATGAGGAAGCGCCTTTCAGGCGCAAGCCGCCGGTTTCCGCTGTGCCAATTCGGGCCGCGCGGAACGAAAGAAGTATCTCCCGGGAAGGCACGAAAAAGGGGGCCGCGAAGCCCCCTTCCCCGTCGTCTGGTCGGCGGCCGATCAGAAGGTGATCGACATCCTCCCGTAGACGTAGCGGCCGTTGAAGCCGAACGGCGAGAAGATCGAATAAGGAATATATTCCTGGTTGGCCGGATAGACTCCGCCGACCGAGGCCGGGCGAGGCCCGAAGGGCGAGCGGTCCGGATAGATGTCGAAGACGTTGTTGGCGCCGATCGCGAACTCCGCCCGGTCCCCCGCCTTCACTCGAAGCTCGAGGTCGGTGATCCACTTGGCGCGCAGGAAGATGTCGTCCGGCCCGAAGGCGGTGAGGCTGAGCGGATCGCTGATCGGCGCCGCCGCGCCCGGCGAGACGACCTTGCCGTAGCGCGTGGTCCGGGCGGTGAAGGACACCGGCCCGAGCTCGCCGTCGGCGCTGAGCACGACTTTGTCGCGCGGCTGGCCGTCGGTGAAGCGAATGCCCTCGACCCGGCCGAACAGGACGAGGCCCGGAATGGTGGCGAGCGGCCCAAGGTTGTTGAGGCGCTTGTCGATCCGAGTCTTGTTGTAATTGTAGGCGGCGGTGAGGTTCCAGCTGCCGAAATCGCCGGCCCGGAAACGATAGGCGGCGACAACGTCGATGCCCTTGGTGGTGGTGTCGAGGCCGTTGATGAAGAACCGGGCCGCGCCGACGCTCTGGAAGCCGTTGGCGTCGAGAACCGCCTTCACCGCCGCGTTCTGAGCCGCGGTGCCGCTTCCCGCCGCGCCGAGATTCTCGGTGAGGACGATCCGGTTCTTGATCTTGATCTGGTAGAGGTCGGCGGTGAGCGTCAGGCCCTGGAAGGGGTTGGCGGTCGCACCGAAGCTCAGGTTGACCGACTTCTCCGGCTTGAGCGGCTTAGATCCGAGCGCCAGGGCGACCGGCGCGTTGACCGCGACGGTCGAGATGTCGACCGGCAGTCCAGCGATGAAGTTGGTCGAGGTGGTGGTGAAATATTGCTGCTGAAGCGAAGGCGCGCGGAAGCCGTTCGAGACCGATCCGCGCACCGCGAAGCCCTTCACCGGCTCATAGCGGGCGGCGAACTTGCCGTTCCACGTCTCGCCGAAGTCGGAGAAATGCTCGTAGCGGCCGGCGACGGTGGTGGTCAGCCCTTCGACGGGGTCGGTGTCGAGCTCCGCGTAGGCGGCGTAGCTGTGGCGGTTGACGTCGGTCAGGCTGTTCGCCGGAATTCCGGGAAAGCCCTGGGCGCCGACCGGAGCGGCGCGGCCCGGGAAGCTGCAGACGTTGGTGGTCGCGTTGAACACGCCCTGCTGGGTCGCGCAATTCGCCGCGGTCGTATTGTTGATCGAAGCGCGGAAGAACGGCCCGATCGCATAGGATTGGGTGTCGCCCGGCCGGATCTTGAACTGCTCCTCGCGATATTCGCCGCCGAAGGCGACCGAGAGCGGCTTGGCGAAACCGACCGCATATTCCTTCGAGAAATCGAGATTGGCGATGTTCTGCCCGTAGCCCAGTCCGCCGGCGTAGAAGTCGCGCTGGCTGGCCGGACCGTAGGAGGCGTTGAGCGTGTTGTGGACGTCGTAGTCGAAGCTGTTGTGGCCGCGGCCGAGCGACAGATCCGTCTTCCACCCGCCGACCTCGCCGCGGACTCCGACCGTCGCGGAATAATCCTCGAGCGTGGTGGCGATGAGCGGAAGGAAGCCGTCGGAGGTCAGGGCGACGAAGTTCTGGGCGTTCGGAGTCGTGTTCGGAGCGAGCACGCTATAGTCGCGGTTGGCGGTGAGGTTGTTGGCCGAACGGTAGTTCGCCGCGCTCTCCGCGTTGCGGTGGCCGTAGGAGCCGAAGCCGTAAAGCTCCCAGCCGGCGCCGAAGTCGAGGCCCGCGTTGACGAAGACGTTGACGTCGCGCGTCTTGGGATCGCCGAACCGGAAGTTCAGCCGGTTGAAGGTGATCTCGCGCGGGTCGAACGCCGCCGTCGGCCGGTTGTAGTTCGGGCGAATGTCGTAGCCGGCGCGGTTGGTCTGCTCGCGATAGCGATATTCGACCGTGGTGTTGATGAAGCCGTTCGACCCGATGGGGAGCGCGAAATTGACTCCGGAAGTCACTTGCGTGCCGTCGTGCGCTCGCCGGTCCCCGCTGGCGTTGACGAGGAAGTAGCGGCTGTCGGCGGGATCGAGCTGCGGCTGGCCCGCGGCGTTGAGCTGGAGCCCGGTGACTCGCGCGACATTGTCCACGGTGGTGTAATATTTGCCGTAGGTGACGCTGGCGCGCCCGCCGTGGCTGGCATTTTTGAGCTGGATGTTGATCACGCCCGCGATCGCGTCGGAGCCGTATTGGGCGGCGGCGCCGTCGCGGAGCACCTCGATTCGGCTGATCGCCAGGCCGGGCACGAGGTTCAGGTCGACGGCGGCGCTTCCGCGGCCGACCGTGCCGTTGATGTTGAGCAGCGCCGAGACGTGGCGCCGCTTGCCGTTGATCAGGACGAGCGTCTGGTCTGGGCTAAGGCCGCGCAGGGTCGCCGGACGGAGCGAGTCCGAACCGTCGGCGATGGACGGCTGCGGGAAGTTGAACGACGGGACCAGCGTGTTGAGGATCCGGTTCGTCTCGGTCGCGCCGGTGTTGGTGATCGCTTCCGACCCGATGACGTCGACCGGCACCGGGCTGTCGGCGACGGTGCGGTCGGTTCGGCGGGTGCCGGTGACGACGATCGCGTTGGCATTGTCGATCCCGGCGTCGGCGGCGTCGGCCTGGCCGGCGTCGGGCGCCTGCGGCTGCTGCGGCGGAGGAACGGCGGCGTTCTGGGCGGCGGCGGGGCTCGCCGCCAGGCCGAACGTCGCCAGTGCCAAAGTCGAAAGTCCGGCGAGCAGCGCGGTGCGCGAGAATCGGTTCATGATGCAAAGTCCCCCTCGAGCCGCCCCCCGCGGGCGCCGTCGATGAGGTAAGTTTTATGACAATCCGCCGGCCAGGGAAGTGGATTTCGTTGCAGTGCAAAAATGGTTGCCGGACTGTGCCCGCCGCACCACATGGCTTTCGGCCCGCCGAACGGCCGCGCGATAGGAGAGAATGATGAGCAGCCCAATCGTCGTCGACCTGCCCCATAGCCTGGGGCAGGAGGAAGCACGGCGGCGCCTGGAAAGGGAGACCGACAAGATCGGCGGCCAGATCCCGGGCGGCGCCAACGTCGAATCGAGCTGGACGGGCAACCGGCTAAACCTTCGCGTCCAGGCGATGGGGCAGGACATCCGCTCGACCCTCGACGTCCAGGAGACGATCGTCAGGATGGAAGTGCACCTTCCCGCCGGGCTCGCCTTTTTCGGAAGCGGAATCGCCGCCCTGCTGAAGCGCCAGGGGGCGGTCCTGCTCGAGGACAAGACCAAGAAGGCAAGCTGAAGCGGCCGCGCGGGCCAAGCTCCGTCATCCCGGCGAAGGCCGGGATCTTGTGGAGGACTAGGAACGGCGCTCTTCGCCCGACGAGGTCACGGCCGCTGCCGGACGGCGTTCGGTGCCGCCGGCGAACGCCGCTTGCCACGCAGGCGGCGGTCGCTAGCATCGCATCCAGGCAGCGGGAGGCGGGAATGCGGCATGTCGCGGTGATCGGTTCCGGCCCGGCGGGCTATTACACCGCCGAGGCGCTTCAGAAGCTCTATGGCGACGGCGTGGCGATCGACATGATCGACCGGCTGCCCGTCCCCTACGGCCTGATCCGCTCCGGAGTCGCTCCCGACCATCAGTCGATCAAGGCGGTCTACCGGCGCTACGAGAAGGTGGCGCTGTCCGACAACGTCCGTTTCGTCGGCAACGTCACCGTCGGCCGGGACGTCACCATCGCCGAGCTGAAGGACCTGTACGACGCCGTCGTCCTCGCCACCGGCGCGCCCGACGACCGGCCGCTCGAAATCCCCGGAAGCGATCTTCCCGGCGTGGTCGGGTCGGCCGCCTTCGTCGGCTGGTATAACGGCCATCCCGATTTCGCCGGCCTCGACCCGCCCCTTGGAGTCGCCGCAGCGGCGGTGATCGGCAACGGCAACGTCGCCCTCGACGTCGCCCGGATCCTCTCGAAGACCCGCGGCGAGTTCGCCGAATCGGACATTGCCGGCCACGCCCTGGACGCGCTCGATGCCTCGGCGATCCGAACCGTCCATGTTCTCGGCCGCCGCGGGCCGCACCAGATCGCCATGACCCCCAAGGAGCTGGGCGAGCTCGGCCATCTGGAGGATGCGGTGCCGAAGGTGGACCTCGAGGACTTCCCGGCCGAAGCGGACGACGCCCTGCTCGAGCCGGGAATGCGCAAGTCCGTCACCCACCTGCGCTCGTTCGCCGCCCTCCCGGGCGGCAAGCGCAAGACGATCGACTTCGACTTTTTCGCGATGCCGGTCGCGGTCGAGGGCGACGGCCGGGTGGAGCGCCTGATCGTCGAGCGGACCGCGCTCACCGAGGATCTGCGTTCGGTCGGCACCGGCGAGCGCTATGCGGTGGAGTGCGGGCTGGTGGTCAGCTGCATCGGCTACCAGACCCCGCCGATCGAGGGCGTCCCCTACGAACATGGCCGGGGCCGCTTCGCCAATTGCGACGGCGTGATCGAGCCTCCCGGAGCGGCCGGCGGCCTCTACTGCGTCGGCTGGGCCCGGCGCGGCCCGACGGGAACGATCGGAACCAACCGTCCGGACGGCTTCGAGATGGCGGACAGGATCGCCGCCTCGGCGCCTCCCGGTTCCTCGGGCGGCCGGCGCGGCGGAGCCGGCCTCGACGCCCTGCTCGCGCAGCGCGGAGTCGCTCCGGTCGCGTTTTGCGACTGGCAGCGTATCGAGGCGGCGGAGAACGCCCGGGCCCGCACGGGGAGCCCGCGCGAGAAGTTCACCAGCATCGGCGAGATGCTCGCCGCCCTCGGCCGCGGCTGACGCGCGGGAGCGGGTTGCGCTCCGGGCGAGCCCTCCTTATAGACCCGCCACCTGTCTCCCGGACGGCGTTCGCGCCGTATCCGGTCGGGGAGTAGCTCAGCCTGGTAGAGCACTGTCTTCGGGAGGCAGGGGCCGGAGGTTCGAATCCTCTCTCCCCGACCACTTTTCTTCTAAGTCCTCGGTAAAGGTGCGGGCGGCCCGCCTCAGGCGACGCCGAGGCCGTCCAGAAGGAGCTTGCCGCCGGCGACCAGCATCAGCAGGTAGACGATCGTGTAGAAACGCTCCATCGGCACCCGGCGGACCAGCTTCACGCCGGCCAGGCTTGCCGCCACGGCCACCGGGAGAAGCGCCGCCGCGGCGAGCAAATTGCCGCGGCTAAGCTGACCGAGCGCGACATAGGCCGGCACCTTGATCCAGTTGAGCAGGGCGAAGAAGATGGCGGTGGTTCCGACCAGGACGTCGCGAGGGAGACGGCGCGGCATCACCCACATCTGGAATGGAGGGCCTCCCGCATGGGCGATCTGGCTGGTGAAGCCCGTCGCCAGGCCGAACAGGCCGCCCACCCAGGCCGGCGAGCGGGTCGAGGCCTCGATCCGATGGCCGCGCTCGGCCCACAGGCGGTAGAGCGCGAACAGGATCGAGACGGCGCCGATCGCCGCCATCACGGCGCTCTTCGACACCGAGGCGGCGAAGGCGTAGCCCAGCGCGACTCCGACGACGGCGCCGGGAAGCATGATCGCCAGCACCCGCCCGTCCCAGCTGCGGCGGAACGCGGCGACACCGACCGCATCCTGGACGATCAGGATCGGCAGCAGGATCGCCGCGCCGCGGACGGGATCGATCCCCAGCGCGATGAGCGGAGTTCCAAGCGCGCCCAGGCCGGTGAAGCCACCCTTCGCCAGGCCGACGAGGATGACGGCTGGAACGGCGAAGAGGTAGAAGCGCAGGTCGGTGGGCACCCCCGTCAGCACACCTCGGCCATGTCGAGGCGCGGAGTGAGCCAGTGGATGAGCGCAAGCGCGATCAAGTAGACCGAGCCGGCCACGTAGAAGATGAGGCTGTAGGTTCCGAGCCGCTCCAGCACCTGGCCAATGTAGAGCGAGAAAAGCATCCCGCCGACGGCCCCCGCAGTGCCGCCGATGCCGATCACCGAGCCGACGGCCTTCCTCGGGAACATGTCCGACGGCAGGGTGTAGAGGTTTGCCGACCAGGCCTGATGCGCGGCCGTGGCCAGGCTGATGATGGCGACCGCGATCCACAGGCTGTCGACATATTGAGCGAAGAAGATGGGCGTGACGGCCAGCGCGCAGATCAGCATCGTGGTCTTGCGCGCCCGGTTGATCGTCCAGCCCCGGTGGATCAGCCGCGACGACATCCAGCCGCCGAAGATCGAGCCGAGATCGGAGACGACGTAGATGACGACCAGGGGCGGCCCGAACGTCTTCAGGTCGAGCCCGTGGCGCTTCACCAGGAAGTCCGGAAGCCAGAACAGGAACATCCACCACACCGGGTCGGTGAGGAACTTGCCGATCGCGAAGGCCCAGGTCTCGCGGCGGCCGAGCAGGCGCGCCCACGGCACCTTGGCGGCCGGATCGGCCGGATCGCTTTCGATATAGGCCAGTTCGGCGGGCTTGAGCGACTTCGACTCGCGTGGGCGGCGATAGACCGCGACCCATGCGACCAGCCAGAGCAGGCTGACCGCGCCAGTGATGACGAAGGCGGCCCGCCAGCCGTAGGCGAGGGTCAGAGCGGGGACGACCAGCGGCGTGACGATCGCCCCGACATTGGCGCCGGCGTTGAAGATGCCGGTGGCCAGCGCCCGCTCCTTCTTGGGGAACCATTCGGTCACCGCCTTCAGGCCGGACGGGAAGTTGCCGCTCTCGCCGACTCCGAGCATGAAGCGGACCGCGGCGAAGCCGAACACCGAATGGGCGACGGCGTGGAGCATGTGCGCCCCGGTCCAGATCACGAAGGCGGCGGCATAGCCGATCCGCGCTCCGACCCGGTCGACGATGTTGCCGAAGACGATATAGCCGACCGCGTAGGCGAGCTGGAAATAGAAGACGATGTCCGCATAGGTGGTCTCGTTCCACCGGAACTCCGTCTGAAGCGTCGGCTTGAGGAGGCCGATCATCTGCCGGTCGACATAGTTGATCGCCGTCGCCGCGAAGAGCAGTCCGACGATCACCCAGCGTATCCGGCCGACGCGCGCCGCCGGCGCGGGCGCGGCCCCGCTCTCCGAAAATTCCGTCGCCATCAGTCACCCTCCTCTTGGGGCTCGTGCCGAGCCCCTCCCGCCGGACGCGCTTGTTACGCTTGTTCCGGTCGAGCCGCGGTCAGTCTGCAGCTCAAAACGCCGAATTCGCCGAATTCCGCTTCCACCTCGTCCCCCGGGGCGGCGGCGTGAACGCCGCTGACCGCTCCGGACGAAATCCACTGGCCCGGCCGAAGCGCGATGCCGCGCCGCGCCATCAGCTCGAACAGGAATCGCGCCGCACCGATCGCCCCATCAGGAAAAGCGGAAGCGCGGCCTCGGCCGGCTTCGGCGCCGCCGATCCGGGTCGCGACCGTCCATTCCTCGAAGCCGCTCTCGCGCCAGTCGGGGATGGCGGGGCCGACGACCAGGCCGTTATTGTTGCCAAAGTCCGAGATGACGGCGACCGGGCCCAACCGGTTGATGCTGCCCAGCGGCGAGCTGGCGATCTCGAGACCGATATGGACCGCATCGATCAGCGCCGCCGCTTCCTCCAGCGTGAAGCGCTCCTGCCCCGCGGGCGGCGCAACTCCGATCCGGAGCAGGAATTCGGCCTCGCCGGCGGCGAAGCCCTCCGCGAAGACGGGCATTTCAGGCACTTCGCCCGCGGCCGCGTCCTTTTGCACGAAGATCGGCCCGGCGAGGCGGTCGGCGCCGTAGCGGGCGTCGAGCGGCGGATTGACGCGACCGACTTTCCAGCCGACGACCGGCTTACCCCAGGCGGCGATGGCGGTATCCTGGATGCGATAGGCGTCGTCCAGCGACTCCGGGAAATTGCCCGGATAGTCGGCGAGGCCGGTGGCGGCGCGGCGCGCGGTGAGGAAGCGGCCGGCGACAGTCGCGGGATCTTCGGTCAGCAGGTCCACCTTCGGCAATCCCCGATCTTGCTTTGCGATGGACGTATAGGAAACCGGTGTCATTGGCAATCGCGGCGTCGCTGAAAAGATGTCGCGGCGGGCCTATTTCAACCGCGCAGGCCTGCGGCGGCCCGGGCGCGCTCGCCGATCGCGGCAATGTCGGGCGCGGCGGCTGCGGGCACAAGCCAGCTGCCGCCGACGCAGGCGACGCACCGAAGCGCCAGCCATTCGGGCGCTGTCGCGGCGGTGATGCCGCCGGTCGGGCAGAAGCGGACTGCGCCGAACACGGCGCTCATCGCCCTGAGCGCCGGAAGCCCGCCCGAGGCGGTCGCGGGGAAGAATTTGAGGCGGGTGAAGCCGAGTTCGATCGCCCGCATGATTTCGCCGGCCGTGGCGACTCCGGGAAGTAGCGGCACCGGGCCCGCTGCGGCGTGGCGCCCGAGGCGCTCGGTGAGGCCGGGACTGACGACGAACTCGGCGCCCGCCGCCGCCGCCTCGTCATATTGTGCGGGATTGAGAACGGTGCCCGCGCCGACGATCGCTCCGGGCACCGCCTTCATCGCCCGGATCGAGTCAAGCGCGGCGGGGGTGCGCAAGGTGACTTCGAGGACCGGCAGCCCGCCTTCGACGAGGGCGCGGGCGATCGGCGCCGCCTCCTCCACCCGGTCGATGACGAGCACCGGAATGACGGGCGCGGCGGCGAGGATCGAGTCGAGGTCACGCATCGGCAAGCTCCGCTTCGAGGATGGCCCCCAGCCCTTCCGACCGAAGCCTTTCCACCGCCCGAAGCACTGGGCGGCGGAACCGTTCGTCGGCGGCCAGACGCTCGGGGAAGACCTGTCGAAGGGCGAGCGAGCCGGCGGCCGGATCGCCGCTTCGGCCGATCTTGGCGAGGGCCGCGGCAAGCGGGTCGACGATGTGCACGCCGGCACGGGCGCGGGTCTCGATGAAAGCGATCCAGGCGGCGACCGGAAGCGCCAGCCGTGAGACGTCGTGTCCGGCGGCGAGGGCGTCGCGGACCGTATCCAGCAGGCGGTACGGAAGCTTCTGCGAGCCGTCCCAGGCGATCTGCGACAGGAGATGGTGGAGGGCGGGATTGCGGAAGCGCTCGAGAATGCCGGCGGCGTAAAGGCCGAGGTCGAGCGGCGAGGGATCCAGCGTCGGCACGATGTCGTCCTCGATCAGCCGCTCCACGAACCGGGCGAGGCGCCGATCCGCCATCGCATCCGCGACGGTTTCGTGGCCAACCAGAAGGCCGAGATAGGCGAGGCTGGAATGGGCGCCGTTGAGGATTCGAAGCTTCGCTTTCTCCCAGGCGCCGACGTCGGCCGCGAAAGTGACGCCGACCGACGAAAGGTCGGGGGAACCGGCGGGCAGCACGTCCTCGATCACCCACTCGGCATAAGCCTCGCGGCTCACCGGGATGGCGTCCTCGAAGCCGCGGGCGCGGACGAGGGCGCGGAGCCGGTCGTCCGTCGCCGGAGTGATCGAATCGACCATCGTGTCGGGGAACACCGCCTCGCCGTCGATCCAGTCGGCGAGACCTGGGTCGAGACGCCGAGCATAATCGACGACCGCGGCGCGAAGCTTGCGGCCGTTCGAGACCATATTGTCGCAGCACAAGGGAGTGAACGGCGCGAGTCCCGCGGCGCGGCGATCCGAGAGCCCGAGGGCGAGCCAGCCGACGAGGCTGTCGGGGTGGAGCGGATCGGCAAGGTCGTGGGCGATGTCGGGATGGGTGGAATCGAGCGTGCCGTCGCCGCCCAGGCAATAGCCCTTCTCGGTCACCGTCGAAGAGACGATCTTCACCTCGGGCCGGGCCAGTGCGGCGCGCACCTTTTCGCCCTCGCCCGGTCCCAACCAGACCTTGTGCGCCGCGAGCCGGCGGAAGCTCGGCTCGGCATCGAGGATGGCGAGGGTGTAGCGGCCCCGCTGGCGCCGCAGCGGCTCGATCACCGAGCCTGAGCGCAGCGAGACCGCAGCGATTCCCCAGCGCGGGTCGTCGTCGAGCAGCCTGTCGACATAGTCGGCCTGGTGGGCGCGGTGGAACGCACCCGGCCCGAAATGGACGATGCCGACCGGGCTCACAGGGTGACGCCCCGCTTCCAGATGGCAATCTCGCGCTCGCCATTGCGCTCGGCGGCGGTCTCCTCGCCCGAAGCGATGGCGGCGATTCGGGTCGCAAGCGCGTCGGCCGCGGGATCGAGGCCCTCGCTAAGTACGCGGCCGGCATCGAAGTCGATCCAGCCTTTCTTGCGCGCCGCGAGATCGCTGTTCGACGCGATCTTCACGGTCGGCACCGGGAAGCCGAGCGGCGTTCCGCGGCCGGTGGTGAACAGGATCATGGTCGCGCCCGCGGCGGCCAGCGCCGTCGAGGAGACGGCGTCATTCCCCGGCGCTTCGAGCAGGCTTAGGCCGCGGCGGCGAACCCGCTCACCGTAGCGCAGCACGTCCTGGAGCGACGCCTTCCCGGCTTTCTGGACCGCGCCGAGCGACTTCTCCTCGAGCGTGGTGATCCCTCCGTCGAGATTGCCCGGAGACGGATTCTCGGAGACCGGCTCGCCGTGCGCGAGGAAATAGAGTTTGAAGTCGTTGACAAGCGCGACGACGGCGTCGAACACCCTCTCGTCCCGGGCGCGTGCCATGAGCAGCCGCTCCGCGCCGAATATCTCGGGTATCTCGCTCAGGATCGCACTGCCTCCGGCGCCCACGGCGCGGTCCGCCATTCGGCCGACCAGCGGATTGGCGGTGAGGCCGGAAAAGCCGTCGGAGCCGCCGCATTTCAGCCCGATCACGAGCTCGCCGAAGCCCGCCGGTTCGCGTTTTGCCCGGCCCGCCACTTCGACGAGTTCCTCGACCAGGGCGAGCCCCGCTTCCAATTCGTCCTCCACCCCTTGCGCACGCAGGGTCCGGACGCGACCGCGCAGCTCGAGGGGGATCTCCTCGATCAGCCGGTCGAGCTGGTTCGACTCGCAGCCGAGACCCACCAGGAGCACACCGCCCGCATTGGGATGGCAGGCGAGAGCCGCCAGGATCGCGCGGGTACCGGCCAGGTCGTCGCCGAGCTGTGAGCAGCCGAACGGGTGCGCAAAAGCATTTACCCCGTCCACCGCTCCAGCATGCCGAGCGGCGGCGGCGGCGGCAATCTTCTGGGCGGTGCGTCCGACGCAGCCCACCGTCGGCAACACCCAGATCTCGTTGCGGGTGCCGACCCGGCCATCCTCTCGGCGGAAGCCGAGGAAGGAGGGCGCGGCGGTCGGCTCCGCGGCCTCGGCCGGCGCGGGGTTCCAGGCATATCCCTCGACCCCGTCGAGCAGGGTTTCGAGATTGTGGACGTGGACATGCTCGCCCGCCGCGATCGCTGCCTTGGCCCGCCCGATCGGCCAGCCGAACTTGCGCACGACCTCGCCGGCGGCCATCGCATGCCGGGCGAGCTTGTGGCCGAAGGGCACTTTCGCCCGCACGTCCACGGCGCCGTCGCCGACCGCGACCCGTTCGCCCGGCGCGAGCGCCCGAAGCGCCACCGCCACGTCGTCCCGCGGATCCAGAAGCAGGGCGTCGCGAAGGGCGGCATCGCGGTCGAGGAGGGTGGCTTGCGTCATTGGGTAACCGGTGTCAGATAACGCTCCGCAACGGGCGCGGCAAGGCCGCCTCGCCACTTTCGCCGTCCGGGCGCGGCGGTTAAGCTGCCCGACGGGAGAGACCAGTGAGCATCCAGCCGGAGAGAAGCCGCCGAACGGGCAAGCCGACGATCAACGACGTCGCGCGTCTTTCCGGCGTGTCGAAGAAGACGGTCAGCCGAGTCATCAACCGCTCGCCTTTGCTCAACGACGAGACTCGGGACCGCGTCCAGAAAGTGATCGGCGAGCTCGGCTACGTTCCCAATCCCCAGGCCCGCGCCCTCGCGCTGCGCACGAACTTCCTGATCGGCCTCATCCACGACAATCCCAACGCACAGATGGTGCTGAATGTGCAGCAGGGCATATTGGAAGCGCTTCAGGGCAGCGATTTCGCCATGCTGGTGCGGCCCGTCGACCGCGGCTCGGCGGAGCTGATGGACGACCTGCGCCACTTCCTGGAGCGGCAGCGTCCCTACGGGGTCGTCATCCTGCCGCCCTTGTCGGAGAATGACGCCATCGCCCGCCTCTGCGACGAAATCGGATGCCGATACGTGCGAATGGGCTCGGCCGAGCTGGACGATGCCGACCACATGGTCGCGTCGAACGATCGTGAGGCGGTGGCCGAGGCGGTGCAATTTCTCTACGCCTCCGGCCACAGGCTGATCGGCCTTATCGCCGGACCGCACGGCTTTCGCTCGGCGGTCGAGCGCCGCCGCGGCTTCGAGGACGCGCTCAACGGCGCCGGGCTCGACTTGCCGCGCAGCCTCGTCGCGGAGGGCAATTATACCTTCGAGTCCGGCATCGCCGCCGCCGAGAGATTGCTCGACTTGAGCCCGCGTCCGACCGCGATCTTCGCCAGCAACGACGAGATGGCCGCCGGCGTCATCCACGCCGCTCGCGAGCGCGGCATCGCCGTTCCGGACGATCTCTCGGTGGTCGGCTTCGACGACACGCCGATCGCCAGCCACATCTGGCCGCCGCTGACCACGGTGCGGTGGCCGATCGTCTCGATGGCGCGCTCGGCGGCGCTCAAGCTGCTCGCGGGGGAAGCGGCCGGAACGGCCGACGGCAAGGAGCCATCGCTCTTTCCCTCGCGACTGGTGCGGCGCGCGTCGGTCGCCCTCGCCCCGAAGGAATAGCCTTCTCGGCACCGCAATCGGGAATGTCGGCGCTCTTGCTTTCGGCCATGACACCGGTTACCTGATGATGTGAGCGGTCGCGGAGACGGTTGCCGGGAGAGAGTTCAGACACCATGGCGAGGCCCCTGAAGCTCGACCCCGACCGGCTGCTGCCCGCCGATCCGGCGACGCGCGCCGTCGCCCGCTCGCTTTACGAGGGCGTCAGGGCGCTGCCGATCCTCAGCCCTCACGGGCATACCGATCCCGCCTGGTTCGCCACCGACGCCCCCTGGTCGAACGCCACCGAGCTCCTGCTCGCACCCGACCATTACCTCTACCGCATGCTCTATTCGCACGGGGTGGCACTCGAATCGCTCGGCGTACCGAGCCGCGCCGGCCCGTCCCCCGCCGATCCGCGCGAGGCGTGGCGGCTGTTCGCCGCGCATTATTACCTGTTCCGCGGCACGCCTTCGCGCCTTTGGCTGGACCATGTCTTCGCCGAGGTGTTCGGGTTCGCCGAGGCGCTCGATCCGACCACGGCCGATCTCTATTTCGACCGCATCGGAGCGATGCTGGCGACTCCCGCCTTCCGCCCGCGCGCCTTGTTCGACCGGTTCAACATCGAGCTGCTCGCCACCACCGAAGGACCGCACGAGGACCTCGTCCACCACGCCCGGATCCGCGCCTCGGGCTGGAAGGGTCGAGTCGTCACCACCTACCGGCCGGACGCGGTGATCGATCCCGAGCACGAGCAGTTCGGCGACGCGCTCGCCCGCTTCGGGGAGCTTACCGGCGAGGATGTGCGCGACTGGCGCGGCTATCTCGCCGCGCACAGGAAGCGGCGCGCCGACTTCCGCGCCGCCGGCGCCACCGCGACCGACCACGGCCACCCCACCGCCCGCACCGCCGACCTCGCGCCCGCCGAGACGGAAGCCCTGTTCCGCCGCGTAGTCAGCGGGCAATGGTCGGCCGAGGACGCCGAGCTGTTCCGCGCGCAGATGCTGACCGAGATGGCGGCGATGAGCGTCGAGGACGGGATGGTCATGCAGATCCATCCCGGCGCCTTGCGCAACCACAACAAGTCGCTTCACCTCCATTACGGCCGCGACAAGGGCGCCGACATCCCGGCGCCGACGGACTATGTGCGCGCGCTAAGGCCGCTGCTCGACCGGTTCGGCAACGAGACGCGCCTCTCCATCATCCTCTTCACGCTAGACGAGACCGCCTATTCGCGAGAGCTGGCGCCGCTCGCCGGCCATTATCCGTGCCTGAAGCTCGGCCCCGCCTGGTGGTTCCACGATTCGCCGGAGGGGATGCGCCGCTTCCGCGAGATGACGACCGAGACCGCCGGCTTCTACAACAGCGTCGGCTTCAATGACGATACCCGCGCCTTTCTCTCCATTCCCGCCCGCCACGACGTTGCCCGCCGTGCCGACTGCGCCTTCCTGGCCCGACTGGTGCTCGAGGGACGGCTGGAGCGCTGGGAGGCGGAGGAGCTGGCCCACGACCTCGCCTACGGCCTCGCCAGGCGGGCGTACCGGCTGGAGGGTCCGGAGTCCGCCGCCGCATGATCGATTTTAGCCGCCATCCGTTCCTAAATTCCTCACGGAGCCCGACCCATGTACGACCGCACCTACTACGCCACGCATCCGGACATGATGGAGTGCGTCTCCAACGAGGAGCTGCGCGATCGCTACCTCGTCGAGGGGCTGTTCCGGGAAGGCGAATGCGTCCTTAATTACACCCATGCCGACCGGTTCGTCATCGGCGGCGTGGTCGTCGGCGCGGGCGAGGTCCGGCTGCCCGAGCAATCCGAGCCCGCGTCGGCGGCCGGCAAGCCGTTCCTCGAGCGGCGCGAGCTCGCCATCGTCAACGTCGGCAAGGCGGCCGGATCCGTCACCGTCGACGGCGAGGCGTTCGAGCTCGGCAACAAGGACTGTCTGTTCGTCACCATGGGCGCCAGGGACGTGGTCTTCTCCGGCCAGGGCGCCCGCTTCTACCTCGCCTCCTGCCCGGCCCATAAAGCGTTCCAGACCCGCAAGCTCGAGATCGCCCAGGCCAATGCGCTGGAACGCGGAAGCCTGGAGGAATCGAACGAGCGGACCATCTACCAGCTCGTCATCCCGGGCGTCTGCGACTCGGCGCAGCTGGTCATGGGCCTCACCGTCCTGAAGCCGGGCAGCGTCTGGAACACGATGCCGCCGCACATCCACGAGCGCAGGAGCGAAATCTATTTCTACTTCGAACTGGACGGCGATTCCGACCGGGTCTTCCATTTCATGGGCCAGGGCGACCAGCTCCGCCACATCGTCGTCGCCGATGAGGAGGCCGTGATCAGCCCCGTCTGGTCGGTGCACATGGGCGCCGGCACCAAGGCCTATGCCTTCATCTGGGCGATGGCCGGCGAGAACCAGGACTATACCGACATGAACGTCCTCGACATCTGCCAGCTGCAATAGTCCCCCTCCCGCTTGCGGGAGGGGCTGGAGGAGGGGATGTTCGGATCCCCGCCACAGCCCCTCCCCGCCCCCTCCCGCAGGCGGGAGGGGAGGAGAAAGTAAATGACCTACTCCTTCGACCTCACCGGCCGGGTCGCGATCGTCACCGGCGCCAATACCGGCATCGGCCAGGGCATCGCCGTCGCCCTCGCGCAAGCCGGTGCCGACGTCGCGCTGGTCGGCCGCTCGTCCGCGGACGAGACGGCGGACCTGGTCCGAGGCGCCGGCCGGCGCGCCCTCCTGATCGGCGCCGATCTCTCCACCCTCGCCCCGGTGCAGGACGTGGTGGACCGCACCCTCGCCGAGCTCGGCGGGCTCGACATCCTGGTCAACAATGCCGGCATCATCCGCCGCGCCGACGCCGTCGACTTCACCGAGGCGGATTGGGACTCGGTCATCGACACCAACCTGAAATCCGTCTTTTTCCTGTGCCAGGCCGCCGGGCGGCACATGATCGCGGCCGGGAGAGGGAAGATCGTCAACATCGCCTCGATGCTGAGCTTCCAGGGCGGAATCCGCGTGCCGAGCTACACGGCGTCGAAATCGGGAGTGGCGGGACTGACGAAGCTGCTCGCCAACGAGTGGGCGGCGAAGGGCGTCAACGTGAACGCCATCGCTCCGGGCTATATCGCGACCAACAACACCGCCGCGCTCCAGGCCGACGAGAACCGCAACCGCTCGATCCTGGAGCGCATTCCCGCCGGGCGATGGGGGGATCCGTCGGACCTGGCCGGCGCGGCCGTCTTCCTCGCCTCCGATGCCTCGAACTACGTCAACGGCCATATCCTGGCCGTCGACGGGGGCTGGCTGGCGCGATGACCGGCGCCGCGCTTTGCTTCGGGGAGATATTGCTGCGCATGACCGCGCCCGGGCGCGAGCTGATGCTTCAGAAGCCGAATCTCGACGTCTATGTCGCCGGCGCGGAGGCGAATGTCGGAGTCGGGCTCGCCAATCTCGGCCACGAGGTGCGGATGGTGAGCCGTTTGCCGGACAACCCGCTCGGCCAGGCAGCGCTCGACGCCGTTCGGCGGCACGGCGTCGACGTTTCCGGAATCGCCCGTACCGCGGACCGCATGGGCCTTTACTTCCTGACTCAGGGCGCGGGCTTGCGGGCGTCCAAGATCTTCTATGACCGCAAGGACAGCAGCTTCGCCAAGGCGGGACCGGAGGATTTCGACTGGCCGGCCCTGCTCGAAGGGGTCGATCTCCTCCACCTGTCCGGAATCACCCCCGCGCTCGGCCCCCGCTCGGCCGAGGCGGCGGTCGCGGCCGCCGAGGCGGCGAGCGAGCGCGCCATCGCCGTGTCGTTCGACGGCAATTACCGTTCGCAATTGTGGGAAAGTTGGGACAGCGACCCCAAGGCGGTGCTGACCCGCCTGGTCTCGAAGGCCTCGATCCTGTTCGGCAACCACCGCGACGTCTCGCTCCTGCTCGGCCGCGAGTTCGGCGGCGAGGGCGCGGCCCGCCGGCGCCAATCCGCGGAAGCCGCCTTCGAGGCTTTCCCCAACCTGCGGATGATCGCCTCCACCGCCCGCCATGTGGAGGATGCCGATCGCCACCGGATCGCCGCGCGCATCGACACGCCCGAGCGCGCGGTGCAGACCGAGGAAGTGCTGGTCGCCGGGATCGTCGACCGGATCGGCGCCGGCGACGCCTTCGCCGCGGGGGTGCTTCACGGCGTCCGAAGCGGCCGCGACCTGGATTGGACGGTGCGCTCCGGCCTCGCCCTCACCTGCCTCAAACATTCGCTACCGGGCGATTTCAGCCTGTTCGGCCTCACCGACATCGACGCCTTCATGACCGGCGCGCTCGACGTGCGGCGGTGATCGACCGCCGCACCTTCCTCGCCGCCGCGGGCGCGGTGCCGCTCGTAGGAGCGGCGCCCGGCGACCCGATCGCGGCGACCAGCCTCGGCCCCGTACGCGGCACGCGCGAAGGGGGGCTCTCGGTCTTCCGGGGAATCCGCTATGGCCGGGCCGAGCGGCTCCAGGCGCCGCGCGCGCCGGCGCGAAGCCTCGAGGTCGTGGAAGCGACCCGCTTCGGCCCATCCTGTCCGCAGCGGGGCGACCGCTACCGCGAGACGAGCGAGGACTGCCTGTTTCTCAACATCTGGACGCCGGAGGCACGGCCCGGCGGAGGCCGGCCGGTGATGGTCTACATCCATGGTGGCGCCTATTCGGGCGGCTCGGTGGTCGATCCGCTCAACTATGGCGATCGGCTGGCGAGCTTCGGGGACTCGGTGGTCGTCACCGTCAATCACCGGCTCAACGCCTTCGGCTACCTCTATTTGGCCCGTCTCGATCCGCGCTTCCCCGACAGCGGAAATGCCGGCCAGCTCGACCTCATGCTGGCGCTCGACTGGGTGCGGCGGAACATCGCCGCGTTCGGCGGCGATCCGTCGCGCGTGCTCGTCTTCGGCCAGTCCGGGGGCGGCGCGAAGATCGCCACGATGATGGGCATGCCGGCCGCCAAGGGCCTCTTCCAGCGCGCGATCACGATGAGCGGACAGCAGGTCACCGCCTCCGGCCCGATCAATGCCACTGCCCGCGCCAAGGCCTATCTCGCCGCGCTCAAAGCCGGTCCCGGCGACCTGCTGGCGATGCCGGCGGAGCGGCTCGTGGAGGGTCTCGCCGCGACCGATCCGATCCTCGGCGGCGGGGTCTATATGGGCCCGGTGCTGGACATGAAATGGCTCACCCGCCACCCGTTCTGGCCGGACTCCAATCCCCAGTCGAACGCGATCCCGATGATGCTGGGCAACACCCGCGACGAAACCCGCGCCTTCGTCGACCCGGACAGCGAGAAGGTCCGCGGACTCACCTGGGCCAACCTCGCCGAGCGGATGGCGCCGGAGTTGCGGGTGGACATCCTTCCCGAGTGGGTGGTCGCCCAATACCGCCGGCATTTCCCGGATTGGAGCGCCGAGCGGGTCTTCTACGCCGCGACCACGGCCGGGCGGAGTTGGCCGGGCCAGGTCGTCGAAGCCGACGCGAGGGCGCGTGCGGGGGCCCGAACCTGGGTATATCAAGTCGATTTCCAGTCCCCCACCCAGCCGCGGCGAGGCGCGCCGCATACGATGGACATCGCTTTGGCGTTCGGAACCCTGGGCGCGGAAGGTTCCTACACCGGGAACGGCGTCGCGGCGCGCGCCGTCAGCAGCCTGGTGATGAGCGCCTTCACCGCCTTCGCCCGCACGGGCGACCCGAACGGGCGCGGCGTCCCGCACTGGCCCGTTTATTCGCTGCCGGCACGACGGACGATGGTGTTCGACGTCGATAGCCGGGCCGTCGCGGATCCGCGCCTCTGGGAGCGTGAGCTGTTCGCCCGGGTGCCTTATATCCAGCCGGGATCGTGACAGGCTTGTGACCGGCTGCTTGACATCACCGGCCGAGGGCGGCAGAATTATGACACCGGTTACTTAGGACCGGTGGGGGTGACCCGGCAGCAATAGCCGGGCGGTCCGGAGAGAGGAAGATCTAGGCGCGTCGGCGCCGCTCCACCTCCCGAATCGCGGCCAGTTCGGCCGCCACTTTTGACGGGCGTAGACACCGGTGTCATGAGAAGATCGGCGGCTTCGGTCGCTGTAACGGGAGGACGGATTATGGGTTCGGATCGGCTTTTCGGGCGGGCTTTCGCGCTGACCCGGATGTTGGGCGCGGCTTCGCTGGCGGTGGTCGCCGTCTCGCTCGCCTCGCCCGCGCAGGCTCAGGGCGCCGACCAGCCCCCGGCCCAGACGCAGCCGCCGAGCGAGCCCAACGACGCCGCCCCTGGAGTCACCGCGCCGCAGACGGGCGTACAGTCCGTTGCCGCCGCGCCGGCCGACGCGCCGGCACCGGAAGGCGACGCGATCGTCGTGACCGGTTTCCGCCGCTCCCTCGATCAGGCCTTGAGCGTCAAGCGCAACTCGGTGTCGGCGGTGGATGCGATCGTCGCTGAAGACATCGCCAAGTTCCCGGACCAGAACCTCGCCGAGTCGCTGCAGAGGATTCCCGGGATCTCGATCCAGCGCGACGGCGGCGAAGGTCGGGCGATCACCGTCCGCGGCCTCGGCGCGCAATTCACCCGGGTCCGCGTCAACGGGCTCGAGACGGTGGCGACCTCCACGGACGGCGCCAGCGCCAACCGCGACCGCGCCTTCGACTTCAACGTCTTCGCGTCGGAGCTGTTCAACTCGATCGTCGTCCACAAGACCGCCGAGGCCTCGCTCGACGAAGGCTCGCTCGGCGCGGTCGTCGACCTCAACACCGGCAACCCGCTGGGCGGCAAGCGCGGCTTCACCTTCGTCGCCTCCGCGCAGGGCTCCTACAACGACCTGTCGAAGGATCTCGGCCCACGCGTCGCCGGCCTGGCCTCCTGGAAATCGGAGGACGGCACGATCGGGGTCGCCGTCTCGGCCGCCTACCAGAAGACCGATACGCTGGAGCTCGGCAACAATACGGTACGCTGGGCGCAGGCGCGGTTCGACTCGGTGAACGGCACGCCCTGCTTCTACACGAGCGCGACGAGCGCGGTTCGCGCCTCCAACAGCGGCGGCGTCTACCGCTCCAGCACAGCCTGCGATTCGGCGGCGCTCGCCTTCCATCCGCGAATCCCGCGCTACGGCGAGGTCCGCCACGGACGCGAGCGCCTGGGCATCACCGGAAGCATCCAATGGGCTCCCACCGACTCCACCAAGGTGTCGATCGACGGCCTCTATTCGGTGTTCAAGGAAGAGCGCGAGGAGAAGTGGGCCGAGGTCCTCTTCCGCTCCAACGAGCGCTCGATCGACGTTCTCAACGCGGTGATCGACCCGACGACCAACAACCTTGTCAGCGGCACGTTCAACGACGCCTGGGTGCGCACCGAGCATTACCTGCGCCAGTCCAAGACCAACTTCTACCAGCTCGGCGCGACCTGGGACCAGGACGTGACCGACAAGTTCCGCTTCACCCTCCTCGGCGGCTTCTCCAAGTCCGACGCCAACATCCCGCTCGAATCGACGATCGTGTTCGACGATCGCGACGCGCAGGGCTACCAATACGATTATTCCGACTCCCGCCACCCGCTGTTAAGCTTCGGCACCAGCGTCACCGATCCCGCCAACTTCCAGCTCGCCGAGATCCGCGACCGTCCGTCGGACACGGTCAACAAGTTCCGCACCGCGCAGCTTCGCACCGAATATGACGTCGCCGAGGGGTTCAAGGTGAAGGTCGGCGGAGTCTATCGGCGGTTCAGCTTCGACACCGAGGGCTTCACCCGCGACGCCATCGTCTGCGGCAATGGCGGCAAGGACATCGTGCTCGGAACGATCACCTGCTCGCCGACGTCGGCCTTCGGCCCCACCGCCGTCTACGGCTTCCAGGCCACTCCGGCGCTCAGCGAGCTGTTCCAGCTCGGCAAGGCGGGCCAGCCCGCCGGGACGACGACCAGCTGGATCATTCCCAATCTCGGCGCGGCCGCGGAATTTACCGGCCTCTACAACCGGCCGCTGGCGGTCGACGCGGGCAACACGCGCGGAGTCGTCGAGACGGTGAAGGGCGGCTATCTTCAGTTCGACGTCGAGGGGCATGTCCTCGGCCTGCGCTACGCCGCCAATGCCGGTGTGCGCTACGTGCACACCGGTCAGATCTCGCGCGGCCTAAGCAGCGGCACCGCCGTCACCGTCAGCCGCAACTATGATGACTGGCTGCCGGCGGTGAACATCGCCTTCTTCCCGACCGAGAAGCTGATCATCCGCGCCGCCGCGGCGGACGTCGTGACCCGGCCGACGCTCGGCAATCTCACCCCGGGCGGCTCGGTCGACGGCTTCAACTATCGGATCAGCTTCGGCAATCCGTTCCTGGATCCGTTCCGCGCCACCGCCTACGACCTCGCGGTGGAATGGTATTTCGCGCCGCAGTCGATCTTCTCGGTGGCGGCCTTCAAGAAGGACGTGGCGAGCTTCCCCGTCTCGGTGACCCGTTCCGGCACCTTCGCCTCGACCGGCCTTCCGACCTCGATCATCCCGCCCTCCTCGCCGGCCGCGGTCAATCCGGAGGGGCAGCTGTGGACGATCAACTCGATCACCAACGGCACCGGGGCGAGCCTCAAGGGCGTGGAGGTGTCGCTCCAGGCGCCGTTCCGCTTCCTGCCCGGCTTCCTCAAGAATTTCGGCGGGATCATCAACGGCACGCTGGTCGATTCCAGCGCGGTCTACAGCGTCGCGGGACCCTCGGTCACGCCGGGCGGGGCCAACGTCGCCGCGACCCGGCGCGGCACCCTTTTCGGCCTGTCCAAGAAAGCGGTGAACGGCACCCTCTACTACGAGGACAAAAAGTTCAGCGCACGCGTCTCGGGAAGCTATCGCAGCGGCTATGCCGACGCGAACAGCGGCACCGGCAACGTCTTCGAAGGCTACAACGCCACCTGGAACCTCGACGCGTCGGTGCGCTACAAGTTGACGGAGCAGCTGGAGGTGTCGCTGGAAGGCGTCAACCTTCTCGACACCTATCGCGACCGCTACACCGACATCGATGCGAACCGGAACTACGAATATAACCATTTCGGCCGCACGATCCTGTTCGGCGCCCGCTTCAAGATGTGATCTCCCGGGACTGCTCCTGTCGGCAGTCCCCCGGGCCAGCCTCCGCCCCGGCGGCGGCTGGCCCACTTTTTTCGGCGGAGAGTGGATGATCGATCGAAGAAACAGCCTCAAGCTTCTCGGCGGCGTCGCCCTCGCGCCGGCGCTCGTGCCGATATCGGCGTCCGGTAAGGCTGCGCCGACGCTGCCGCGCGCCGTCCGCAAGTCCGGCTGGGGCCGCGGCTACGAGGATCAGCGGATCGCCGACCGCGGCGACGGCACGTTCCTCAACCCGATCATGGCGGGCGACCATCCGGATCCCACGATCCTCAAGGACGGCGCCGATTATTACATGACCTTCTCGACATTCGATTCCTACCCGGGCCTCGTGATCTGGCACAGCCGGGATCTGGTGAACTGGCGACCCGTCACCGCCGCACTGAAGCGCAACATAGGCTCCGTCTGGGCGCCGGAGCTCGTCAAGCATAAGGGCCGCTACTTCCTCTACGTGCCGGTCAAGGCTTCGCCCAATACCAGCTACGTCATCTGGGCCGACCGGATCGAAGGCCCGTGGAGCGATCCCATAGACCTCAAGCTTCCAAATCACATCGATCCGGGACATGCCGTCGGCGAGGACGGGTCGCGCTGGCTGTTCCTGTCGGGCGGCGACCGGGTGCGCCTGGCCGAGGACGGCCTGTCGCGTATCGGCGAGCCCGAACACGTCTACGATCCGTGGCGCTATCCGGAGGATTGGGTGGTCGAAGGCTTCTCGCCGGAAGGCCCGAAGATCACGCGCCGGGGCGGCTGGTTCTACCTGACCACCGCCGTCGGGGGCACCGCCGGTCCGCCGACCGGACACATGGTGGTCGCCGCCCGCTCCCGCTCCATTCACGGCCCATGGCAGAACTGCCCCCACAATCCGCTCGTCCGCACGACCCATCTCGACGAGCGCTGGTGGTCGCGCGGCCATGCGACCCTGGTCGAGGGGCCGGCGGGCGATTGGTGGACCGTCTACCACGGCTACGAGAACGGCTTCTGGACGCTTGGCCGGCAAACCCTGCTCGATCGGATCGAGTGGACCGCGGACGGCTGGTTCAGAATGGCGGGCGGCGATCTTTCGAAGACGCTTGCCAAACCGAAGGGCGGCTCCGCCATGGGCCACGGAATGCCTCTCTCGGACGATTTCGCTACGCTCGCGCTCGGCAGCAAATGGAACTTCTTCAAGCCCGCCACCGACGAGGCACGGCGCGCCCGAGTCGAGAACAACCGGCTGCGGCTCGAGGCGCGCGGCACGGCGCCGTCCAATTCCTCGCCCTTGCTGCTCATCGCCGGCGATCAGGCCTATCGGTTCGAGGCCGACGTCGAGATCGATTCGGGCGGGGTTGCCGGGCTCATCCTCTTCTACGACGAGCGGCTCTATTGCGGGCTGGGCTTCGACGAGAGCCGCTTCGTCACCCATCAATATGGCATGGAGCGCGGCCGTCCCGCCAATCCGCACGGCCGGCGGATGCGGATTCGGGTCACCAACGACCGGCATATCGTCACCTACGATACGAGCGGCGACGGCGGCCGGACCTGGCGCCGCTTCGACCGCGGCATGGAAGTGTCGGGCTACCACCACAATGTGCGCGGCGGCTTCCTCATGCTTCGCCCCGGCCTCTATTCGGCGGGACGAGGGGAAGCGCGTTTCTCCAACTTCACCTTCAGGGCGCTGGCATGACCGTCGACCGCCGAACCGCGCTCCTCGGCACCCTCGCCATCGGCCTGGCGGGGCGCGCGGCGGCTCAGACCCGGCCGCCCTCCACATCCCAATCCCGGCACATGAGCGCGCCCGAGCCCGTCGAGACGATCGACCTCTGGCCGAACGGCGCGCCCGGCGCCCCGGCCACTCTCCCCATTGAAATCGTGAAGGAGCGGAGCAAGGATCCCGCTTATAACGACCGTTACGTCCTCGGCATCGCCAAGCCGCGCATGGCGGTGTTCCGACCAGCCAGGCCGAACGGCGCGGCGGTGATGATCACGCCCGGCGGCGGCTATTCCTGGGTGGTGATCGACAAGGAGGGCTATGAGCTGGCGCGCTGGCTTAGCGCGCGCGGAGTAACCGTGTTCGTCCTGTTCTACCGGCTGCCGGGCGAAGGCTGGGCGGCGGGGCCGGACGTGCCGCTCCAGGATTCGCAGCGCGCCATGCGCCTCATCCGCCATCGCGCGGGGCGCTACGGGATCGATCCGAAGCGCGTGTGCGCGATGGGCTTCTCGGCGGGCGGCCACGTCTGCGCCGATCTGCTCGCCCGCTTCGCGACGCCTGTCTACGAGGCGGCGGATCCGGCCGATCGACTTTCGGCGCGTCCAGACCTCGCCGCGCCCCTCTATCCGGTGGTGTCGATGTCCCTCCCCACCGCCCATGCCGGCTCGCGCAAGAACCTGATCGGGGAGGACTCCTCCCGCGAGCGCGAGCGGGCGCATTCGCCCCACCTCCACATCGGTGCCGACGCGCCGCCCGCCTTCCTCCTTCACGCCGAGGACGATCCGGCGGTCCCGGTCGCCAACACGCTGCTGCTTCGCGAGGCGCTGCTCGCCCGCCGGGTGCCGGTGGAAACGCATCTGTTCGCCGACGGCGGCCACGGTTTCGGCCTCCGCCTCGCCAAGGGCAAAAGCGTCGAGGGCTGGCAGGACATCTTCTGGGCCTGGGCGGCGAAAAAGGGCTTGTTCGGATGAGCAGGCGCCTTGGCGGCGCGGGCTACGGGAGCGCCTCGACAGAGATTGGGCCGCGGTTCAGCACGCGGTCGTGGAAACGCCTGGCGGCGGCGGCGGCGGGGGCGAGCTTGCGTGCGCGCCGCATCAATTCGATCGCCATCAGCGCGTCGCCGGCGAACCCCGCGGGCTCGACGGCGTAGCGGTCCACTTCCGCCGCGAAGGGGAAGAAGAGTTCGAACCCTACCGTCTCCTCCAGATAAGCGATGGCTCGCGCGCGCTCCCACCGATGGAAATGCAGGCCGAGATCGGCCGAGACCCGCGCGAGGCGGAAGAGAATCGACTGGAGGAAGCCGAGCTGCTGCACGGGCGAGAGGAGCCCCATCCGGTCTGCAAGGCTTTCGGCATAGATCGCCCAGCCTTCCGAATAGCCTGCGGCGTAGCGCAGCTGCATCGGGTGCGGCGCCGCCGCCGCTTGCCGCGCGAGCTGGAGCAGGTGGCCCGGGATCGTCTCGTGATAGGCGACGGTCGTCAGCGTGAAGTCCGGCCGCTCCGACACCTTGGCGAGATCGGGATAATAATAAGGCGGGTCGCGATAGCCGCGCCGGCCGGCGACCTCGTCGGCCGCCGACATGCGCCGCACCGCCGCCTCCGGCGCGGGAGGCGGACCGAACCAGGCCGTCAGGTGCGGCCGCAGTCGCTCCAGTGCGGCGTTCATCTCTGCGACGGCGCGGGCGCGGCCTTGATCGTCGTTCGTATAAAGATGCTCCGGACGGCGTTTGAGCGCGCGAAGCCGGGCGCCGACACTGCCGTGGACGAGGCCGAGGCCTTTCAGGATCCGATCGGCGCGGGCGAGCAAGACCCTTGTCTCCACTTCTACCCGGCGGTCGAGCTGCGCTGGGGTAAGGTCGCTTCCGGTCGTGCATTCGAGGCGCAGCGCGTAATAAGCGGCGCCTCGCGGCAGCCGCCAAACTCCGGCGCCCGGCGTGGGCCGGAGCGACTCCAGCGCGGCCGTCTGCCGGCCGATCGCCGCGGTGAGCTCGTCCGACGGGCCAGCGGCGCGGCGCAGCCTTTCGACGATGGCGGCAATTACGAAGCCGGGTGGCGCGATGCCGAGCGCGGCCTCCGCCTCGATCCGCTTGGTCTCTTCGTCGAGCCGAGCGGCGAGACCGGGCTTCGGAGCGTCCAACTCCAGCCAAGCGCCGTGGCGCTGGCTCACCACATAAGGCGAGGCGCCGTCCGGCCGTCCGTTCGGGAAGGCGCGGCGGAGCGCCTGCTCGCGCTCGATGCCGCGGACGACCATCGTCCAGACCGCTCTATCGGCCGGGTCGGGAGTATAGGCGCGCAACAAGGTGAGCCGCTTCTCCGCGTCGGGTTCGACGGCCGCTGCATCGAAGACTTCGCGAAGGCTCGCCGCCGCTCCCGCGAACGCTCGTGCGGGGACGAAGGCCGCCGCTGCGAAGCCTGCAAGAAGGGCACGGCGGCCGGTGTCCGCAAGGCGTTCGGGACCAAGCATTTTCTTGTTCTACGCCGCCATTGATACCGGTGTCAAAAGCGGTCTATCGTCCGATTCGAGAGCGGCGGGAGATCGCTCCGTCGGACTTCGGGAAGAGGATCGATCTCATGCGGTTGAAGGCGTGGCTTTTCGTGTCTGCGGCGATGCTGGCGGGCTCGGCCGCGAGGGCCGAAGCGCCGAAGCTGCTGTTCCGGCTCTCCGCCGACGCAGGCTTCACCGCCGACAAGGCCGAGGGCGATCCCGTCCCCAATTTCCAGGACAAGGTGAAGATCGTCCCGACCGGCGCCCGGGGCGGCGCCCGGGGAGACGGTGCCATCCAGTGGGAGGATGACGGAGTCGTCACCTGGAACGCGCCGGGCAACATCTACGCGACCCGCGGCACCCTCGCCTTCTTCTGGCGCTCGCGTACCCCCGTCGGCGAGGCGCCGTTCAACATCTTCCGGGTCGGGTTCGCCGACCATTCGAGCTGGGACATGGCCTGGCTTCGAATCGACTGGAACGGCCGCGGCTTCGACGCCTTCGTCACCGACTCCAATCTGGCCAGGACCCGAATCTCCTTCGCCATGCCGGCTGCGCCCAAGCCCGACGAATGGCACCACATCGCCTTTGCCTGGGACGAAACGGTGGGCGTTCGCCTCTACGTCGACGGGCGGGAGGCGGCACGGGCCGATCGGAAGGCGGATTACGACGTCGGGCTTGACCAGTTCGGCCTCGCCGGGCGGGTCGTTTCCCCACACCAGGTGCAGAGCCGCTACCACTTCATGCGCGGAAGCGATGTCGACGAGATCCGGATCTACGACCGGATGGTCGACCCCGCCGATGCGGCCCTGCTGGCGCGAAAGGCGGAGCCAGAGGCCTCCGCCGCACCGGACGCCGCGGCCCTGCGCGCCGCCTGGCTCCACCGCTTCGGCTGGGACTGGGGGAGTCCGCCCGTCCTCGCCGCGCCTTCGACCCGCATCCGCAAGATCGAGTTCGCCGACGCGCGCGACCTGAAGGAGTGGATGTGGAAGGGCGTCGACGGAATCGACGAGACGACCTGGCCCGGCGTCTACAACCGCTCGCGCCTGCCCGGCCGCGACGATTATTTCGAGCTGCCGGACTGGAACACCTATGTCGAGGGCGGCAAGGCCTATGAGCTGACCGTCCCCGCCGGCGAGACGGTGAACCGGGTCGAGATCAGGGGCGCCGCCTATGGCGACCTCGCCTGGTCGGCCGACGGCAAGGCCTATCGGACCCTCGCGAAGCGGCCGCAGGGCGTTCTACGCAGCGTCGACGCCTTTGCGCCGCGGGAAAGCGGGCGGCTTCGCTTCACCAATGTGGCGCAGGAGACTCCGATCCAGGAGATCTGGGCCTACGCAGTGAGCGAAGGCAAGGAGCCGACGGGCTCCTTCACGCTCAGCTACAAGGTCGATCCCGAAGCCGCGCCCGCCTTCGGCAACCTCCAGGAGCTCCTCGCCTTCATCCGCGGCCGCTACCCGGCGGATCAGCGCGAGACGGTGGTGGCGCTTCCCGCCGGTGCGTCCACGGGCCGCGCGGCGGCGGCGGCGGGCGATCCCACCGCCGGCGGCAAGGCGGAGCGAAGCGCCGGAAGCGCGCCCATCGTGCACATCCTCATCCCCTCCGGCTTCGGGGACGCGCTTCCCGCGCGGGCGCCCTCGCGAGCGTGGAATTACGGGTGGGAGAATGTCCACGACGGCCTGGACGGAGTCGCCATCGACCTGCCTGCGCTGAAGGCGAAGCCCGGCGCCGACGGGCTCATCCCGCTCGACATCCGGGTCAAGGACCCGATCTGGCCGCAGCGCGACCTGATCGACGTCTCGGTCTCGGTCCGGCCGGGCGAGGCCCGTACCCTTTGGCTCGACACCCGCGACCGAATCCTCACGGCCGACAGCCTGTACCTCACCATCGCCTCCGCCGCGCCGGACTTCGGTCCGCGCTCGCTCGCGGGAATGAACATTCGCCTGATCTTCAAGGATCGCGAGGCGGCGAAGGCCGAGCATGTCGCCGACCGCTTCAACCAGGTGAAGGACAATTGGGGGTTCCTGGTCGAGGAGCATACCGCGTCCAAGCGCCTGGCCCTCTACCGTCGCCTCTACGGAGACATTTCGGACCTGCTCCGGGTCGATCCCGACAACCGGCGCGCGCGCGAATATTGGGCGGACATCGGCTACAATGCGCAGGGGCCCCTGCCCTTCACCCAGCCGGCACCCCCGGCCGGCGTTCCGCTCTGGGCGTTCCGGCAGCTCGAGGATCTGAAGCTGGTCCGCCGCTTCGCCAATTGGTGGATCGACGAGCGGCAGGTGCCCTACGGCGATTTCGGCGGCGGCATCTCGGACGACGTCGACCTTACCCAGCAATGGCCGGGACTGGCGCTGATGGGGGTCGATCCGGACAAGATCAACGCTTCGCTCCGCGCCCTCTCCGACGCCGTCTACAGGAACGGCATGCGCACCAACGGCCTCGGCACGATCACCACCGACGAGCTCCACGCCTATGAGGAAGGGCTGAACTCGGACGCCGAGCGGCTTTACCTCAACTGGGGCGAGCCCAAGGCGATCGAGCGGCTGATGGACACGGTTCGCGCGCTTCGGGGGATAATCCTGCGCAATCCCGCCGGCCACATGCACTTCGCCAGCAACTGGTACGGCGGCCGCAAGGTCTATCGCGAAGGGCCGTGGGAATGGCAGAAGCCTTATTCCTTCACCGTCCTCCACGCTCCTGTCCTGATCGGGCTGTACAACGCCAACCCGGCCGCCCGGGCGCTGGTCACCGGCACGATCGACGGCTGGATGGCGCACGGCCGGCAGGGCGCCGACGGCCGCTGGAGCTTCCCCAACGAGATCAACTGGCGCACCGACGCGGAGCGGGTCGGCGACCGCGGCGGACTGACCACGCCCCTTCAGGGAGCTTGGGCGAGCTATCGCTGGACGGGCGACTCCAAATACCTTCGCCCGCTCCAGAGCCGCGCTGCGGAAGGCCCGGGAGTGCTTGCCGAGATCAACGAGAACGCGATCGACCTGCTCGGCCGCCGCAAGGACTGGGGAGCCGCCCTCACCGCCAAGCCGGCGAGCCCCTTCGAGCAATATCAGGCGTGGCAGGCGACGGGCGACAAAAGCTTCCTCGAGCGGCTCCACGCCGATGCGATCCGGACCAAGAGCCAGAACATGTACATGCTGACGGAGGGCCATTGGTGGTCCGACCGGGTCGAGCAGTCGAGCGACATCCTCCAGCGCGAGCGGCTCGGCGGAATCGCGCTGAAGCGCAACCAGGTCTATCCCGGCAACCTCGTCAGCTGGCGCTTCGCCGACCCGGACGGGGCCGAGCAGGTCGCGATCCTGATCCCCGGCGGCACGCCCGAGCGCTTCAAGGTGATCGCCTACAATATGAGCGATCGCGCGCAGAGCGCGGCGATGACCGGGTGGGACGTCGCACCGGGGACCTGGCGAATGACCGCCGGCGAGGATCTAGACGGCGACGACCAGGCCGATTCCGGCGCCGCGACGCGCGAGGTGGCGCTCGAACGCAGCACCGGTGTCGAACTAAGCTTCGCTCCGCGCCGAACCACCATAATCGAGTTCGAGCTCGCCAAGGCCGGCACGCCCGTGGAGCAGCGGCCGGACCTCGGCATCGGGGCCGACGACGCCGTCATTGTGGGACGGGAGCTGCGGGTTACCGTCCACAGCCTCGGCTCCGCCGCCGCTGAGGGCGGGAGAGTGCGGGTCGAGGATCAACGCGGACGCCTGGTCGCCGAGGCGTCGGTGCCCGGGCTTGCCGCGCCGGCGGACCTCCTCCCAAAGACGGCGACCGTCCGCCTGCGGCTGCCCTCGGGCTTCCGCGCCTCGGGCGCCCGAGTGACCTTGGCCGTCCCGTCCGAGGAGATCACGCGCCTCAACAACACCCTCGAACTGCCATGAGTGGCCGTGTCGCAAGCCCACGGTGATCCACACGTTCGCAAGCCGGCCACACCGATGAGAGGTTAAGGCGGCGACGTCTCTGCCGGCTGGACATTCAGTGCGAAACCGGCAAGGTCAGCGGGCGTAAATCCCGGGGGACGTGAAGTGCTGCGAATGATGTCGCGCGATCCGAGCCCTGCCGGGACAGCATTGCCAATGCCAATCTCCGGTTTCGCAAGAGCGCATTCCAGCATCGGCCGCCGGTCGGTTCCTTGAATGCATGACCGCACCGGCACGGACGAGCGCGGCAGCGACGAAAGGGCGGACGCGCAAGGCGGCGTCAGGCCCGTTATCGGCGTGAGGCGGACGAGCGGACGGCCGGCGTGACGGTCGCGGTCGAGGTGCGCAGTCTCGCCAAGCGCTACCGGAGCGCCGACCACACGGTGGAGGCCTTGCGCGGCGTCGATCTTCGGATCCCGGCCGGCACCGTCTTCGGGCTGCTTGGCCCCAACGGCGCCGGAAAGAGCACGTTGCTGCGGATCCTCACCGGCTTGGTTCGAGCGACCTCGGGGGAGATAAGCATCTTTGGTGCGCCGCTCACGCCGATAGCGCTCGCCCGGATCGGGGCGCTCGTAGAGAGTCCAGGCCTCTATCCCTATCTCACCGGGCGGGAGACCCTCGAGCTTCTCGCCCGCTTCCATTCCGCTCCGCGCGCCCTCGTCGAGCCGCTTCTCGATCGTGTCGGCCTGGTCGCCGCGGGCGACCGGCGCGTCGACCGGTACTCGCTCGGTATGAAGCAGAGGCTCGGGATCGCCGCGGCGCTGATCGGCGATCCCGAAATCGTCATCCTCGACGAGCCGACGAACGGGATGGATCCAGCGGGAATTCGCGACATGCGCCGCTTGCTCCGCGAGCTTTGCGACGTCGACGGACGCACCGTCGTCATTTCAAGCCACCTGCTCGACGAGGTGCAGCGAACCTGCGACCAGGTCGCGATCCTTAGCGAGGGCCGGATCGTCGCCGACGACAGCATCGCCCGCCTCAACGGCGCCGCCGGCCGGGTGCGAATCGAGGCGAGTCCGATCGAAGCGGTCCTCGAACGTTTCGGCGCGCGTGCAAGGCGGGAGGGGGACGCGGCCGTCGTCCAGATGCCGCGCGAGGAAGCCCCCGAAATGGTGGCATCGCTCGCCGCCGAAGGGGTGAGGATCTTCGAAGTGCGCTGGCTGGAGGCCGATATGGAAGAAATCTACTTTGCCAAGACGCAAGGGCGGCAATGTCCCTGATGCCGGCCCTGCGCGCTCAGCTCTTCCTCCTCGCCCGCGACCGGGCGACTCTGTTCTGGGCCTTCGGGTTCGTCCCTGCCGTCTTCGTGTCGTTCACCGCCGCCTTCAGCTTCCTTCCCGCCGAGGGGCTCGGGCCGGTCGGCGCCACCGTCGACCCGCTGCTCACCGCCGCCCGGTCAGCCGCGGTCGGCGGGAACCCGATCGCGCACCTGTTCGCAGCCCTGGGCGCGGCAGCCATATTCGGAGGAGAATATCGTTATTCGACGTGGCGGCTGATCGGGCCGCGGGCTGCGCGCCACAGGCTGTTCACCGCAAAGTGGTGCAGCTTCGTCCTTGCGGCCACGGTGAGCCTCGCGGTGGTCGTCGCCGGAAGCGGCGTGGTGGTCTGGTTATCCGCCCTGGTGAGACCATCGCTGCATCTCGCGGTCGAGACTCGTCCGGCGAGCCTTGCGGCCGCATTCGGAGTTTCGGTGCTCGAGCTCGCGGTGCTCGGCACCGTCACCGCCCTGCTCGTGATCTCGGCTCGGGCGAGGCTGGGGCCGGTTCTTGCCGTCTTTCTATTTTCCGCAGCCCAGGCGCTCGCCGAATCCTACGCGCCGCCGCCCCCGACGAGCGGCCCGTGGCTCCTCCTTCCGACCTATGCCGGCGATGTGGCGCGGCAATGGGCCCTTCCTCCCCCCGGCCTCCCAGCGCCTGGAGATGCGGCGGGCCTCGTCGCGATCCTAAGCCTCGGCGGCTGGTGCGCGGTCGGCGCGGGCCTCGCCGTGTGGCTGATGCGGCGTCAGGACTGGTCGCGCGAGTGAAACCGAATCGAAGCGCGGCGGGCGTGCCGCTGGAACCTGTGTGCGGAGGAGAGACTGAGTGGACGACGGCGTAGTTGCCGCGGCGGCGGCGGCCTGGCGGGCGAAGACGCCGGTGGATCTTCCGCGCCGCCTCGCGCACGAGGATTATCTCGAGGCGGAGCGCGCCTATCTTCGCGGCATCACCCCGCTCTACCCCCGGGCACATCTGTTCCGCTTCGGCGAGTGGCACACGATGGGGATTTCCGACATCGACCTTGCCTGCGTCGTCGACGACGACATCGATACCGCCGCCCTGCGCAGGATCGAGGCGATTCCAAGGTCGCCGCTGATCATCCACCCGCCGATCGTCCTGCCCCGAAACCTGATGCGGGCGTTCCGCTGGTTCATCCCCGGCGGCGACCTTCATGCGACCGACCCGGCTTACCCCGTTCCCGAGATCGACCAGCCCGATGCCCGCGAGCTCGCCGACCTGTGCCTCATCACCGCCTTCGACACATCGTTGATATCGTGGCGCTCGCTCCGGCTGGAGCGCGAGGAGCCCGAGCTTCGCGTGCGCAGCGCCATGCTGAAGCTCTGGACCGTCCGCCACACCACCCGGTTCCTCGAACGCGGCGGAGTCGAGCCGAGTCCGGAATGGCGCGCCTATGCGGACGATTGCGCAGACATGCGCGAGGCCTTCCGCTCGGGCGAGCCTGTCGATCTCGACCGGCTGGCTTGGAACCTTGCCCGCGCCGAGCAGGTCGCGCGCGAAGTTGCGACGGCCGGAGCGGAGGCGCGGCGCGCGCGCTCGAACGCGCCGGAATTCACCGCGCGCAGCGTGCGCGGCGGCCGCGTCGCGGTCCGTACCGACCTGGCGCCGTGGCTCGTGCGCCGGCGCCGATATCCGTTCCGCCGCAAGCTCAGCTACCTTGTCGCCTCGCTCCCGCGCGATGTGGCGGCCTTCGCTCTGACCAGCGAAGGCGACAGCCCGTTCGACCGTACGCTGCGGACGAACCGCCGGCTTTGGACGGAGCGCACCGGCTTCCTTGAAAAGCACGACGTCTACGCCCTGTGGAGCGGCAAGCAGTTCCTCGGGACCGAGGCCAAAAAACCGCTTGCGCGCTTTCGCGACCGGACGATGCTGGCGCTGTCGAGCGCGATGTTCTGACGGCGGTGAGCCGCGCAGTGCCAAGCTCCCATTATCGCGCCTAAGCCTTCGCCGGCCTCTGTGCGTCGGCAAGCTGGCGTCAGGCCGGCCGCTGCCGCAGGGCCACCCATTTATCGTGCATGTCGCCGAGCAGCCTCGTCATCCGGTTGTAGCTGAGCGGGCGAGCGCCGAACTTCAGGAGGTAGAAATCCGCCACCCCGTTCAGATCTATCCGCCGCAGCGCCGGCAGCAGCGAGTCGAGCGCGACGATGCCGGCTTCGGCCTGGGCGATCGCGGTCAGGACGAACAGCTCGCGCGCCGCTGCCGTCGCCACGATCCCATGCGCCGCGAGCGGGGCCGCGAAGCGCGTCTCGAAAAAGGCGGCCAGGTCCTGCTCGACTTCGGCGCGTCGTCTCGCCTCAATAGCGGGCATAGGAGCGGTCGGTGAGCAGGCCGATGTTGAGGAGCGCTTCGCCGTCCCACCACAGCCCCTGCCAGCCGCCCGGCTCGAGCGCCAGGCGGCCCCGGATCCCGACCTGCCCGTCGCCGCTGAAATCGGAGAAGAGCGGATCGCTCTGAACGCTCGTGCTCGGACCGATCGAGGCCATCGTGCCGGCCCAGCGCACGTGGGTGGCGCGGTGCACGTGGCCGCAGATGACGGTCTGGATCTGGGGATGGCGGCGAACCACGTCCCGAAGTCCGTCCGCCCAACTGACGGTGAAGTCCTCGACATAGGTCGCGACCGGAATGCGGCACTGAAAGGGCGGGTGATGGATGGCGAGGAGGGTCGGGCTGTCCGGCGCCGCGGCCAGCACTTCCTCCAGCCAGGCGCATCGTTCCGCGCCGAATTCCGGCTTGCGACCCTTTCCCGCGGTCGTGTCCGCGACGACCAGGCGAACGGAATAATCGTCCACGACGTAGCGTATGTCGCCGGAGCCGTCGTCGCGCCATGCGTGCCGGCCGAAGACCTCGGAGAAGATCTCCGGATCGTCGTGGCCGCCGGGCATCGCGAAATAGGGCATGGCGAGCGCGTCGAGAGCGAGACGGGCCTGCACCGTCTCCTCTCGCGTTCCGCTGTGGGTGAGGTCGCCGGTGACGACGACGAAGGCCGGCGGCACCGGCTCGGCGTTGATCGTTTCCACCGCGCGCCTGACCAGCGCGTTGACGTCCAGCACCTTTCCGAGACGCTGGCCTTCGGCGACCATGTGGAGATCGGTCAGATGTCCGATCAGCATGCCTCCACTCCCTATTCCGTCAGATCGCCGAACTGCGCACGCTCGCCGTAAAGCACGGGCGAAGCGCTCGGGTCACGCAGCTGGGCCATGCTCAGGCGATAGCGAGGCGCCTCCCGAAACGGATTGCGCTCCGAGCGCATGTGCACCGTCAGTGCCAGCCGCGGCCGCGCGCCGACATTCCCGCGGCTGCCGTGGATGATCAGGCTGTCGTGGATCGCCACCGTTCCGGGCCTGGCGCAGACCTCCACCTCCGACCACTCCATCGCGCAACGGGCCAGCAGCCGGTCTTTGAGCTCCTCCGCCGACACCTCCCCCGAAAAGCCGCTGCCGCCGATTACGCCGAGGCGGTGGGAGCCGGGGACGTAGCAGATCGGGGAATCCGACGGGTCGATCGCGGTGAGCGGAATCCAGGCGGTAACGAATCGACCGTCCATGAAATCCGAATATTGGCCGTCCTGGTGCCAGCCGATATGCGCCCGCGACCCGTTGGCCGGCGGCTTGCGGCTCATATGAACGTACCAGGCCTGGACCGCTTCGCTGCCCATCAAGGCTGCCGAGGCGGCGCCCAGGCTGCGATGGCGGAGCAGCTCGGCAATCGCCGGCGAAGCGAGGTGGGGATGGTCGATCCGCGCGAGCCGGTCGAGCGCGCTTTCCGAGCTTCCGTAGACGGTGAGCTCTGCGCCGGAACCGGAGGGAAAGCTTTCGAAGAGACTGGCGGCCTCCGCGGCGGCGGCTCTAACGAGCGTCTCCGGCAACAGCTGCTCGAACACGGCATAGCCCTGGGCTTCGAACCGCGGCAGATTCGGGCGAAGTGCGGTGCGGAGTTCCGGCGGAAGGGATTGGCGGGCGACACTCACGCCCGGTTTACCGCCGCCCGGTCCACGACCGATTCGCCGAACACGAACAGGTCGACCTCGCTCTCCCAGAAATCGTCGAGCACGTCGCGGGTGGTTTGCGCGATCGGGCGGCCGCCGGCGTTGAGCGACGTGTTGATCAGCCCATTCTGGCCCGAGACCCGCTCGAACCGGTCGAGCAGCTGGTGGAGCTTCGGGTTGTCGACATGATTGAGCGTCTGGATCCTCGCCGTGCCGTCGATATGGGATGCCTCGGACAGTCCCAGGCCGTCGGAATCGTAATTGAACAGCATGTAGGGCGAGAGCTGTGCCTCCGGACGCAGGCGCTTCAGAGTCTCGTCGCGGACCACCGGCGCCAACGGGCGGAACCACTCGCGGTGCTTGATCCGCTCGCTGACTTTCTGCTTCATTCCGCCGAGGCCGGGATGAGCGAGGATCGAGCGGTGCCCGAGAGCGCGAGGGCCGCATTCCGCCTTGCCGTGCATGAAGGCGACGACGGCGCCTTCGGCCAGCCGCTCGGCCACATGATCGGGGCAATAATCGGTGCTTGCGAGGCCCGCCTCGGCAAGGGTGCGGCGAACCGCTTCGGGACTCTCCGCCTCGCCGACCGAATAGACCGAAAACGGCTTCGGCTCGATGCCGAGGATGAACCGCATCGCGTAGATCGCAGCGCCGAGAGCCTGGCCCGCATCATTGGGCGCGGGCGGTATCGCCAGCGGGACGTTCAGCTCCTGGCGCAGCTGCGCATTGGCGACGATGTTGAGGGCGCAGCCCCCGCCCAGCGCGACGACCTCGCGAGGCCGGCCGGCGAGACGGTCGGTCAGGAGCTGCGTCACCGACCTCGTGAACAGCTGCTGGAACGAGCTGATCAGCGCCGCGCGCTTGTCGAAACTGTCGATTTGGCCCTCGGCCAGGAGCCGGGACCGCTCGGCAAGGCGGCGCGTCTCGTCCGCCTGGCCGAGATCGGGTGCGACCTCGAGTATCGCCTCCATCAGGCGCGGGTCCGGCGGAGCGAAGCCGCCCAGCGCCATCGTCTTCCCGGCGACCGAAGGGCCGCGTCCGAGATCGATCGCATAGCCCATCGCCGACCAGCCGAAGCCGCTTCCGAACCAAGGAAGCGGGTCCGTCTCAAGCAATGCCAGCGATCCGCCGGTGAAGTCGAACAAGGCGTTGCGCGAGAAGCTGCCGCGCCCCTCGTTGACGAGGATGAGTGCGCTCGCGGCGGCGCCGGCATAGTGAAGCGCGATCGCCGCGTGGCTCGCCTCATGCGCGACGACGACACAGGGTATCGACCGGCCGAACAGCCCGCAGCGTGTCTCCACATGCAGCGTTCGCTCGGCGATCGCGGCTCGGATCCGATCCGAATCCTCAACCTGGACGAGGGCTTGGCGATAGCCGGTGCTCACGGCCACGAGGCCGACCCTGGCTACGTCGAACCCCGGGAAGGCGCGCAGCGCGGCGACGGCGGCTTCGGCCGCATGATCGTGCCGGCGGCGCGTCAAGCGCTCGGTCTCGACCGAGAAGAGCAGCTCGCCATCTTCCCAAAGCGATATGCCGGTGTCGTGGCCCGCCGAATGGATGCCTACTATCTGCATGATGGCCTCACATGTCGCGGGCGGCGTTGGTGTCCGAGCGAAGGAGGCTCGCGATACCCGACACGACGGACGAGAAGGTCTCGGGCCGCATCATGTGCTTGGCGAGAGTCGGGACTTTCCTGGGGCGCAGGTAGAAGCGCTTATAGGCCAGCCGCGACCTCGCCTCGGCATTCTCCGCGAGAACCCCGATCCTGTTCTGCACGTCTCCCCGGATGTAGTTCAGCCAGTAATCGGGCGCGATCTTGCCCGCCGCGACGGCATCGCGGTGGAGCTTGGTGCCCGGCAGCGGCGTCGCCGTGTAGAAGCTCGCATAATCGAGCGGCAGCGAGCAGGCGAACTCGACCGTCCGCGCGAACTGGGCGGAGCTTTCGTCGAGCCAGCCGACGATGAAGTAGCCGAAGGTCTGGATGCCGGCGCGCTTTGCGGAGCGCACCGCGCGGGTGATCTCTTCGAGATTGGTCTTCTTCTGCATGTTCGCGAGGATGTCGGGATCGCCCGATTCGATGCCGAACCGCAGTCGGATGCAGCCGGCGCTCGCCATGTGCGTCATCAGCTCGTCGTCGACGAGGTCGACGCGAGTCGGCGCTTCCCAGCGGACCTTCAGCCGCTTCGCCTTGATGAGCTCGCATATCTCGACGACGCGCTTGCGCTTCATCGTGAAGACGTCGTCGTAGAACATGATCTCCCGGACGCCGTAGTCGCGCACGAGATGCTCCATTTCGGAAACGACGTCCTCGGCGCTCCGATAGATCGACTTCCGGTCGACGGCCTGCTTAAAGCAGAAACTGCACTGGAACGGGCAGCCGCGGCTGGAGATCATCGTCGCGAACGGCCGCTTCGCCATGATCGAGAAATAGTTCTCGATCGGCACGCTGTCGCGCGACGGCCAACCCATGTCCTCCAGGTTGAGCATCGGCGCGGGAGCGTTCTTGAAGCCTCTCCCGACGAGGCCCCGGACGTCCTCGACGGGAGTGCCGTCGCGGAGCGCCTCGGCAAGTTGGTACATGATCGTCGCGCCCTCTCCGACGCCGACATAATCGATGCAGCCATGATAGAGGTTCTCGACGTCGAACACTTCGGTGTGGGGCCCGCCGAGGATGACCTTGGCACCTGCCTCCTTGGCCAGCTCGCACGCCTCGATCGCGCCCGGCATTCCCGGAGTCGTCGTCGTGACTCCGACGAGATCCGCACCGTACTCCCGCAGCCGCACGCGCAACTGTTCGCGGTCGAGATACTCGGCCTGGGCATCGATCGTCGCGACTTCGAAGCCGCGCCTGCGAAGGCTGGTCTCGATATAGCCGAGCCCCAGATGCGGCAGGACGCCGGCGCGCTTCTGCATCATCCTGATCTGACGACTATTCACGCAAGCGTCGTGATTGCGCACCAACGCGATCTTCATTGGGAAAAAGAACCCCTGGAACTCGTGGGCTTAGAGGTAGGCAGTTTTTGGGGATGTCAGCAAGAGGAATTTTCGGCGCCTGTGAGGTATTTCAGACGACATGAAGGTTGACTCAGTTGCAGGTGGCCCTCGGCATTTAAGTCATTGGAGTTCGAAGGATCTCGCTGTTGACAATTAGTCCGTCGTCGGGCTTCCTGCCGACGATCGAGGCCTGAACGGGAGACTCGGCAGCTTGGTTGTCGCGGAAGCCGCGGGCGGCTTCTTCTCAGCGCGACCAAAGCAGGCCGCTACTGTCTCCGATGTCTGGTTCAGGTCAGCAGGTGGTGAGTCTGGCATCCCGTGCGGTCGCCAGAGATGGGCTTGGGGAGTCGATCTGTCAGCGTCTTTTACTAATGCCGCGAGGCCACGCTCCGCCATGAAGACGATCTCGTCTTCATGCGGGCGAAAGAGCTGCCGTTTCTCTTCGTCTGGATGTGCTGCGTCGCTGAGGTGGGAATGAACGTTCTGATCGTTTCCGAGGGATACCCGCCGGATGGAGGCGGCGTCGCGACATCGGCTGCGCGGATCGCGAAAAACCTGGCGAGTTGCGGCTGCCGGGTTGTCGTCGTCACCTACGATCGCGCAAGGAGCTACGACTTCATCTCGCCTCAGCGGGTCGATGAAGACGAGGCGGTGACGGTGGTCCGGATCGGACCTTTGCTTCCCGTGGACGGAGCGACGAACGGGCCGGCGGCGATTGCCAAGCAGAAAGCGTCTCTACGCAGGAGGTTCGTGGATCACGCTTTGAACGAGATGGATAGCATGGCGTTCTCGCCGGACATCGTCTTTTCCATGTATCTGTTGAATGCCGGCTTCCTCGCGACTTTCCTGGCTAAAAGATTGAAAGTTCCGCACGTCGCCGGAATTCGCGGAAACGACATCGGACGAAACTTGTTCGAGCCCGAGTCTCTCTACGCGACCAGCTTCGTTCTCGACCATGCCGACGCGATCGTCAGCGTCAATGCGCATCTGAAGGATCGCACGCTCGACGCCTTTCCGCGGCTTTCCGGGAAGACCCTCGTCGTTCCCAACGCCATCGATGCGGTGGCGAGGGTGGATCGGGCCGCGGCCCGTCGCGAGCTGGTCGAACGAACCGGCTGGCCCTCCGACAGCCTGATACTCTGCTTCAACGGCGCCTTCCGGGAGAAGAAGGGCGCTTTCGAAATCCTGGCGGCGTTTGGGCGTCTCCAGGACGAGGGAAGCCGGGCGCGGCTGCTGATCGTCGGCGACGCCACCGGCGCGGTCGAACGTGCGGCGGCGGGACCGCTGCTCGATCGCCTCGTCCGCGGCGGGACGCTCGTGACGACGGGCCAGGTCGAACGGTCCGCCGTTCCCCGCCTCATCGCCGCCGCGGATGTCCTTCTGATGCCGTCGCTGGACGACGGCCTCGCCAACGGCCTCCTCGAGGGAATGGCTTGCGGCCTGTGCCCTCTGGTCAGCGCCCTGTTCGCCGACACCGTCGACAACGGCCGGACCGGACTTGTGCTCGATCGGGTGACGCCGGAGCGGATCGTCGGCGCCATCCGGTCGCTCGACGCGGATCGGGAGGCGACGGCGGGCATGGGCGATGCGGCGCAGCGCGCCGCGGCCGGCTGGTCGCCGCGGCAGGAGGCCGGGTCGTATCTCGCGCTCTTCACGCGGCTGCTGGCCGCCGGTCGCGCCGACGGCGGGGCGGACTCGATCGCCGGCAGCGGGGGGGCGGTCCCTTGTGCGGCCTGATCGGCGTCTGGAGCTACGAAAACGCCTCCCTTGAACGCGCGTCCCAGCTACGCGCCGGGCTCGCACGCGTGGCGCACCGCGGCCCCGAAGGATCGGCCATCCACGAATCGCCGGACTACGGCGTCGCGCATGCCCAGCTGACGTTCCACGAGCCGGGAAAATCCGATCAGCCCTATGTTTCCGGGTGCGGGCGGTACGTGATCACGTTCAACGGCGAGATCTACAATTACGACGAGCTAAGACTCTCCCTGTCCGATCTGGGCCACCGCTTCGAGAGCGGGTCCGAGGCCGAGCTGCTGCTCATCCTGTATCTCGAGCATGGCGAGACCTTCCCCTCCTACCTGCGCGGCATGTTCGCGATCGCGATCAGGGATCGGGCGCGCGACCGGATGATCCTCGCGCGCGACTATATCGGCAAGAAGCCGCTCTACTTCCTACGGGACGGCAAGGGCCTCTACTTCGCCTCGGAGCTGACCGCGCTCTCGCCCTTCCTGGCAAGCCGGACGCTGGACGGGGCGGCCTTTACGAGCTTCTTCCTCATGAACGGGGTCGACAGCCGCTCCTGCCTCATCTCCGGGGTCGAGAAGGTGGGCCCGGGCGAGGTCGTCGTCGCCGGCCGCAACGGGTGCCGGACCGTCCGCTACTGGACGCCGGCGATCGGCTTTCGGCAGCAGAGCGATGGCGAGATCGGAGAAACGCTGACCGCCCTGCTCCGCCGCGCGGTCGCGCGCAGGCTGCTGGACAATGGCGTCCAGCTCGGCCTGATGCTGAGCGGCGGGCTCGATTCCAGCCTTGCCGCCGCGATCGTCGCCGAGCAGGGCCAGGCGCTGCCGAGCTTCAGCGCCCGTTTCCCCGACGCCGGGCTCGACGAGACGCCGCACGCCGCGCGCGTGGCCGAACGGTTCTGCGCGAGCCACGAAGTCGTCGACATCCCCGATGCCTCCGTTCCTGACGCGGTGGAGCGTTATTTCGGCGGCGTCGACGAGCCGATCGCCGACCCTTCCTTCCTTGCCGTCGCACTGGTCGCCGCCGCGGCGAGAGGGACTTGCAAGGGGCTTCTGACGGGCGACGGCGCCGACGATCTTTTCGCCGGCTACGCCTTCTTCCGGGCGGTGCCGGCGCTGAACTTCGTCTCGCGTCACGTGCCGCCCCAATTGCTGAAATGGACGGAGCAGGGGATGGCCGGAGTCGCCGGCAAGGACCGCGACCTTGCCCTGCGCAGCGTGCTTCAGCTGCTCAGCAAGGGGACTCGCGTCGCCCCCGAATGGCAGCATGCCTTCTGCACGTCCGCGATGGTGCCCGACGAGCTGTCCGCCATGCTTAGCGAGGACTCGCGCGGGCTGGTCGTCTGGCCTCTCGACGGCGGGGATCCGCTCGCTTCCGAACCGCTCCGCCGGGTCCAGCTCGGCCTGATCCGCTCCTTCCTCCAGGCACGAATCCTGACGAAGCTCGACCGCGGCAGCATGGCGAACGGAGTCGAGCTGCGAAATCCGTTTCTCGACCAGGACGTCGCCGAGTTCGCCCTCACGCTCGATGTCGGAAGGCTGATCAACCGCTCGGGAACCAAGGCCGTGCTCCGCGGGGTGGCCGAGCGCTTCCTCCCGCTGGAGATATTGAGCCGGAAGAAGCAGGGATTCCGTGTGCCGGTGCGCAGGCTTCTGCGCGGGCCGCTGCGGGAGCTGCTGCTCGACACGCTCTCCCCGGCCGCGGTCCGCCGGCAGGGCATCTTCGACCCCCAGCGGGTGCAGCAGATGCTGTTCGAGCATCTGTCGATCGGCCTGGACCGGTCCAAGCCGCTCTGGGCGCTGCTCGCTTTCTCCATCTGGCAGCAGACGTTCGGCGCGACGCGCGGGACGATGGTCGGGCCCGTGGCGGACGAGAAGGTGCGGCTATGCGCCCGGTCCTGATCCTGTGCGCGCGCACCTGGGGCCAATTCGGCAACCTCAACGCTGCGAAGCGACTCGCCTTGCTGCTCGCGCCGCATTTCGGCGGCGAGCGCGAGATCGTCGTAGAGCCGGCGGAACCCTGGTCGCCGGTCATCGCCGAATCCGGCCGAAAGATGCGCGAGATCGCCGCCGGCAGCGCCGGACCGGAGCAGCGACGTTCCCGCTACCTGGCGCTGATCGGCGCGCTGGAATCCCGCTTTCCGGCCGGCTTCGAGACCGAGCCCGGCCCGATCGGCGCGGACGTCGCGCCCTTTGCCGAGCGGATTGCCCAGATCGACCCGGAGATCGTCGTCGGCACGAAGGGGTTCATCTCCCGCCTTGCGCAGGCCGCGCTCGGCGGCGCCCGCCTCGCGACCCCGGTGGTCAACTATGTCACCAACGACGGCCTGCTCACCCTGCCGCTGCACCGGACCGCGCCCGAGATCCTGAACCTGGTTCAAACCGAATTCGGCGGCCGGATGCTTGCCGGCCATCCACGCGCTCGGATCGTGGGCCCGCTCGTCGGACGCCGGGAGGCCGGATCCCGTCCCGCCGACCCCGATCCGCGTCCGCTGGTCGCGATATTGTGCAATCGCAATCCGGAATATCGGCGGCTCTACGAGGCGCTCGCCGCCTTGGGCGAGGCGGTGCGCGTCCGAACGGTCATCATGGGCTGTCCGGAGCTCCTCGACGACGTCCGAGCCCGGGCCCCCGCGCACTGGCAGGTCTGGGACGCGCAGGCGGTCGAGACCTATCTCGATCTCCTCGCCGAGCTCGCAACTGCGCAGACTTCGCTTCTCGTCACGAAATCGGCGCCGAACTCGGTGCTCGAGGCGGTCGCCGCAGGCGTGCCGGTGCTCGCCCTCGATTCCGGCCTGCCGATGGAGAGGTGGGTCGGCGGCCTGGTCGCCGAACGGGGGCTCGGCTGGTCGATCTCGAAACTCGACGAAGCGATCGCGACGCTCGGCGGGCTGCTCGCCGATCCCGGCCGGATCCGGGCCATGGCCGCCTCTACCCGAGCCTATGCTGCGGACGTGATCGACAACGTCCGGAACGCCGCCACCATTCACCGCGCGCTCGTCGACGAGATCAACCTCGGCGGCCGCACAGGGGAAATTCGATGCCGATCTTCTACGTATCCGATCTCCTTTCCGATCTGATCGGCGCCGATGCCGTCCGGGCAGCCGTGCGCCGGCAGTGCGAGTCGGTCCTGATAGACGTTCCGCCGCCGACCGCCGAGCGCCTGCGTGCGCCGCTGCACTACATCGCCGGCAAATGCATGGGCTATCCGGCCGTCTGGCTCATCGGCACGGCGCTCGAGCTCGGCGAAGGCGCACTCGCCGCGCGACTGCAGCGCCACCCCGGTCCGCTCTACATCAGCCTGACGACCTCGATCGCGGACGATTTCATCGATCGCGACGAGAATATCGGCGCTGCGCACATGATGCTTCTCTACCTGTTCGTGTTCAGCTCGCTTCGCCACCCGCATTGGTTCAACGGCGAGCTTCTGGAAACGTACCAGCGGCTGATCTACCCGCTGATCGGGGCCTTCGTGGGCGACCATCCCCTCTCCGACAGCGGCAACCGCGTCGAGCTCGAGCTCCGTGCCGAGCGGTCGAGCTGGCGGATCGGCAACTTCTTCGAGACGATCGTCCGCGGGCTGACCTGCGAGGATGCGCCGGCGACGCGGTCCGCCCTGGCCGAACTCGGCCGCGCTTTCGGCAATTGGTGCTCGCATCTCGACGACGTCGTCGACGTCGAACGCGACATCGTGAGCGGCGACACCTTCACCTATCCGCTCTTCCTGATAGCTCAGCACTCGCCGCGGCTCGCCGAAGCGGTGCGGGGCGGCGACCTCGAATCGTGCTTCGAAGCGATCGAGGCCGGCTGGTTCGTCGAGGCGCTGGTGGAGCGCCACCAGGGCTATCTCGAACAGCTCGAGGCGATCGCACGACAGGCCGGCTTCGAACGGCTGGCGGGCGAGTTCGCGCGCCTGGCCCTTAGGCTTCCGGGCCTCATCCGCGCGATCCGCCGGGAGAATTCCCAGGCCGGGCTTCGCGCGAGCGTCGAGGCCGCGCCGGCGGAGGCGCGGTGCGCCTGATGCGCGACCGCCTTTGCCACCAGGAGCGCTCGCCCGGCCTTCGCGCCGGCCGTAGCGACGGAATCGCGGCGTCGTCTCCGGCGCCGATGGCGCGACTTGCGCTGCCTGCCGTGTTGGAAGAGGGTCCGGCCATTTACCGCGACAGGACGGGACAGGCATGAACGCGGAGAGCTGGCGAAGGAGAAAGGCTCCTGCCGCGCCGGAAACGGACGCGGACGGCTTCGGGCGGGAGGTCGCCAGCACGTTCCACTCGGGTTGGCTTAAACGCTCCCGCCGCCACGTCCTCATCATGACCGCGGTCATCGCGATCGCCATCGTCGCCGGCTCGCTGATCCGGATCGACATCTTTGCGACCGCGCTCGGGCAGGTTGCTCCGAATTCCTACACCCGGGCGGTCGACGCGCCGCGCACCGGCTATGTCCGCCGCCTTCTGGTGGCGAATGGCCAGAGCGTGCGGGTCGGCCAGCCGATCCTCGTCTTCGACTGCGCCCCGGAGCAGGCGCAGAGGGAGGCCGCCGCGTCGCAGGTGGCGCAGCTGCAGGAGCAGCTCGATTCGCACACGCTGCTCGGCCGCAACATCGTGCCCGGCTTCCGGGACGCTCCGTCGTCTGCACCGTCGCGGCGGCCGCGCAACGAGGCGGCGCTGCGCACCTCCCTTTTCGAGGAAGCGAAGGCCTCCGCGGAGCAAGCGGTGCGCCGCGCCGAGGCCAGGGTGAGCGGAGCCGAAGCGAAGCTCACCTCCGCGCGCGCGGATCGCCAGCTCAAGCAATCCTCCTTCGGGCGGTTGGCCGCGCTCAACGAGCGCGGCTTCGCGACCCGCGCGGCGCTCGATCAGCAAGCGGCGGAGCTGCAGCAGTCGGTAAGCAACGTCGACGTCGCCCTGGCGGAACTCGGCGACGCCCGCGAAGCGGTCCGGCAGTTGCGGGCGGACGCGGCGCGCACGACGCTCGACAGCCAGAGCCGGACGCTCGAGGCGGTCTCGACGACACGTGCCGACCTGCTCAAGCAGCGCACCGAAGTTGCGGCGCTCGACACGGGGCTCAACAACTGCACCGTCCATGCGCCGGCGACCGGACAGCTGTTCTGGCTCAATTCGCTGACGCCCGGGACGTGGGTGCGCTCGGACGAGCCGCTGTCCAAGGTCGTGCCCCAGAATCAGCCCATGATCGTCCAAGCCGTGCTCCAGGACCAGGACATCCCGTTCGTGCACGTCGGCCAGCGTGCGGTCGTCAAGCTCAACTCGCTGCCGTTCGTCCGCTACGGCACGCTCAGCGGCCACGTGCGGTTCGTCTCGCCGGACGCGGTCACCGACAAAGCCGGCCAAACCGCCTATCGAATGGAAATCGAGGTCACCTCGATGCCGGCGGAGGCGCGCCGTACCTTGCCGAGCCTCATTTCCGGAATGGATGTGGAGGTGAACGTGGTCACCGACAATCGCCGGCTGATCGAGTATTTCTTCGATCCGATCCTCGTCGCGATCAGAAACAGCTTCCACGAACGATGAGCCGCGCTCCGCATCCATGGGCCTCCGGCGGGAGGGAGAGGGAGCCGAAGACGACGGTCTGGTCGCTGCTCCGCAAGGAAGCCTCGCTTTCGAAGCCGTTCCTGCTCGTCTCGGTGCTAAGCCTGCTGGTGAGCTTCGTCGCCCCGTTCGCGCTCCAGGCCGTCATCGACCGGGTGATCGTCTTCAAGGTTCCGGCGACTTTGATTTCGATCACCGCGATCCTCGTCATCGCCGGAATCTTCGAGGCGATCCTCAATCACCTGCGCGGTCGGCTCGCCGGCTTCGCCTCGGGCCGCGCAACCGCCAGGCTTGCGACGGCCGTGGTCGATGCCGCCCTCCGCCAGCCGACCACCAACCTGCTCGGATCGAAGGGCCGCGAGATCATCGGGACGCTCGGCGAGTTCAATTTCTTCAGGGACAGCGTCACGCAATTGGTGACGTACGGAGTCCAGCTGCTCTTCTCGGTGCTGTTCTACCTGGTCATCCTGCTGCTGCTCAACCCGACGATGACGCTAGCGGTGCTGCTGACCCTTCCATTCCACGCGCTGATCTACTGGGTGCTGACCCGCAACACGAAGGAGAAGGTGCGACGGTCGGTGGCGAGCAATTCCGAGTTCATCGCTTCGACCCAAACCGCGGTCAGCGCGATCGAGACGATCCACGCCTACGGCCTCGCGCGCAAGCAGATCGACATTTCGAAGCGCCAGATCGTCGACGCCCTGTTTCGCGGGTTCGAAGCGCGCGACGCCACCAACACCGCGCAGAGCATCTCCCGCCTGATCAGCCGGCTGACCGAGGCCGCCGTCATTTTTCTCGGCGCGGCCGCCGTGATGCGGAACGAGCTGACCCTCGGCCAGCTGGTCGTCTTCCAGCTCCTGCTCGGGCGGATGGTCCAGCCGATCTCGCAGGCGGGGGTGAGCTGGGATCGCTTCTACCGGCTGCGCACCATCGCCAACGAATGGCAGAAGCTGATCGACGGCAAGGCGGCGCCCGCGCCCGCAAGCACCGCACAAATGGACAGGAGCGGGCCGCTGCTCGTCGCCGACGCGCTGAGCGTGCAATATCCCGGCGCGCGCGCGCCGACGCTCCAGAACGTCAACATCCGGATCGACGGCGGCGAGACGGTCTTTCTTCTCGGCCCCTCCGGGTCCGGCAAGAGCACCCTCGTCCGTCTGCTGACGGGGGTGGTCCCGTCGACCTCCGGAACCGTCGCGGTGCACGGGCTGTCGCCGACCGGCGTGCCCGAGGAGGATCGGCGCAAGCTTGTCGCCGCCGCCTTCCAGGAGCCTGTTCTGCTCCCCGGAACGATCGCGGAGAACATTGCCTCCTCCGACGTCCACATGCCGTTCGAGCGGATCGAGCGGGCGGCGATCACCGCCGGCGCGGCCCAGTTCATCGAGAATCTGCCCGACGGCTACGAGACCCTGGTGGGCACGACCGGCTATTCGGTCTCCGGCGGCGAACGGCAGCGCATCTGCCTCGCCAGGATGCTTGCCTGCGACGCTTCGGTGATGATCATCGACGAAGGAACGTCCGGGCTTCAGCGGTCGCTGGAGGTCGAGGTCATCGAGCGGATCAACGCGGAGCTTCGGCCCGATCAGGCGCTGATCATCATCACCCACCGAGAGGACCTGATGCGGCTTGGAACGCGGGCGATCCGGATGGATGCCGGGCAGATTATCGACGATCGGCCGGTCGCCCGGCCGAGCGCGAACGAACCGGGAGTAAAGGCGTGATGGACGAAGAGCGGCTCATCCTGGTCGACGAGGCGGATCGCCCGCAGGGAGAGGGGGGCAAGCTCGACGTCCACCGGCGCGGGCTTCGGCACCGCGCCTTTTCCATCTTCGTGTGGAACGGCGCCGGAGAAATGCTGCTCCAGCGCCGCGCCGCCGGCAAGTATCACTCGGCCGGCTTGTGGGCCAATAGCTGCTGCGGCCACCCCCGTCCCGGCGAGCAGGTGCGGGACGCCGCCTCGCGGCGTCTGGGCGAGGAACTCGGAATGACGGCATCGCTCGAGCCCCTGGGGCAGTATAGCTACCGCGCGGACCTCCCGAACGCACTCGTCGAGAACGAGCTCGTGCACCTGTTCGCCGGCCTTGCCGAGGGGGACCCGCAGCCGAACCCGGACGAGGTGGAAAGGGTACGCTGGATAACGCCGGCGGCGCTGCTCGAGGACATGGCCGCGACGCCCGAAGCCTATGCGGCCTGGTTCCGCCTTTACGTGGCCGACATAGCCCGCATCATCCTGTCGCCGCCGACGAGCCTTCTCGACAGCAAGGCGTCGAGCACCCGGGTCGCCCGGTAGCGCGAGTAGACGAAGAGGCCCGGCGGCATCGCGGCGGCGATGCAGGCGGAGCGGAGGACGAAGCGGCGATAGGCTTCGATCGCGCCGGCGCGGCGCGCCACCGCATGGTCGAAGTCCGGCGCTCCGTCGCCGACCGGAGCCGAGCATCGGGCGAAATGCGCGTAGACCGCGCCCGGAAGCCGGTAGACCTGGAAGCCGCGCGACCAAGGGCCCGCGCGGAAGCACCGCCGCTCCACTGCGAGTTGCGCGTCTTCGGCCGGGAGGAGGATGGACCGGCCGCCGTGGATGGCCGGCGGGAGAGGGTGTCGCCGGCGCTCCACCGCGGCCGCCTCGAGCGCCGCCCGGGCGACCATCTCCTCGACCAGCGTCGCGCCGCGCCGGGCGAGGTCCTGCAGGTCGAAGGCCGCGGGCGCCATTCCCCCGGCCGCTTCGCTCCGGAGCGCCGCCACGTCGGAGCGCAACTGTTCCTGGCGGGGATCGGGGGCGAGGCCGGCTCGCTTGGCCGAGTCCATCAGGTGGGTGAGCGCCCAGAGCGTCAGCAGAATCCGGCGCGGGCCCGGGCCCTGCGGTCCGGGCGCGGCGGTGAGGCTCGCCCAGCGCTTGCAGCCGACCTCGACGATATCGGCGAGCGCGACGGCTCGCGCCGCCTCGTCCGAAAGCGGCGGCGGGAAGACGATCTGCGCGAGGCTGTCTGGACCGGCGCAATGCCGAAGGGCGATTCCGGGGAGGATGAGCGCCATGTCCGGCAGCCGGCTCCGCTCGACGATGAACGGGCCGTGGGTCGCCAGCGGTTCCGGTTCGGCGATCGCCGCGAGTTGCCGTACGGGCGCGCCGGAAAGCCCGTCGGGGACGACGCAAAGCAGGTCGAGATCCGATATTCCCGGGCAGCCGACGCCGCCGAACTGGTAAAGGCCGACGGCGCCCGACACCGCCGCCGCTCGCCGGGCGATGCGGGCGAGCGCCTGCCCGTACGCGTCGGGCCCTACGGGGCCGGAGAGGAGGTCGTCCCCCGTCACGGGGCCCCGGCGGCGCGCGCGACGACCCGCTCGAGCCGGGCGGAAACGGCGGGCCAGCGGTGCGCCGCGGCGAAGTCGCGACACGCCTGCGCCTCGAACACGATGTCGCCGCGCGCGACGGAGAGGATCGCCTCCGCGATCGCCTCCGGGTCGGGCGAGGGAAGGAGCAGGCCGGTGCGGCCCGGCCGGACGGCATCGAGCGCTCCGCCCGACGCGGCCGCAAGCACCGGCGTGCCGGCGGCATTGGCCTCCAGATAGACCATTCCGAAGCCCTCGATGTCGTCCTCCGCGACGGTCGAGGCGAGGACCATGAGGTCGGCTCGGGCATAGGCCTCCGGCAGGGCGTCGTTCGGCAGGGCGCCGGCGAAGTCGACCTTCTCCGACAGGCCCAGCTCGGCGACGAGCCGCTCCAGGCGCGGACGGTCGTCGCCGTCGCCGACGATGCGGTAGCGGATCGGAAAGTCGGGCGGGAGCCGCGTGAGCGCGCGCAGCACGCCGTCGACATTCTTGCGGCGCGCCGCGGCGGTGAGGCGGCCGACGGTAAGGAGCTCGAACGCGCCGCCGGGCTTCCGGTCGGGGCGCTCGACGAAGAACCGCGCGTCGACGCCGGGCGGGACGACGGTGCAGCGCGCCGCGCCGACGCCGTACCGCTCGGCGAGGATCCCTGCCGTCGCGCGGCTGTTGCAGACGAAGTGGCGCACGAGGCCGAACGACTCGCCGAGCTCCGGGGGCGTCCCTGCGCCGGCCTCGCCGCCGCGCGGGACCATGGCGCCGCGAAGCAGGTCGTTGCCATGACAGTAAAGGACGACCGGCGCCGCCACCCAGTGGACGAGCATGGCATGCGCTGCGCTGAGCCCGAGCCAGACATCCGCGGGGAAGGCCCGAAGGTGCGAAATCGCCGCCGCCAGGTCGCGGCCGAGGACTCCGCGGACCGGGAAGGGAGTGTCGCCGATGCCCGGGTTCGTGCGCGTGAACACCGTGACCGCATTGCCGCGCGCAAGTTCGCTGGCGGTGTGAAATGCATGCTCCTGCATGCCGCCCACTGCCGGAGGCAGCTCCGTGGCGATGATTCCGATCCTCATGCGGCGATTCGGCGAGGCGGCCGCACGGACTTTTGCGAGAGCTTCATCGCGCCGCACCGCACGCCGTGCCCAGCAGCCGGTCCCACCGCGCCACCACGTTGGCGAGCGAGAATCGCTGGACCGCGCGGCGGGCGTTGGCGCCGAGCCGCGATCTTAGTTCGGCATCGCCGGCGAGCCGGACCAGAGCCTTGGAGAGGTCGGCGGAATCGCCTGCCCGGATGACGAGGCCCGTATCTTCGTCCGAAACGATTTCGGCAGGACCTTCCGACCCGTCGGAGACGATGCACGGAAGCGCGAAGCTCATCGCTTCGAGAAGCGCATTGGGAAGGCCCTCGAACCTCGACGGCAGGACGAAGATCTGGGCCGAGCGGTAGAAGGCGAAAGGATCGGCGACGAAACCGTACCAATCGACCTTCGCGGCGATCCCGAGATCGCCGGCGGACTGGCGCAGCCTCGGCTCGAGCTCGCCTTCTCCGACCACGGCCAGGCGCCAGCGGCCGAGCGACGCCTGCGCGAACGCCGACAGCAGCGTCTCGTGGTCCTTCTGCGGCGACAGCCTTCCGACGGTGAGGATCGTCGGCTCCGTCCATTTGAGGGGACTGGCGCTTACCGGGGAGACCGGGTTCGGGATGTACACGACGTCGGGCGCCGAAGTGAACGTCTCGAACCAGCGCGACGCGGAGCGCGTGTTGCACACCACGTGATCCGCGTTCGCCGCGGCGAACCGCCGCAGCGCGAGCGACATGTGCGTGATCGAGAAGCGGTTCGGGTCGTTCCCCTCCCTCACCACCACGCGTGGGCCATCGAGACTCGAACAGGCGATGACCGACATCAGGTTCGCGGCTCCTCCGAAAGAGATCACCGCGTCGGGCGCATAGGCGGCAAGCTCGGCACGAAGCCGCTCGACGCCGCGGCGGACATGGGCGTCCTCAAGCAGATAGGCGCCGATCCGCGACCAGTCGCGCGACAGTTCATACTCGCGCTTGGCCGCTTCGTAGGCGCGACGGCGGACGTCGTCCGTCAGCGCGTCGAGGGTGATGCGGCTTACCCCCTGCGGAAGCGTATAGGCGTCGGGCACCTGGTGCGTCGTAAGGATGAAAAGGTCATGGTCCCGCTCCGCCCACGCCCTGGCAAGCTCGACGAGAACCCGCTGCGCGCCGGCGCCACTTAAATCGCTTGCGACGAGCGCGATCTTCAAGCGAACCTCCACCGGGGCCGCGCCGCCGGCCTCGGCCGACCGCGGCGGCCCGGATCGCGAATCTCGGACGAGCCGGCGGCGGGCAGGCAGTCCAAACCGCGTGCTGCCCGCCCCGGCGCGATCGTCCCCGTCCCCCGGTTCATCGACCCGGCACGGCCGAGACGGACGTCCGGCGAGGGTCGATGACAAGTCCAGCGAAAAGGCGGTTGCACATGATTCCCCGTTCTGCTTGCATGGGCCGGCCGGAATCGCAAGCTTACGAGGACATTTGTGCATTCGAACCTTGTGACGCGGATTAAGTCGGCCGCCTCCTATGAGGAAGAAAGCGCATGGTCCGACGCTCTCTGCAATAGTGCGCTTGCGGAAATGGTAGGTGATCTAGGTCTCGGCGGGGACGACAAAGATTATCTCATGTCTATGCCGAGGATATGCACCTATTTCTACCTTCTCGGCTCCTGGCTCGAAGACGAGCAGTTTCGGCGCCCCCTGACACATGCCATTTGCCTTCATAATTTCGGGATCAAATTGCTCGACGATGTGGTCGACGACGACACGAGGTGCAGCGGCGGCGCCCTCGCGGTCGTCGGTTCGCTGCTATGCGACGAGGCCTATCTGGAGATGTCGAAGCTGGGGGTGACGGCCGATTATTTTCTCCACCGTCCGAGGGCGTTCGTGCCGCTCTGGCGCGACCAGTTCGAGCTGGATCATCTGCCGGCCGGATCGCTCGAGCAGTGGAAGCTTTTCTCCCAGCTCCGGATCTGCCGGCTTCTGGTCTTCTATTCCGGCTTCCTTGCCCGGCAGCGGAGCCACGTGCTGGATCCGGCGACCACCGCGAAAGTGTTCGATGCGATCGGCGACGTGTGGACGATCTACGACGATTTCCGCGACCGAGAGAAGGACCGGCGCGCGGTCGGCAATCGTCACGCAAACCTGGCCCTGATGGTCGAACGCGGGATCGTCGCCAGGCAGGCGGTCGAGGACCTGCTCGACGAACGCTCGGAATATGTGAGGGGCATCGTCGCGCAATGTCCGCCGCCTCTCGACTTCTCCCCCTTCTTCGAAGGGGTGGTCGAAAAGTGCAGGCGCAACATGCCCCGTTGAGTGGGTCGCGCCCGGACCGGGGACGGCCCGGGACGCCCGTCACGGGGCTGGCGGCGCGGCGAAGGGCAAGGTGCTGCCGTTGCCGAACAGCCCGGCCGGATCGTAGCGCCCGCGCGCCTGCGTGAAAGCGTGCCAATCGGCCCCGAAGGCCGCGTTGCAGTCCCCTTGCGAAAGCCGCACCTCCCCCGAATTGTACAGGGCACCGCCCGCTGCCGCGCAGGCGGCCTTCAGCAGCCCGTGCAATTCAAGGCAGAAGGCGAACCCGCCTGCGTCGTCGTCGGCGACGTCGAGATAGAAGCCCACTCCGATCGTCCGCGACGCCGCAAGGACCCCCGGGCGGACATAGAAGCTCGTTCCCGTCGCGGGGGCCTGCGCGATGGCGAGCAGCCGGACTCTCGCCCGCAGGACCCGCTCGTCCCGGTCCGCCCGCTCGAGCATCGCGAGCGCCAGGTGCAGAAACGGCCCGCTCGCGGCGACCGGCATGATATAGTCGTTCCAGACCCGGCGAATGTTCGGGTTCGCCTCGATCGTCGATCCCGCCAGGAGCGAGGCGTAGGACACGTCCCGCTCGCGCCAGGCGATGCCGGGCGACGGAGCGGCGCCCTCGAAACCGACATGCGTCGTCGCCGTCCCGTTCTCGAAGCGGCAGGTGAGCAGGCAAGCCTCGTCGGCGAACCTTTCGGCCGCGTCGAGCACGACCTCGACGGCCGCGCCCGGCTCGTCCCGGCGGTCGAAGAGCCGGAGGCGCTCGGGCGCCGGCCTCGCCCGGAGCGTCACCGACGAGACGAAGCCGATCGTTCCGAGCGAACAGAGCGCGGCGCGCCACAGCGCTTCGCCGGAGCGCGCGCACCCGGCCGCCCCCAGCGCGGTGTGGATCGTGCAGGCCGAGACATGGTCCGCCTGCATTCCGAACCGGCCGCTGAACAAACCGAAGCCCCCGGCAGAGAGGGTTCCGCCCACCGTGGTGTCGAGGTTGCTCGTCAGCACCGGGAAGGTGAGCCCGCGGCGTTGGGCGAAATCGACGACCTCGGCCCAGCGCCACCCGGTCGAGGCGACGATCTCGCCGGCCGCGTTCGTCTCCAGGCGCGTGCGGATCCGGTTCACGAGCCGTACGCCACCCTCCGGCGGGGCCCGAAGGTCGAGCAGGTGGCCGGCTCCGCGGACATTGATCGGCGTCCCGGCCGCATAGAGCGCGTCGATCGCGCGCTGCGCTTCCTCCTCGCTGCGCACGTCGAGCGAGCGGACGGCTCCACGCGCCGCGCGGCCGGCGCGTTCGATCCCGGTCCGTCCCGCCGCGGGCGTCGATCGAAGGCCGGTCACGCCGCCTTCGGCCGCTGCTCGGAGCCCGCCCCGCCCCAATTGATCTCGCGCAGCGGCCGCTTGCCAAAACCGCGGAGGATGAGCTCGACACCGATCTTGGCGAACCACAGCGCGTAGATGTGTTTGAGCAGGCACTTGACCGCGCCGCGGCCAAGACCCTTCGACGAATCGAACGGGACCCACGGCCACATCCCGAAAAAGAGGATCTTCGAGAGATAATAGCGCGCATTGGCCGGTTCTGCGTGGGACAGGAACAGGTGGTGGTGAAGAAGCATCCGGCGGATACGGGACGTAATCTCGCCGGTATCGCGCCCGCCGACCATATGGTAGCAATAGCCGTCGTCGATCAGCGCAAGTCGGCCGAGCGGGTCCGGCGCCGAGGCGTCGAGCAGGCGGAAGCAGATGAAGCCGTCGTCGCTCGAATAGATTTCCGGTATCTTAGGCGAGATCACCTCGATCGAAACGATCATGCAGCAGGCGTGCGGGTAGTTTTCCGCCGGTTGCGTGAATCCCTTCAGCTTGTGGAGAAGCACCGACGGCCTGCTGTCGAAGGCCTTGCCGATCTTGCGCGCGCCGATCGCCGTCGGATCAGGCGCATCGAGCCAGGCCGCGATGACGCGACTGAAGCAGCGCTCGCTGAAGCCGACATCGTCGTCGATAAGCAGCACGGCTTCGATTCCACGCGCCGCGGCGAGGGCCGTCATCTCGTTGATCGAGACCACCTTTCCCGGCCCCTTCAAGATGATGCCGACCAGGCCGATGCCTCGGCCGCACTCGGCGAAGGCCGTTGCAAGCCCGGCGAGCACGGTATCGAGCGCCGCCTCCCCCGCCTCGGCGCCGTCGCTGCCATATTGCATCGCGACGAAGAGGTGCAATTCGATCGGCTGGTCCAGCGCCGCGAGGACGATTTCGCTGGCGAGCCCGGCGAGGTATCCGTCGAGATCCTGCGACAGGAGACGTTTCGTCATGGTCGGCAGGAACACGCCGACCTTGCGCCGGCCGCTCGCGGGCGGGGGGTCGTCGTGCACCGTCCTGACATGCTGCGCCTCCTGCGGCGGATCCGCAAATCCCCGCGCGACCAGCTTCTGCAAGATCCCCCTCCCCGGCGCGGGAAGCGCATGCATCGCCGGCTCTCCGCCCGGTCCGGGCCGGCTACGAAGGCCGTCGCCGCGCATCAGCGCATCGCATAGCCGAAGGACTCGAAGTCCTCGGCATAGAGGGTGTTGACGAGATCGAGCTGGTCGCGCCGGAGGGACTCCAGGCTGGGAAGCGCTTCGCTCGAATTGGCGCGCGGCGGCCGAGCGATTCCAAGGCAGGTCCACAGTCGCTCCGCCTCGGTCTCGATCGGGAATATCCGCGTGCAGGCTTTAAGGTCCAAACCCTCCACCGCGAGCAGATTGACCTGCGGGCGCAGATGGCCGTTGCCGCAGACCCGCGGCAGCATGTCGATGAACCCTTCGAACGAGATCGAGCGGAGGGCGTCGCGCACCGTCTCGAATCCGTCGCCGAGGCCGATGCCCAGGAGCGGGAAGAAGATCATCTGGCAGAATTGCCATGCTCCCGAGTTGCGCTCCAGGTCCCGCCGCAGCTTGTCCGCGAAGAAGGAGGCGAGACGCGCATAAGGATCGCGCACGGCCATCAGGTGACGAAAGCCGGGGTCGCGCGCCCGCGTCGCGGCGATCGCCGCGAAGGCGGGTCCGTCAATTTCTTCCAGACCGCTTTCGACGAAGCTCGAATACATCACCTTGTAGCTGGTCGAGAGCAGCGCGTCGGAGTCGCGGAGGAGGAAGCGCGGCATGGCGGCTAGAGTTCGCGGAGCGCGAAATCGATGTCGACCGCGGGCGGGCGCAGGTCGGCGGCGGCACCGAGCTGCCGGTTGCGCCGCCAGCGGGCCTGCACTTCGCGCGCATAGGCTTCGCGAAGCGACGATCCGTAGCCGGTGTCGGCGGCGCCGGTCAGCGAGGCGGACCGCTCGCGATAATAATAAAGCGGCCGGCGCACATTGCCGATGCGGTAGCGTTGCGCCGCGCGCAGGATGAAGTCGCTGTCGGCGCCGATCCGGGCCGTGCCGTCGAAGCTTCCGATCTCGCGGAACACGCGGGTCCGCACGAGGCATGTCGGATGGTGGACGAGGTGCTTCTTGCCAAGCCGCTCGAGCCAGTTGCACGAGCGCGGCATCCGGCGTTCGCCGGTCCTCGCCCCTTGTTCGTCGACGAGCAGAAACGAGCTTCCCACGATATCGAGCCTGCGCCTGTCGAGCGCCTCGATCTGCTGCTCGAACCGAGTCTTGCCGCTCATGTCGTCGCTGTCCTGGAAGGCGACATAGGGCGAGCGAACCCGCTCGATCAGCCGCGACTTCAGGCGATACGTGCCGACGTTGCGATCGGCGGAAAAGAGCCGCAAGCGCGGGTCGCTGCGAAACGGCCGCAATTGCTCCAGCCAGCGATCGTCCGGCGAGCTATCGTCGGCGAGCCATATTTCGAAATCGGTAAAGCTCTGGTCTAATATAGAGCGCACAGCATCCGCGACGAAAGCTTCGCACGCGAAGTGGGTCATGACGACGGTTAGCCGAGGTGTCTCGGCTCGCAAAGACGGCTGCTGATCTGTCATCGATTTCAGCAAATTGCAGTCGCTGCCCGTCTCGGCTAATTCAGGAAGCTTAGAAATGCATGAAAGGCTTTGCAACAGGAACTTGGGAGGGTGCGATGGACATCGATAGGTTCGTGAGAGACGAGATCGTCGGCCCGATCGTCGATGCCGGTATCGAAGTGCAGGAGGACGCCGTCGCTCTGCTCAAACTGGCTTGCGACAACCAGTTGAGGACTCGCAGCGTGTCGTCCGAGGAGCAGCTGTCGGATATGATCGGCGCGCTGACGCCGGATCTGCCGTCCGCCTACCGCTTCAAATACGGTAATGCGCCGCTGACTTTCGGGCGGACGGTTCGCCTGCTCGCCGACATGGCCGAACGCTGGAAGGAACTGCGCGTCGAGGGCGTCGAGCGCGTCGAGCGGGTCGCCGCCCGCTAGTTTCGGAAACGCCGCTTCAGCCGGCGCTCGCGCCCGCCTCCGCCGGCGGTCCGGCGCAGCCCTCCAGCCACACGTCTCTAAGGTTCTCGGGCCGGCACCTTTTCAGGACCAGCCGTTCGATCCTGCCGACGCGCTCCTGCAGACGCGGGTCCCGCCCCTGGAGCTTGAACGAGCGCGGCGCGATCAGCACGGCGACGAGCGAGAGGAACTGCCGCTCGTCCAAGGCCGCGACCGGGCGACCGTAGGTCTCGAGGCTCGCATTGTAGAAGCCTCTCATCCAGCCGTTCCTGCCGGGCCCCATCTCCGCGGTGTCGAGGAACAGGGCGACGATCTGCGGTTTCGACAACCGCCGCTCGAGACCCATGGCGTAGCCGATCTGCCGGATTTTTCCGATGCCCGGGCGGAAATGAGCGAAGGCGAGTCGCTTGGCGAGCGACTCGGTGAGGGTCGTCAGCCCGGACCCGGGAGTGGTCAGATCGACGCCGTTGTGGGTCCAGAACCCGGGATCCTCGACCAGCAGCAACCGTTCGAGCCGGCCGGGGCCGAGCCCTGCGGCTCCGCGGTTCGCGGCGATCAGCCGGTCGGCGCGCGCGACGAGCGCGGGGGAGTCGCGGCCGGCGTCGTAATATCCTTTGAAGCCATATAAAAAGAGCGCCAAGGCGGCCAGCAGCAAGAACAGAGCGGCAATCTTCGCGAAGCTTCGCGCCGTCCACTTAGAACGCATACACGGTCCCCGGCGTTTTTTGGGCTGCGCCGTTAAGAATCACTTTCGGCGCGATTGCAACAGGAAGATCGCGATCGCGCGAGAGCTGCCGGCGACGCGGCGGATTGCACCCCCTCGCTATACCGCTCACTTCCAGGAACCGACCAAGCATCGGTTGAACGGTTTGCCCGATCGTCGCGCAGTTGGAGCGATCTTCTTTCCCCGGCCTTTTTCGTTGCTCGCCAGAAGCCGCCCGCCTCGCGCCGAGCGGACGGATTTGCAGCGTTGCGCGGCATCGGCGGCTGCGGTAGGGCGCCGGTAACCCGCTCGGCTAGCGCCATTTTGTTTGGAGTATCCGCGAATGGCCGCGCATGACGAGCAAGTTCATCCTACGGACCCGCTCGATCTCGCCGGCTGCGACCGCGAACCCATCCATATCCCCGGCAGCATCCAGCCGCACGGCGCCCTGTTCCTGATCGAGCCGGAGCACGGCAGGATCCTCCAGGCGGCCGTCGGGGAAGTCCGGCTCGGCGCTTCCGGAGGCGATTATGAGGGGCGCCGGCTTGCCGATCTGCTGCCCGCGGCCGGAGCGGCCATGGTCGAGGCCTTGCTCGAGGGGCGGCGGTCCAGGGGGCTGGCGCATCTCGGGCGGGTGGAGGACGAGGACGGCGCCTATCACGTCATCGCCCATCCCGTTCCGGCGGGGATCATCGTCGAGCTGGAAGCGACGGCGCAGCACGAGCCCGGCTCGTTCGACGAATTCTATCCTTACGTCCGCGACTTCCTCGAAGAGGTCCAGAACGCCGACACGATCGACGAGATCGGCGTTCTCGCCGCACGGCAGGTCAGGCGCATCACCGGGCTCGACCGGGCGATGGTCTACCGCTTCGACTCGGAGTGGAACGGCGAGGTGATCGCCGAGGACCGCAACGACAGGCTTCCGTCCTATCTCGGCCTTCGCTTTCCCGCTTCCGACATCCCGGCGCAGGCGCGCGAGCTCTACCGGCTCAATCGCCTGCGGCTGATCGCCGACGCCGTCTACGAGCCGGTGCCGATCCTGCCGCCGAGGCCCGAGCCGGTCGACCTTAGCCTTTCCGTGCTGCGCAGCGTGTCGCCGGTGCATCTCGAATATATGCGCAACATGGGCACGATGGCCTCGATGTCGATCTCGCTTCTTCGGGACGGCGACCTGTGGGGGCTGATCTCCTGCCACAACCGCGATCCGGCGCGGGTCTCCTACCCCGCCCGCGCGGCCTGCGACTTCATCGGCCAGGTGCTTTCGATGCAGATCGCGGCCAAGGAAGGAGCGGCGGGAGCGGAGCGCCGGCAGCGGCTCCGCCAGGTGCAGATCAGGCTGCTGGCGCGCATGTCGGCGGCCGAGAATTTCGTCTCCGGCCTGGCCTCTCAGGCGGAAGACATGATGGCGCTCGCCGGCGCGACCGGGGCGGCGATCGTATGGGGCGGCCAATGCGTCCGAGTCGGCGACGCTCCGGAGCAGGACGCCATCCTGGCCCTCACCGACTGGCTCGGCCGCGAGCGTAACCAGGACCTGTTCGTCACCGACAGCCTCGCCTCGCTGCTTCCCGGCGCGGAATCGTCGAAGGACGTCGCGAGCGGCGTCCTCGCCATTTCGATCTCGCAAATCTACAAGAGCTTCGTCCTCTGGTTCCGCCCGGAGGCGGTCCGGACGGTGAGCTGGGGCGGCGATCCGAACAAGCGGGCCGAGCGGGATCCGGGCGGGCTTCGGCTTCACCCGCGCAAATCGTTCGAGGCGTGGCGGGAGACGGTCCGGCTTCGGTCCCAGCCTTGGGGCGCGGCCGAGATCGACGCCGTCGCCGAGCTTCGCACCGCCATCGTCGACATCGTCCTTCGCAACGCCGAGGAAACCGCTGCGCTGTCCGAGCGGCTGACGATCAGCAACAAGGAGCTCGAAGCCTTTTCCTATTCCGTGAGCCACGATCTTCGCGCGCCGTTCCGGCACATCGTCGGCTACGCCCAGTTGCTCAAGAAATTCGAGGGCGAGAAGCTTAGCGAACGCGGCAATCGCTATATCGACACGATCGTCGAATCCGCCATTTCCGCGGGCACCCTGGTCGACGATTTGCTTAGCTTCTCCCAGATGGGCCGGGCGGCGTTGACCCCAGTGCAGATCGACATGAACGCCCTCGTCGAGGACGTGAAGCGCGGCCTCGTGGTCGAGGGCGCGGACGGCGTGGAGTGGCGCATCTCCGATCTGCCGACGGCCCGGGCCGATCCGCTGATGGTGCGGCTGGCGTTTCAGAACCTCATCGACAACGCGATCAAATTCTCGCGCGGCCGCAATCCGGCGATCGTCGAGATCGGCGCCGCCGAGGAGGCCGATCGGACGATCTACCACGTGCGCGACAACGGCACGGGCTTCGACATGGCCTATGTCGGCAAGCTGTTCGGGGTCTTCCAGCGGCTCCACCGGGTGGAGGAGTTCGAAGGCACCGGGATCGGCCTTGCCAACGTCAAGCGGGTGGCGGAGCGGCACGGCGGGTCGGTATGGGCCGAGGGAGAGGTTGACGGCGGGGCTACATTCTTCTTTTCCTTGCCGAAAACCCGGGTGGAGTGAGCATGGCGGACCTGAAGCCGATTTTGCTGGTCGAGGATAATCCCAAGGACGTCGAACTGACCCTGGCCGCGCTGGAGCAATGCCCGCTCGCCAACGGCGTGGTGGTGGTCCGGGACGGCGCGGAGGCGCTCGATTACCTGCACGCCCGAGGCGCCTATGCGGGCCGGGACAGCGGCCACCCGGCCGTGGTCCTGCTCGACCTCAAGCTGCCCAAGGTGGACGGGCTTGAGGTGCTCGAGAAGATCAAGAGCCATCCCGAGTTGCGACGCACTCCGGTGGTGATGCTCACCTCCTCGCGGGAGGAGAGCGATCTGGTCAAGAGCTACAGCCTGGGCGTCAACGCCTTCGTGGTGAAGCCGGTGGGATTCGACCAGTTCTTCGAAGCGATCCGCGATCTCGGCATGTTCTGGGCCGTTCTCAACGAGCCGCCGCCGCGCCCGAGCCAGCGCGACTGATGGCGGCCTCCGCCGTCGGTCCGGCCGACGCACCCACCGTCCGGATCCTGCATCTCGAGGACAACGCCCTCGACGGCGAGCTGGTCTGCGAATATCTGCGCACGGAGGGCTTCCACTGCGAAGTCGAGCGGGTCTGGACCCGCGACGACTTCACCGAGGCTCTGGTCCGGGGCGGGCACGACCTGATCCTGGCGGATCACCAGCTTCCCAATTTCGACGGCGAGGCCGCTTTGGAAATCGCGCGGGTCGTCGCGCCGCAGATTCCCTTCATCTTCGTGTCGGGCACGCTCGGCGAGGACGTCGCCGTTGAGGCGATGAAGCGCGGAGCCACCGATTACGTCGTCAAGCAGCGCCTCGATCGCCTCGTCGCGGTCGCCCAGCGTGCCGTCAACGAGGCGGCCGAGCGCAACGAGCGGCAGCGGGCCGAGGCGGCGCTCCAGGAGAGCGAGGGGAAGTTCGCGACCCTGGTCAACGCCATGCCGCAGCTTTGCTGGATGGCCAATGCCGACGGCTTCATCACCTGGTACAACCGGCGCTGGCACGATTATACCGGCACCAGCCCCGAGCAGATGGAGGGCTGGGCCTGGCAGTCGGTTCACGATCCCGCCTATCTGCCGAGCGTGCTCGAGCGCTGGAGCGCTTCCATCGCGACCGGCGAGCCCTTCGAGATGACCTTCCCGTTGCGCGGCGCGGACGGGATCTTCCGTCCCTTCCTTTCCCGTGCCGAGCCGCTGCGCGACGACCAGGGCCGGGTGGTGCGCTGGCTCGGCACGAACACGGACGTTTCCGCGCAATATGCCGCCGAAGAAGCGCTTCGTCGGCTCAACGACACGCTGGAGGCGCGCGTGGTCGCGGCGACCGCCGAACGCGAGATCATGCTCCGCAAGCTCCACGACGGCCAGAGGATGGAGACGATCGGGCAGCTGACCGGCGGAGTCGCGCACGATTTCAACAACCTCCTCACGCCGATCATCGGGAGCCTCGACGTCCTTCGCCACCGGGTCGAGGGGGAGGAGCGGTTCGAGCGGCTGATCGGCGGCGCCCTTCAGGCGGCCGACCGCGCCAAAACGCTCGTCCAGCGCCTGCTGGCCTTTGGACGGCGGCAGGTGCTCGAGCCCCGCGCCGTCGATGTCGGGGCGCTCACCGAAGGAATGCTCGACCTGATCTCCCGATCGATCGAGCACCAGATCGAGCTCGCGCTGGACATCGCTCCGGAGCTTCCCCCGGCGCGGGTCGATCCGCACCAGCTGGAGCTCGCCATCCTCAACCTCGCCGTCAACGCCCGCGACGCCATGCCGGACGGGGGAGTCCTCGGCATCCGGGTCGATCGCCAGAGCGTCGGCCCGGGTCATGAACGGGATCTGCGGCACGGCGAATATATCCGGGTGACGGTGACCGACACCGGCATCGGGATGGATGAAGCCACCCTCCAGCGTGCGGTCGAGCCGTTCTACTCGACCAAGGGCGTGGGCAAGGGGACCGGGCTCGGCCTTTCCATGGTGCACGGGCTTGCGGGCCAGTCGGGCGGCGCCCTGTTCCTTTCCAGCAAGCCGGGCGCCGGAACGCGCGCCGAGATCTGGCTGCCCGCGACCGAGGATCATGTCGAAGCCGAGCGCGACGTGGCCGGGGGCGAGTCGGAGACGGCGAAGCGGGCCCTGATCCTCGTCGTCGACGACGAGACGCTCGTCCGCGGCGCGACGGCCCACATGATCGAGGACCTTGGGCACGACGTCCACCAGGCCGGATCGGCCGCGGAAGCGCTTCAGCTCCTGCGCGACGGCTTGAAGCCGGACCTTCTGCTGACGGACTATCTGATGCCGGGGACGAACGGGGCCGAGCTCGCCCGCGAAGTCCGCCTTCTGGCGCCAACGCTTCCGATCCTGATCGCGACCGGATATGCCAATCTCGCCGGAAGCAGCATGGAGGATCTGCCGCTTCTTCCCAAGCCGTTCCGGCAGGCGGAGCTGGCCGCGATGATCGCCCGGCTCACCCGCAAGCCGGATCGCCCGCTGTCTCGCTGAGCCTCGGCGCGACGCAGGTCTCGAACAAGCGGAACGTCGCCTCTGCGCCGTCGATCATCCGCCGAAGCGCGCGCGGGGCTCGCCCTTCCTCGTCGATCGCCGCGCAAAGGCGGCGCCAGGCTTTGCGGTCCGCTTCCTCGCCAAGGAAGAACAGGCGGCCGTCGATACGGTCGCCGAACAGGGCGTCGAGCTGCCGCCCGAGCAGGCGACCGCCGAGCGAGGATCCCTGTGCCGCGTAAAGACAGCCGAGTCGGCCGTGAACGCCGCCGGGAAACGACCATTGGACGACGCTCTCGACTTCCCCGACCCCGAGCGTTGCAAGGTCGCGGCGAAGGAGGTCCCGCCGCTTCGGCCCGGTCCAAAGATCGGCCGGGACGGAGCCCTCCAGCCTGACGCAGAGCGAATGGTGAAACCGGTACAGGTTTCGCAGCAGCGCGCGGTACGCCGCCCAGTCGAGCCGCCCCGCTTCGAGCGCGACGAAGGGCGGGAGCCCGTGCATCCGAAGATGGGTCTCCTCGGTCGCCGCGCGCAGAGCCGACCGCGGGCTCGGGAGGTCGTGAAGGGCAAGGTCGTTCATCGGTTCATCCAACGCGGTTCCGCCTCCGCCGTGCCCCTGTCATCGTCGCGCTCGTCGCGCTCGTCGCGCTCGTCGCGCTCGTCGCGCACTCCCGATCATCTGCGATGATCATCGGTCAAGCGGCAAATCGGGAGGCGCAGGCGGAGCTCGGCACCCAGCGGGTTCAAGATCCTCCTCCCCCTCTCGCGGGGTTTCACTTTCCGGCCCGTCCTGTGCCTCTGCGGGACAGCCGGAAATGCCCTCTAGCGCTCCCCGCGCTGAACCGTAACGGTCCGAACTCCGGCGGACTTGACCCTTCGTGCCGCCGACCACGAACGATGTAACAGGAGGCATGAAATGCGCGATCTCACCACTCAGGAACTGGTTTCCGTCTACGGCGCCGGCGGCTGCGGCCGCTCCAGCTGCACCCCGACCCCGACCAAGTGCGGCTCGTCCAGCCGCAGCAAGAGCCGCTCGGGCTCGAAGTGCAAGGGTTCCAAGTCGAAGGCGAAGTCGGGCTGCAAGACCGCCAAGTCCAAGCCGCGCGGCTGCTGATCCTGCGGGCCGGTCGGCCGGCCCGTTGGATTAACGCTCTATCAAAGGCCGGGCGGCTATTCTCCGCCCGGCCTTTTTGCATGGAGACGAAATGAAGAGGAGCGCATCGCAGCTCGCCGCCGGCGAGACTCCGGCGTCCGAGACTCCGGCGGGCGCGGCCCCCGAGCCGCTCGTCTACCTGCTCGGCCAGCCCCACCTCCACGATTATCTCGACTTCGTCCGCGAGAAAGCGGTCGGCGGGGCGGAGTTGAGCCAGCGCGCCCTCGCCGACGAGTGGCGAAGCGCCAACGACCTTTATTACGCGCTCGAGCAGTCGGAGGCGGGGATCGCCGACGGCGCCGAATGCCTGCCGCTCCCGGCAGCGATGCGGCCGCTCGCCGCGAAGCTTAAGCGAAACCCCTATTTCCGCGACACCTACGACACGCTGCCCACCGAGATACGGATGGTCGAGTTGGCCCGCCTCGTCGTCTCGCAGTCGAGCGTCAGCGCCGAGTTCAGCGGCGCGCTTCGCCGCCGGCTCCGGCCCGGCATGGCGCAGGACGAGCTGTTCCGTTTCTGCCTCCCGACCGACCGGCCGCACCCGCCGGTGCGCGCCCGCAGGGCGTCGAGCGACCGCTGGATCTTCACCTGCGATTCCACCGACTTCCGGCTCCACCGCGCCCAGCTCGTCGCGCCCGCGCGGGTCAAGGGGCTGCGCACCTCCGGACCGGTCTCCGACATTCTCGCTTTGATGGTCGGCTTCGGCTCCAACTTCATGTCGGTGGTGCGGAGCGACGAGCGCCTGCTCCTCCAGAACGGCTATCACCGCGCCTACACCCTGCTCGCCGCCGGCATCACCCACGCGCCGGCGGTGGTACAGACCGTGACCCGCAAGGACGAGCTCAAGATCGCCGCCAACGAGGACGTGTGCGACGATCCCGCCTTCTACTTCCGGGCCGCCCGCCCGCCGCTCCTCAAGGACTTCCTCGACCCCCGCCTCGGCAAGACCCTCCTCGTCCAGCGGATGCAGACCAGCATAGAGATCGAGGTGAAGACGAGGACTTCGACGGGGTCGCTGGTCTAGCCTCCGTCGTCCCAGCGAAGGCTGGGACCCCAGGGGGTGAAGAACACGAACGGCCGTAAAAGGCGCGGGTGAAGAACACCGCGCCTTTCACCCGCTGGGGCCCCAGCCTTCGCTGGGGCGACGATTACCTCTTCAACCCCGAAGACGCCGTCCGGAGCCGGTCCCAGGCCGAGGACGGGTCCAGCCTCGGCGTCGGCGCCGGCTTTTCCACGCGCTCCAGGCCGCCGTCGACCAGCCGGTAGACGATCTCGGCGCGCTCGACGAGGATCGGGCGGTGGGAGACGACGATGCGGGTGATCGGGAGCTGGGCGATGGTGTCGGCGATCGCCATCTCGTTCTCCTCGTCGAGATTGGCGGTGCCCTCGTCGAGGAACAGCGCGTCCGGATCGCGGTAGAGGGCTCGGGCGAGCATCACCCGCTGGCGCTGGCCCGAGGAGAGGGCGGCGCCCATGTCGCCGATCAGGCTCTGATAGGCCATCGGCATGTCCATGATCGTGTCGTGGATCCGCGCTAACCTGCCCGCCGTCTCGATCCGGGCCTGGTCCGGATGGGGATCGAAGAAGCTGATATTGTCGGCGAGCGTGCCGGTGAGGAGCTGGTCGTCCTGGAGGACGGCGGCGATGCGGGCGCGCCATTCCGCCGTGGTGGCGGGCGTCAGCGGCCGGCCGTCGACCAGGAACTTGCCGCCGGTCGGCTGGAGCAGGCCGAGCATGATCCGCATCAAGGTGGTCTTGCCCGCGCCCGACGTCCCGACGATGGCGACGTAGCTGCCCGGCGGGATCTCGAAGGACATGTCCTTCAGAACCGGCGGGTCGTTCGGCCCATAGGCGAAGTTGATGTTGTCGGCGCGGATCGCCGGCGGGGGGAGGACGGCGGTGCGCGGCGGCGGCGGGACGACGTTCTCGCGCGGCTCGGCAACGATGTCGGACAGCCGGTCGAGATGGACCGAGAGCAGCCGCCAATTCTCGGCATGGTCGACCAAAGCCGTCGCGCTCGACATGAAGCTCGAGCGGTAGGCCAGGAAGGCGAGCATCAGGCCGATCGTCATCTGGTCGCCCATCACCGAGAGCGCGGCGAGCCAGACGGTGAGCAGGAACTGGCCGGAAAGCAGCATGCCTTCGACCAGCCGGGTGACGATCTTGTAGATCTTGGTCCGATAGCTGGCCGAGACGACGTCGGCATATTTGTTGCGCCAGCCATTCTCGCGCATCGCTTCGAAGACGTGGAGCTTGATCGCGCGCATCGCCCGCATACTCTCCATGAGGTAGGTTTCCTCATAGGCGCGGGCGATGATCTCCTCCTCGGTGCGGCGGCGGATGGCCGGGTAAACGGCGAGCCGGAAGGCGATGTAGAGAAGGGTCGAGGCGGCGACGACGATCATCAGCTTGACGCTGATCAGCGCCATGACGGTGAGCGTCAGGATGGCGAGCACCGCGTCGACCAGCGCGCTCACGATCCCTTCGGCGAGGATACCCTGGATCGGCTGGACCGAGCCGAGGCGGGACATGAGGTCGCCGACGTGGCGGCTCTCGAAATAGCCCATCGGGAGACGAAGCAGGTGGCGGAAGACGTTTCCGGCGAGCTGGAAGGAGATGGATTGTCCGAGAGTCAGGACGACCCAGGACCGAAGCGCTTGGATTAACGCGTGAAGCGCGTAGACGACCCCGAATCCGAGGACGAGCAGCCCCAGCAAATTGGTATCGTCCTGGCCGATCGCCTCATCCACGGTAAGCTGCATAAAAAACGGCAAGGCCAGCGCCGCCACTTCGAGCAGGAGCGAGAGGGCGATCACCTGGGCGAGGGCGCCGCGGTAATTGACCAGCTTCGACCACAGGTCGCTAAGCTTGGTCTTCACCCGGGCGTCGACCGGCTTGAACGCGGCGGTCGGGGTCAGCTCGAGCGCGACTCCGGTGAAATAGCGGTTGAGCTCGTCCTGCCCGGCGGTGCGCCGGCCGGTCGCCGGGTCGAGCAGAACCGCCTTGCCGCCCTGCATCTTTTCCAGGACGACGAAATGGTTCAGCTCCCAGTGGATGATCGCCGGGGTCTGGAGCTTGTCGAGCTCGTCCAGCTCGAGCCGCAAGGCGCGCGGCGCCAGCTCGAGCTCGGAGGCGACGTTGATCAGCTCGGCAAGGGTCGCCCCCTTCATGGAGGTCGGGAAGCGCCGGCGAAGGCCGCCGACATTGACCCGGTGCCCGTAATGGGCGGCGACCATGGCGAGGCAGGTGAGGCCGCATTCCGCCGCCTCCGACTGAAGCATCGGGCGGGTCTTGCTGAGCCAGGGCCAGTCGATCATGCTCATCCGCGAAGAGCCCTTAAGATGGGGTCGAGGAACACCTCCCAGAGGCGTCGCTTCTCGAGAAGAAGGTTGGCGGAAAGCGTCATTCCGGGCCGCAGCGGGTTGCGCGCCGCCTCGTCGCGAAGCCCGCCTTCCAGCGCCACCCTCACCCGGAAGACCGGCTCGGTGATCGCGAGGCCGGCGTCGAGCGTCGCGGGATCGGTCGGAACGTCGGAAACCCAGGTCACCCGCCCCCGCCCGGCGCCGTATTTCTGGTAGGGGAAGGCGTCGAACATCAGCCGCACTTCCTGTCCCGGACGGACGAAGCCGATCGCCCGCGACGGGGCGTAGAGCTGGACCTCGACGGCGCTGGTTCCGGGAACGACGGTGACGAGCGAGCTGTCCGGCTCGATATGCTGGCCGACCCGGGCCGCAACGTCGCCGATCACTCCGGCGACCGGAGCGCTGAGCGTCAGCCGGTCCTGGCGGAGGAGCTGGGCGCGCTGCTCGGCGAGCTGAGCGCGCTGCCCGGCGAGCTGCGAGAGCGACTGGTCGGCGCCGATGCGCCGCGAGGCGATCTGGGCGTCGAGGGTGCGCAGGCTGTCGCGCTGGGCGGCGAGGCGTTCGTTGAGCTTCTCGGATTCGAGCCGGAGCGAAAGCAATGTGGCGCGGCTTTCCTCGACCTGCCGCTGGGTCCCGGCGCCCTCCTTGGCGAGGCGGACGGTGCGGCTCGTATCGGCCTGCGCAAGCGCGATCTGGCCGGAGATGAAGCCGCGCTGCCGGTCGAGCGAGGCGATCGATTCGGCGAGGCCGCTCTTCTGCTGGACGAGGCCCGACGTGTCGGCCGAGCCGAGGCTGGAGGCGAGGGAAAGCTGGCGGGTCAGCTCCTGGTCCTGGCGGTCGAGCTCGGCCAAGCGGCTGGCGATGCCCTCGCCGCCCGGGTCGCGGCCCTGGGTCAGCGAGACGGTGACGAGCGGGGTGCCGCGCTGCACCCGCGCCCCTTCGGCGACCAGCACCTCCTGGACTTCGGCCGGCGCCGGCGGGTGAACGCGCGAGATCCCGCCGCCATTGGCGACGACGCCCTTCACCGTCACTCGGGTGGCGTATTGGCCGAGGCACATCAAAGCCACCAGCATCGCGACCACGGTCGCGATCAGGGCGGTGTAGAGGCGCGAGCCGGGCGGAACGGCCGCGACGACGGTTCCGGTCAACCGGTCCCGTCCCGCGTCGATCGCCTCCTGGCGGAATAATCTTGTCGCCATTGCCTTCGGTTCAGCCTGCTGTGCCTTGGAAATCCGCCCTACCGGCCAATCCTCAAAGCAGGGTTAAGGCGGCTCCAACCATGGGCGTTTCGTTAACCGGCGCGCGGCTAAGGAAGCGCCATGGGACGTCGCCTCAAGACCGTACGCGCAGTGCCGCTCGCCGCGGGCCTGTGCCTTGCCGGCTGCACCGGCGGACCGCCGCCGCCGACGCTCGCCGTCGCGCCCACCCTCCTTTCGGACTCGTGGACCACCCAAGAGGCGTCGCAGGGCGCTCCGCTGGATAGCGGCTGGGCGGCCTTTCGCTCGGACGAGCTCGTTCGGCTGATCGAGCGAGCACGCGCGGCCAATACCGACGTGGCGATCGCCCGAGCGCGGGTCATCCAGGCGCGCGGCCAGCTCGGGGTGGCCCGGTCGGCCGCCCTCCCCTCGGTCTCGGCCTCCGCCGGCGCGGGCGTGCTCCGCACCAGCCGCAATGGCCCCGAAACGCTCACCGGCGATCATCAGGCCGGCCTCGACGTCGCCTGGGACCTCGACCTTTTCGGCCAGGCCAAGGCCGGCACCAAGGCGGCGCGGGCCCGGCTCGCCGCCGCGAACTTCCAGCGCGACGCCACGGCGCTTGCGGTGGAGAGCGAGGTGGCGCGCGCCTTTGTCGAGCATGCCGCCCTCACCGACCGGCTCGCCGTACTCGACCGGGCGCTCGAAAACGCCCGCGAGCTGGAGCGGATCATCCTCATCCGGGTCCGCGAAGGCGTGGCGACGAAGGTCGATTCGGGCCTCCAGACGATCGAGGTGAAGCGGATCGAGGCCGAGCGCTCGCAAATGGCCGAGGCCCGCGCCCACGCGCGCAACGCCTTGGCCGTTCTGGTCGGCGACGAAGCTCCGCGCTTCGAGCTGGCCGACGGACGGCTCGACGCCCTCGCCTTTCCCGATTTCCGGCCGGTCCAGCCCGGCGAGCTGCTCGTCCGCCGTCCCGACGTCGCCGCCGCCGAGGCGCTGATCGCGGCCGCCGACGGCGACGTTCTCGCCGCCCGCCGCGCCTTCCTGCCGTCGATCAGCCTCTCGGCCCGCGGAGTCGGCCAGAGCCTGGCCTCCGGTGGTCCGCTACAGGTCCTGCTTTCCGCCGGCGCGAGCCTGATCGGACCGATCTTCGACGGCGGACGGCGTCGCGGCGATCTGATGACGGCGGGCGGACGGCAGGTGGAAGCGGTGGAGACCTACCGCGCCACCCTTCTCACCGCCATGCGCGAAGGCGAGGATGCGCTGACCGCGCTCGATGCGTCGCGAAGCCGGGTCGCGCTCCTTTCCGAGACGATCGAGGCGGCGCGGCTCACCGCCCGGCTCGCCCGTCGCCAATATGTCGAGGGCGCCGCCGATCTCCAGACGGTGCTCAATGCCGAACGCGGCCTGCTCGACCTCGAGGACGCCCAGGCGATCGCCATCCAGGACCGCCTCGACGCCGCCATCGACCTCTACCGCGCAATGGGCGGAGCGGCGGCCTGAAATGGGGACAGTTTAGATTTTTCCCGTTCGGCCGAAGACGACCTCCGCGGACGCAAGGAAAATCTAAACTGTCCCCATTTTCTCCGACGGGCGAACCGCTGCTTTACCCCGCCAGCAAATGCTTCTGCACCTTGCCGGCGGCGGTGCGCGGCAGATCGGGCACGAACTCGAAGCTTTGGGGCACCTTGTAGGGCGCGAGGCGGGTCCGGCAGAAGGCGTCGAGCTCGACGTCGGCGGGCCGCGGCCGGCCCGCGGCGAGCTGGATGAAGGCGCGGCCGACCTCGCCCCAAATCGGGTGCGGCGCGGCGACCACCGCCGCTTCCGACACGGCCGGATGCGCCGCGAGCACGTTCTCGATCTCGGCCGGATAGACATTCTCCCCGCCTGAAATGAACATGTCCTTCCGCCGCCCCGCTATGTACCAGCAGCCGCCGGAATCGCGCCGGGCAAGGTCGCCGGTGCGAAGCCAGCCGTCGGCGGTGAACGCCGCCCGGCTCCCCTCCGGATCGTTCCAATAGCCCGGGGTCACCGCCGGTCCCGAGAAGAGCAGGTCGCCCACCGCGCCGTCGGCCACATCGCGGCCCTCCGGGTCTACGATCCGGGCCCTGACGAGGCGCTGCGGCCGGCCGACCGAGCCCGGCCGGTCCCACGCCTCTTCGGGCGAGGCGAGGAAGGCGGTGGGGCCGGTCTCGGTCATGCCCATTCCCGCGCAGATCCGGATCCCGGCGCGGCGCGATCGCTCGACCAGCGCGTCGGGGAGCGGAGCACCGCCGCAGCCCCAATGGCGAACCCGGCCGAGCGGCGCGGCGGCGAAGCGGGGATGATCGAGCAACGCCTGGTAGACGGTCGGCACCGCGAACACCGTGTCGAGCCGCTCCGCCTCGATCAGCGCCACGATCCGCTCGGCGTCGAAGCCCGGCAGGACGATGACCCGGCCGCCCCGAATCAGCGTCGGCAGGGCATGAAGGTTGATCCCGGCGGTGTGGAACAGCGGAAGGAAGTTCGCGGTCGAGTCGCTGGAGCGGATGTCGATCGCCGCGCCGATGTTGACGTGGTTCGCGACGGCCATCGCGAAAGTGTAGATCACCGCCTTGGAGCGTCCGGTCGTGCCCGAGGTGTAGAGCAGATACCAGATGCCGGCGCTCGGCCAGCGCGGCCTCGGCGGCGCCGGAGCGGCCGCTTCGACGGCGGCCTCATAGCCCTCGTCCAGCCCGATCGTGGACGGCGCGCCGGCCAAAGCGGCGACGGTCGCGCGGTCCTCGAGGCCGTGGAAGAGCAGGACCGGCGCGCAATGGTCGAACAGAGGCTGAAGCTCCGCCGCCGGCATCCGCCAGTTGAGCGGGACGAGCACCGCTCCGAGCCGCGCACAGCCGAAGAGGATCTCGAAAAAGGCGATGCGGTTGCGGCAGAGGATCGCCACTCGGTCGCCCGCCCTCACCCCCCGCTCCGCCATCATTCCGGCGGCGAGCGACGCGCGCCGGTCGAGCTCGCGATACGTCAGCGTCCGTCCGGTCGGCGCATCCTCAAGCGCCACGGAGTCGGCCGAAAGTCCGGCACGCCGGGCGAGGAGGTCCGGAACGGCGCTCAGCACCGGCTCACCTCGTCCTCAGCCCTTCCGACGCCAGCTCGATGGCGATTTCCGCGACCCGGGCGGGCGGGAGGCTCTGGTCCCATATCCCGTAGCGCATGCCAAGGAACACGCTGATCCCGATCAGCGCCCAGGCGCGCGCTTCGTCGGTCTCCTCGACCTCGCCGCTCCCGGCCGAGATCTGGCCCCGGGCGCGGGCGCCGGCGAGGTTGCGCCGATAGGCCTCCGCGAAGGTCTGGTAATGCTCGCGATAGGCGTCGTGGGCGACGAACTGCGCTTCCTCGATGATCCGGTAGAGCTCGGGATGCTTGCGGACGAAGGCGATGAACGCCTCGAGCCCGATCCGCTCGGCGGCGAGCCGGTCCGGCGCGTCCTTGACGGCTTCGGCGACATGGGCGCGGGTGGCCCGGCTCATCTCCCGGACAAGGGCTCGGAACACCTCCTCCTTGCTCTCGAAATAGGTGTAGAAGGTGCCGAGTGCCACGCCCGCCCGGCGCGTGATCCCCGTGATCGCCGCGTCGTGATAGCCGCGCTCGCCAAACTCCCCGGCGGCCGCGTCGATCAGCCGCCTAAGCGTCTTCCTGCCCCGCTCGGTACGCGGCTCCTTGTCCCCCGCCGCCTGAGCCTCGGTCGGATACGTCATTCGCCCTCCCCCGGGAGGGAAGTTGAACCACTTTTCAACTCGCATCAAGCGGCATGCCCCCCCAATGGGAGAGGGAATAGAGCGACTATCCCCGAGCCCTCACGACATAAGCATCGACCGCGGTCTCGAGCACGGCGAGCGGGACCGCCCCCGCCTGGATCACGGTGTCGTTATAGTCGCGAACGTCGAACCGGCTGCCGAGCGCTGCTTTGGCCTTTTCGCGGAGGCGGACGATCTCGGTGTGACCGACCTTGTAGCCGCAGGCCTGACCCGGCGAGGCGCAATAGCGGTCGACCTCGCTGGTCGCCGCGGCGCGCGACCGGCCGGTCGTCCCGACCATGTAGTCGACCGCCTTTTCCCTGCTCCACCGCTTGGAATGTATGCCGGTATCGACGACCAGCCGCGACGCGCGGAAGCGCAGCGCCTGGAGCATCCCGATCTGCCCGAACGGATCGTCGGCGTAGAAGCCGAGCTCGTCGACCAGTTGCTCCGAATAGAGGGCCCAGCCTTCGGTATAGGCGTTGAAGCCCATCAGCGAGGCGATCAGCGGAACGTCCTCCCTATGCTCGGCCACGTAGGCGCCCTGCCAGCTATGGCCGGGCAGGCCTTCGTGCGCGGACAGCGAGGGAATGGTGAATTTCGGCCAGTTCGAGGTCGAGCTCAAGTTGATGTAGTAGATGGCGGGCCGTTTCCCGTCGAGGGAAGCGAAGTTCATGTAGCCGAGCGCCGCGCCTGCCTCGATGTCGGGCGGCACCCTTTTGACCTGGATCGGCGCCGCCATCTTCATGCGCGAGACCGAGGGCAGCAGCGCACGCAGCTGCGCCATCTTCGATTCCACATAAGTGACCGCCTCGCGCTTGCCGGCGTCCGTGTTGGCAAAGAGCTGGCGCGGGTCGCGGGTGAGGGCGGAGAGGCGCTCCCCGACACTGCCCTGGCTCATCCCCTGCGACTTCAGGACGGAGTCCATCCGGGCGTCGAGGTCGCGGCCCTGGTCGAGGCCCATCTGGTGGATCGCCTCGGGCGTGAGTTCGGTGCTGGTCGAATATTGCAGCAGCCAGCGATAATAAGCCTCGCCCTGCGGAAGCTTGTCGACTCCGGCGCGATGGTCGGCATGGCGGCGGATCAGGGCAAGCGCGGCGATCTGGCGGTCGAGCGCCGGGTAGACCGAGCGGGCGACGATCGCCTCTGCGCGGGCGGACCAATTGCCGGCGATCCCCTTCTCCTTCGTCCGGCGGACGAGCGAGGTGACCAGCCGAGCTTCGCCCGCCGGCGTGGCGCGAAGGTCGCGAAGCTGCTTGAGCGCGGTATCAAGGACGAAGTCGGGCGGGACCACCTTGCGCGCGGAATCGCGCCGCGCCTGCGCGGTTTCCTGGTCCAGCGCCACGGCGAAGGCGGCGAGCCGCGCCAGATAGGCCTCGGCGTCGGTGCGGTTCTCGACCCGGTGGACGCTGTCGAGGAATTCCGGGACGTTCTGGTAGGCGCCGTCCTGCTGGCTGATCACGTAGGGGTTGCCGCCGCCGAAATCTCCGATCCCGCCATAAGGGAAGCGCGCTCCGGCCGCGGCATTGGCGAGCAGATAGGCGGTGCTGTCGTAGACGAGCTTGTCGTGAAGCGGCAGCCCGGCCCGGGGCACCGAAGCGAGCTTTCGGCGGTGCTCGCCGATCGAGGCCAGTGTCCGCTGGCGCGAGGCCGGGGAGCGGTCGTTCAGCTTGCCGCGCGCCGAGGCATGGGCGCCGGTGTCGAGGCCAAGCAGGCTCAAGGTCTCGGGAGAGCGGTTGAGGACCTCCCAGGCGATCGAATCGAGCGTCGCCGCAAGCCTGGGGTCGAGCGCGGCGAAGGCGGCGGCGGGAAGCCCGCCGGCAAGTCCCGCGGCGGCGGCGGAAAGGAAGAAGTCGCGGCGGCTAAGATCCATGGGGAAGTCTCCGCAGGAGGGTCGGGCGGCCGATCCGTAGGCCGCCCCCGCGGGAGGGGCAAGCGAGGCTGGGCGCGTACCGAAATGAAGGACCTATCTTCGTCGCCCCAGCGCAGGCTGGGGCCCCAGGGGGTGAGAAACGCGGCGACCCTCACCCCCCGGGGCCCCAGCCTGCGCTGGGGCGACGGTCTCCGGCTGCCGCGCACAAGCAACTTGAACACTGGTTCAGGTTTCAGTAAAGCAGCGGCGGGGGCGCGAGCGACTTCGAAGACGAAGCGGGCGCCCGGGGAGGAAAGCTTGGAGCGGTTCAGGACCAGCGATGGGACTTTGATCGCCTTCGACGACGAAGGCGAAGGGCGGCCGCTCGTCTTCCTTCACGGCCTGATGGCCAATCGCGGCTTCTTCCCCGGCCAGCGGGCGCTCGCCGACCGGTTCCGGATCGTCACCGTCGATCTTCGCGGCCACGGCCAGTCACGCGAGACGGCGACTTCACCGACCCTCGAGGGCCCGACCACCGACAGGCTGGCCGCGGACGTCGCGGCGCTCGCAGCCCATCTCGGCCTCGAGGACGCGATCGGAGTCGGTTGGTCGCTCGGCGCGGCGGTGCTCTGGCACGTCCTCGCCGGCCCCCAATCGGCACGCTTCGCCGGTGCCGTCGTCATCGACATGACGCCCCGGGTGATGAACGATTCGAGCTGGGCGCTGGGCCTTTCCGCCGAACATTGCGAGGCGCGCGCCGAAGCGATCGAGGGCGATTTCGCAAGCTTCGCGGCCGCCGCCGGAGCGGCGATCTTCGCGCGCGAGAACGGCTCCGGCGCAAATCCTTTGGCCGAGTGGGCGGCGGCCGAATTCGCGCGCAACGACCCGGCGGCGATCGGCTCCACCTGGGAGTCGCTGGTGCGCCAGGATTTCCGGCCCCTGCTCGCCGCGATCCGCCAGCCGACCCTCGTCGTCCACGGCGCCCGAAGCCACCTCTACGGCCCGGACACGGCCGATCACCTCGTCGCCGCCTTGCCCGACGCCTCGGTGCTCCGCTTCGAAAGCTCCGGCCACGCGCCGCACATCGAGCAGCCGGAGCTGTTCAACGCCGCCCTGCGCGATTTCGCGGCCGGCCTGCCGCCCGTCCGCAAGACCCAGACCCAGACCCAGACCGCTTGAAGACACAGGAGAAGATCCGATGCGCACCATGTTCCTGAACAGTTTGAAGGTGGGAAGCGCCCTCGCCGCCCTCGCCGCCGCGACCCCGCTCTACGCCCAGCCGCCGGCCGGCGATCCCTCGGCCGCCCCGCAGAGCGAGGAAGGCCAGGCCGCCGCCGCAAACGCCGCGTCCGAGGACAATGTGGCGACCGGCGACACCGACATCGTCGTCACCGCGCGGCGCCGCGCCGAGAGCCTCCAGGACGTTCCGATCGCCGTCACCGCCTATACCGGCGAGGCGCTCGAGCGTCAGGGTGCGCTCGACCTCACGGCGATCTCCGACACCACACCGAACGTCACCTTCGAGACGTCGCGCGGCACCAACACGACCCTCACCGCCTTCATCCGCGGCGTAGGCCAGCAGGATCCGGTCGCCGGCTTCGAGGCGGGCGTCGGCCTCTACCTCGACGACGTCTATCTGAACCGTCCGCAGGCGGCGGTTCTCGAAATCTACGACGTCGAGCGGATCGAGGTGCTTCGCGGGCCGCAGGGCACGCTCTACGGCCGGAACACGATCGGAGGCGCGATCAAATACGTCACGCGGCGCCTCTCCGACACGCCGGAGTTCCGCGCCACCGCGCGGCTGGGCACCTACAAGCAGGCCGACCTCATCCTCTCCGCCTCCTCACCGGTGGCGCAGGGAGTGAAGATCGGCGGCTCGGTCGCGCGGCTAAGCCGCGGCGGCTTCGGCGACAACCTCACCAACGGGCTCGAAAACTACAATCAGGACGTCTGGGCCGCGCGCGGCACGGTCGAGCTCGAGCCTACCGAGGGCGTCTCGATCCGGTTCACCGGAGACTATACCAAGGACAAGTCCAACCCGCGCAACGGCCACCGGCTGATCACCGGACTGCTCAGCGGGGCGCCGGTGCTAAGCGACGTCTACGACACCCAGGCGGGCCTCAACACGCCCCACCAGGACATCGAGGCCTATGGCGGCGCGATGCACACCGAAATCGACATCGGCCAGGGCATGACGGTCAAGAACGTGCTCGGCTACCGCCAGGACCGCAGCGCCACCCCGATCGACTTCGACGCGCTTCCCGCCGCCGACGTCGACGTTCCCGCCATCTACAAGAACCACCAGGTCTCCGACGAGCTTCAGCTCCTCTACGAGGGCGACAAGCTGCAGGGCGTGGCCGGGGTCTATTTCCTGAGCGCCAGCGCCCAGAACATCTTCGACGTGATCCTCGGGACGACGAGCCCGGTCGCACTGCCCGGCCTCACCGCCTCGACCTTCGGTCACGTCAACACCCAGACCTTGGCCGGCTTCGCGGATTTCACCTACAAGATCACCGACCAGCTCTCGTTTTCGGCCGGAGGCCGCTACACGGTCGACCGGCGGCGGGCGACGGTCGTCCGCAAGAACCTCCTGTTCGGCGCCTCCCCCGCCCTCGGCGGCGCGGGAACCCAGCTCGGAGCGCTCACCAGCGACTTCCGCGGCGAGAAGACGTTCAAGGAATTCACCCCGCGCCTCTCCGTCTCCTTCGAGCCGGACGCCGACAACACGCTCTACGCCAGCTGGTCGAAAGGCTTCAAAGGCGGCGGCTTCGACCCGCGCGGACTCTCCACCGCGGCGCCCGACCTCAACGGCAACGGCACTCGGGAATATAACGAGATATTCGACTATTTCCTGTTCGATCCGGAGAAGGTCACCAGCTACGAGGTCGGCTACAAGGCGTCGCTGCTCGACCGCCGCCTGCGCCTTGCCCTCGCCGGCTTCTACGCGGACTATAAGGACGTGCAGGTGCCCGGCTCGGTCGGAGCGGTGATCAACGGGGTGCCGACCTTCGTCGGAGTCACCACCAACGCGGGCAAGGCCAGCTTCAAGGGCATCGAGGCGGAAGCGGTCGCGACCCTGTTCCGGGCCGACAACGGCGCCCGGCTGAACTTCGCCGGCACGCTCGGCTATCTCGACGCGCAATATGACGAGTTCATCACCAACGTGCCGGGCAAGGGCCCGGTCGACGTCGCCGATTTCCGCCGGATCCAGAACACGCCGAAATGGACCCTGTCGGGAACGCTCGATTATTCCACGCCGCTGGCGGGCGGACAGCTGTCGGCGAGCACCACGCTCTCCTATCGCTCGAAGACCTACCAGTTCGAGACCCCGAGCCCGTTCCTCGACCAGAAAGGCTATGCTCTGCTCGACGCGCACCTGACCTGGACGAGCCCGGACGACCGCTACACGATCGGCCTCCACGGCAAGAACCTGACCGACAAGCAGTACATCACGTCGGGCTACCAGTTCCTCGCCGTCGACCCGGTCACCGGAGTCCCGCTCCGCGCCGCCAACGGCAACGTCATTCCGAGCCTCGGCAAGGAAGGCGTCGTCACCACCTTCTACGGCAATCCGCGGCAGATCTTCCTAAGCCTCGGCGTGAAGTTCTAAGGGGGAAGGAACGCCCTTGAAGCGAGGAACGACGATCCTCCCCTTTTAGGGGAGGTGGCAGCCCGAAGGGCTGCGGAGGGGTGTCAGCGGCCGGGCGCAGTCTCGGAAGCTGATACCCCTCCACCGCACTTCGTGCGGGCCCCCTCCCCTTTCAGGGGAGGACTGAAGGGGCGGCACGTGGTTAACCCGCGCCTGCCTTTCGAACGATCAGGAACGAAGCCATGGTGCACACGAAGCGCGACACTTCCTCCGCCGGAACCCGGGTCCTCCTGATCCTCCTCCTCGGCTACGTCTTCAACTTCATCGACCGGCAGATCATCGGAATCCTTGCGGTTCCTATCAAGAAGGAGCTGGCGCTCTCCGACACCCAGCTCAGCCTGATGGGCGGGATCGCCTTCGCGCTCTTCTATTCGGGCCTCGCAATTCCCATCGCCTGGCTTGCAGACCGCAAGAGCCGGGTGAACATCATCGCGGTCTCGATCGGCCTGTGGAGCCTGTTCACCGCCGCCTGCGGCTTCGCCCAGGGCTTCTTGCACCTGTTCCTGGCGCGGATGGGCGTCGGGATCGGCGAGGCGGGGGGAGTGGCGCCGTCCTACGCCCTCGTCTCCGATTACTTCCCGCGCGAGAAGCGCGGCCGCGCCCTCGCCTTCTTCTCGCTCGGAATCCCGCTCGGCTCCGCGCTCGGAGTTTTCTTCGGAGGCTGGATCGCAAGCCATCTCGACTGGCGCTCCGCCTTCATCATCGTCGGCCTCGCCGGCATTCCGGCGGCGCTGCTGGTCAGGCTCGGCATCCGCGAGCCGGTCCGCGGCGGCTTCGACCGCGAGGACGGCGGCGCGAGCGAACCGGCCCCGCCCTTCGCCGCGGTCGCCGCCACCCTCGCCCGGACGCCCAGCTTCTGGCTCCTGTCCTTCGGAGCCGCGTCCGGCTCGATCCTCGGCTACGGCCTCATCTTCTGGCTTCCAAGCTTCTTCAGCCGGAGCTTCGACTTCTCGGGCATGGACCCGATGCTTCGAGCGCTCCCGGCCTGGTTCACCGGCGGAAGCGATCCCAAGCTCGTCAGGGTGTCGATCTTCTACGGCTCGATCGTCCTGGTCGGCGGGGTCGCCGGAACCTGGCTCGGCGGCTGGTTCGCCGACCGCACCGGCCCGCAGCGTCCGGCTTCCTACGCCCTCATTCCGGCGATCTGCTTCCTCATCGCCGCCCCGGCCTTCGCGATCGGCCTGTTCGCCAAGTCGCTTCTGCTCGGCTGGCTTCTTTTCACCCTTGGGCAGATGCTCGCCCTGGCTTGGCTCGGACCGGTCATCGCCGCCGTCCAGCACATCGTCCCGCCCAACATGCGCGCCACCGCCTCGGCCAGCTTCCTGTTCATCAACAACCTGATCGGTATCGGCTTCGGGATCTTCTTCCTCGGCTTCATGTCCGACCGGATGACCGCCGCGCACGGCGCCGACGCCCTGCAATATTCGATCCTCTACGGGCTCGGCTTCTACCTGCTTAGCTCCGCCCTCTACTTCCTCGCCGCGGCGCGGCTGCGAAAGGACTGGTACGAGCAATCCCTCTCGCCAGGGGGGAGAGGGTAGGGAGAGGGGGTTCGGCAGACGGTTTTTTGTCCTCGGACGCCGAACCCCCTCACCCCAACCCTCTCCCCGCCGGGGAGAGGGGTTATGCCTAGCCCGCGCCCTCCCGCCCCTCTATCACGCCTGCCATGGCGCGGCGCGGCGAGACGGGGGGGATAAGTCGGCGAACCTTGCTGGTGGGCGGCGGAGCGGGCGTTGGCCTGCTCCTCGCCTTCGCCTTCTGGCCGCGGGGCGGCGGCGGACTTCGCACCGCGCCGGGCGAGACCGCCTTCAACGCTTTCCTCAAGATCGGGTCCGACGGGCGGGTTATCGTCGCCGTTCCGCAGGCGGAGCTCGGCCAGGGCGTTTGGACCAGCCTGCCGCAGATCCTCGCCGACGCGCTCGGCGCCGACTGGCGCACCGTCGGGGTCGAGCCGGCGCCGCTCGCCCCCCTTTACGCCAACGCCGTCCTCGCCGGCGCTGCGGACGACGGAGCGCAATGGCTGCCGGGCTCGCGCCGATCGGAAACCGCCACCGCCGGGTCGACCTCGATCCGGGCGTTCGAGGCGCCGATGCGCGAGGCTGGAACGGCCGCCCGCGCGCTTCTCATGAAGGCGGCGGCAAGGCGCTGGGATTCGGACTGGCGCGGCCTCGACACCGCCGCCGGCTTCGTTACCGACGGCAAGCGGCGGATCGCGTTCGCGGAGCTGGCGGAGGCGGCCGCGAAGGAGAGCGTGCCGGGCGACCCGCCGTCGCGCGGCAGCGGCTCGGAACGCCTGTACGGGCGCTCGCTTCCGCGGCTCGACCTCCCGTCCAAGGTCGACGGGTCGGCCCGCTATGCCGGCGATGTGCGGCTTCCGGACATGCTCTTCGCCTCGGTTCGCGCCGGGCCGTCGGAGTCGAGCCGGCTAAGCCGCGCGGACGAGGCGGGCGCGCGCAAGGTGCCCGGAGTGGTCGCGGTCCACCGCGGCGCGGACGAGAACTGGATCGCGGTCGTGGCGAGCAACGGCTGGGCGGCGCAACGTGGGGTTGAGGCCCTCAAGCCGGCCTGGGTCTCGCCCGGTCCGGAGGCGGAGTCCGGCGCGATCGGCCAAGCGCTTCGGCAAGGCCTCGCCTCCGGAGAAGCGGTTGGGATCCTCCAGCGCGGCGCTTCGCCGGCCGGCGGCCCGATCAGCGCCTCCTACACCGCCGGCGCCGCGGCCAATGCGCCGCTCGAGCCGCTGACCGCGACCGCCCGCTGGTCCGGCGGTAGGCTGGAAGTATGGGCGCCGGCGCAGGCGCCGGGCCTCGCGCGTGCCGCCGCGGCGCGTGCGGCGGGGATCGGCGAGAGCGACGTCGCTCTTTATCCCACAATGATCGGCGGCGGCTACGGCCGCAAGCTCGAGACCCGGGCGGTGGAGCAGGCGGCGGTGCTGGCGAAGCGCGTGGGTCGCCCTGTTCAGCTGGCCTGGTCCCGGCTCGAGGAGACGGTCGGCGATACTTTCCGTCCCCCTGCCGCCGCGTCCATGTCGGCCCGCCTCGGCGAAGGCGGAGCGATCCAGTCGTGGTACGCACGCATCGCGGCGCAGGACGTCCGGCCGGAGCTGGAGGCGCGGATCGGGCCGGGCGCGGCGATCCTTCGCGGACCGGCCGATCCGGCCGCCGGAGCGATACCACCCTACGACCTCGCCGCCGCGACGATCGAGCATGTGCCGGTGGCGACCGGACTGCGCGGCGGCCTGTGGCGCTCGGGCGCCCAGGGCTACACCGCCTTCTTCAACGAATGCTTCGTCGACGAGCTTGCCCGCCAGGCCGGGATCGAACCCTTCTCCTTTCGGATGCAGATGCTCGGCGGCAATCCGCGGCTCGCCCGCTGCCTCACCGCCGCCACCCAATTGGGCCAGTGGGACGGCGGCCAACCGGGCAGCGCCAAGGGCCTCGCCTGCCTAAGCGCCTTCGGCTCCCACATCGCCACTTTGGTCGAAGTGGAGATTGCCGCCGGGCTAAGGGTGCGGGTCCGGCGCGCGGTCTGCGCGGTCGACGTCGGGCGGGTGGTGAATCCCGACATTCTCAAGCAGCAGGTCGAAGGCGGGCTGCTGTTCGGCATCGCCGCCGCCAGCGCCAACCCGATCGAATTTGACCGCGGCCGCCCCACCGCGCACGGCTTCGCAGGCTTGGGTTTTCCGAGCTTGAGCGATGCCCCGGAGGTGAATGTGGAGATCATCGAAAGCGCCGAGGCCCCGGGCGGAGCCACCGAGCTTGCCGTCCCGACCGCCGCGCCGGCCATGGCCAATGCCGTCTTCGCCCTCACCGGCAACAGGCTTCGCTCGCTTCCGCTCGTCGTCGGGACCGGATCGTGAAGCCGCCCGCGGATCACCCGACCGTTCCGGACGCCAAGGTGGGCGTGCTGCTGATCAACCTCGGCACGCCCAACGCGCCCGAGCCCGGAGCGGTCAAGCTCTACCTCAAAGAGTTCCTCTCCGACCCGCGGGTGGTCGAGATACCGCAGCTGGTCTGGCAGCCGATCCTTCGCGGCATCATCCTAAACAGCAGGCCCAAAAAGTCCGCCCACGCCTACAGCCAGGTATGGACCGACGAGGGGTCGCCCCTGGCCGCGATCACCGCCCGCCAGGCGCGGGCGCTGAAGGACGCCTTCGGGCCCGGGGTGATCGTCGACCACGCGATGCGCTACGGGCGGCCGGCCATTTCGGACAAGATCGACGCGCTGAAGGCGGCGGGGTGCGAGCGGATCCTGATCGCTCCGCTCTATCCGCAATATTGCGCCGCGACGACCGCCACCGCCAACGACGAGGCGTTCTTCCACCTGCGCCGGATGCGCTGGCAGCCTTCAGTCCGGACCTTGCCCCCTTATCACGATGATCCCGCCTACGTCGGCGCCCTTGCGGAGCGGCTGGAGGAGGAATTGGCGGCTCTCGATTTCGAGCCGGACGCGGTCCTCGCGAGCTTCCACGGAATGCCGCAGCGCACGCTGGAGCTTGGCGATCCCTACCACTGCCACTGCCGCAAGACGGCGCGCCTGCTCTCCGAAGCGTCGGGGCGAGAACTTACCGTCACCTTCCAGTCCCGCTTCGGCCGGGCCAAATGGCTTGAGCCCGCGACCGACGTCACCTTGGCGGCGCTGGCCCGCCGCGGCGTTTCGAAGGTCGCCATCCTCGCTCCGGGCTTCTCCGCGGATTGCCTGGAGACCCTGGAAGAGCTGGCGATTCGCGGCCGGGACTCCTTCGTCGCGGCGGGCGGGACGCACTTCGCCTACCTCCCCTGCCTCAACGACAGCCCCCCCGGGATCGAAATGCTCCGTACCCTCGTTGCCCGTGAGCTTGAAGGATGGGTGACCCCACCGTAAGGGCCGCCGCATAACAAAACAGGAGAGAGAGCATGGCACGAGTTGCAGTCGTCACGGGTGGGACGCGCGGCATCGGCGAGGCGATCAGCGTCGCCCTGCGCGACGCGGGCATGACCGTCGCCGCCAATTACGCCGGCAACGAGCAGAAGGCGGCTGAATTCACCGAGCGCACCGGGATCAAGTCCTACAAGTGGGACGTCAGCGATTTCGACGCCTGCGTCGCCGGCATCCAGCAGGTGGAGAGCGAGCTCGGGCCGGTCGACGTGCTCGTCAACAATGCCGGCATTACCCGCGACGGCACCATGAAGCGGATGACCCGCCAAGCCTGGGACGAGGTGATCGACGTCAACCTCGGCGGCTGCTTCAACATGGCCAAGGCGGTGTTCGAAGGCATGCAGGGGCGAAAGTTCGGCCGGATCGTCAACATCGGCTCGATCAACGGCCAGGCCGGCCAATACGGCCAGGTCAATTACGCCGCCGCCAAGTCCGGCATCCACGGCTTTACCAAGGCCCTCGCCCAGGAAGGCGCCCGAGGCGGAGTGACGGTCAACGCCATCGCTCCCGGCTATATCGACACCGAGATGGTCGCCGCGGTGCCGGAAGACGTGCTCGCCAAGATCGTCGCCCGCATCCCCGTCGGCCGCCTCGGCAAGGCGGAGGAGATCGCCCGCGGCGTGCTGTTCCTGTGCGGCGAGGACGCCGGCTTCGTCACCGGCTCGACACTGAGCATCAACGGCGGCCAGCACATGTATTGAGATGGTCCCGTCGTCGTCCCAGCGAAGGCTGGGACCCCAGCGGGTGAAAAGCGCCGGTGCCTTCACCCCCTGGGACCCCAGCCTTCGCTGGGGTGACGTACAGGTCTATAGAGGGGCCATGCCCGCCTTATCCTCCTCCGGCCCCGTCAAACGCTCGATGATGATCGCTGGGCACGCGACCTCGATCAGCCTCGAGCCGGTCTTCTGGCAGGCGCTGCGCGAGGCGGCGGAGGCGGAGGGCGTGCCGCTCAACGCCCTCGTCGCCCGGCTCGACGCAGAGCGGGTCGAGTCCCGGCAGCCGGCGAACCTCGCCAGCGCGATCCGGGTCTGGCTGTTCGAGCGTCTTTGCTCCTCCCCGCGAGCGGACGCTCGGGGGGAGGGGGACCACCCGTAGGGTGGTGGAGGGGTAACTGGCAGAAGCCTGCGCGTCGTACCCCTCCACCACCTTCGGTGGTCCCCTCCCCATGCTGCGCATGGGGAGGCAATCAGCGGCCGAGCAGCACCCGCGCCTGCGCTGCGATCTGGGCGAGCATCGGCGCGGTCGTGACCGGCGCGTGCCGCGCCCGGTCGACGACCCGGCGGAACTGGTCGATCCGCGGGCCCTGCGCCGCCGCCCATTTCTCGACCGCCTCCTGCGGATCGTCGCCGCGCCGCCGCGCCATGAAATCGAGCCGAAGCTGCTCGAAATCGCGGGCGAGGCCGGCGGTGAGCAGCCGCTCCCACTGGTCGCGCGCCTGGATTCGGTTTGCGGCGCCCTGGGCCCAGTCGAGCGCGAGCGCCTCGCCGAGACGCGTATAGGCATTGGTGAGGGCGATGACGTCGAGGCCGTGGCGCTTGCCGAGCGCCGCGATCCCGATCCCGCCGTTCAACTGGAACAGCCGCACGATATGGTCGGCGATTGCCGGCGGAGCGCCGATCTCGATGAGCCGCTGCCGGCGGGCCTCGGCCTCGGCCGCCACTTCGCGGCGGAGGAGACCCCCGACCTCTGCGCTGAGCTGGTCAAGGCCCGGCTGGAGATCGCCGACCATCTCGGCCAGCTTCGAGGTGCCGGAGGTGTTGCGAAGAATGTCGGCGATATGGAGCTGAAGCGCCTTGGAAGCCTGGTCGAACAGCTCGAGGCGGACCTGCTCGGGAACGTCGACGGTATCGAGCTCCTCCCAGAAATCGCGCATCCCGAACAACCGCTCGGCCGCGACGAAGGCGGCGGCGGCCTGGCCGAAGGAGGCGCCCTCCTCCTCGCTCAGGCTGAAGATCGCGGTGATCCCGAGGCGGTTGACCAGGCGATTGGCGATCTTGGTGGCGATGATCTCACGGCGCAGGCGATGGTTCAGGATCGCGTCGCGGTGGCGCTCCTGCATCGTCTTCGGGAAGGCGCCGAGGAGCTCGGGAGTAAGGGTCGGATCCTCGGTGATCTTGCCGGCCTCGAGCGCCGCCTGGAGCGCCATCTTGGAGGTCGAGAGGACGACCGCCAGCTCCGGCCGGGTGAGTCCGCGATTCTCCTGGGCGCGGCGAAGCAGCTCCTCGTTCGACTGGAGCCCTTCGACGGCGCGGTTGAGCCGACCGCTCTCCTCCAATATCTCGATCGCCCGGAGCAGCGGCGGAAGCCCCGCCGCGCCCGGCCGCTCGGCGATCGACAGAGCCAGGGTCTGGAGGCGGTTGTCCTCCAGCACGATGGCGGCGACCTCGTCGGTCATCTCGACGAGCAATGCGTTGCGCGCCTCGAAAGTCAGGCGCCCTTCCGTAACCTCGCGGTTGAGCGGGATCTTGATGTTGACCTCGTTGTCCGAGCAATCGACCCCGGCCGAATTGTCGATGAAGTCGGTGTTGCAACGGCCTCCGGCCTGGCTGAACTCGATCCGGCCCGCCTGGGTGATGGCGAGGTTCGCGCCTTCGCCCAGAGCCTTGGCCCGGACGTCGCCGCCGTTGATCCGGATCGTATCGTTGGCGGGGTCGCCGACCTCCGGGTTGGTCTCCGACCGGGCCTTGATGTAGGTGCCGATGCCGCCGAACCAGAGGAGATCGACCGGCGCCTGAAGGATCGCGGTCATCACCGACGCCGGGTCGATCTCGTCGCCGTCCAGGCCCAGCACGGCCTTCGCTTCGGGGCTTAGCGGGATCGCCTTCTGGCTTCGCGGAAAGACTCCGCCGCCCGTGGAGATGAGCGCCTTGTCGTAATCCTCCCAGCTTGAGCGCGGCAGGTTGAACATCCGGTTGCGCTCTTCCCAGCTAGCGGCCGGATCGGGATCGGGATCGATGAAGATGTGGCGGTGGTCGAACGCGGCGACCAGCTTCAGCGCCTTCGAAAGCAGCATTCCGTTGCCGAAGACGTCGCCCGACATGTCGCCGACGCCCGCGACGGTGATCGGCTGGGTCTGGACGTCGACCCCGGCCTCGCGGAAGTGGCGCTGGACCGAGACCCAGGCGCCCTTGGCGGTGATTCCCATCGCCTTGTGGTCGTAGCCGTGGCTTCCGCCGCTGGCGAAGGCGTCGCCGAGCCAGAAGCCGCGCTCCTGCGCGATGGCGTTGGCGACGTCGGAGAAGGTCGCGGTGCCCTTGTCGGCGGCGACGACGAAATAGGGATCGTCGCCGTCGCGGACGACGACGCCGTCCGGATGGACGAGCTCGCCCTCGGCGAGGTTGTCGGTGACCGAGAGAAGCGCCCGGATGAAGATCCGGTAGCTCTCCGTGCCCTCCGCTAACCAGGCGTCGCGATCGCCCATCGGCGGCAGCTGCTTGGGATAGAAGCCGCCCTTGGCGCCGGTCGGAACGATCACCGCGTTCTTGACCAGCTGCGCCTTCATCAGGCCGAGTATCTCGGTCCTGAAATCGTCGCGCCGGTCCGACCAGCGAAGCCCGCCGCGGGCGATCGGGCCGCCGCGCAGGTGAATTCCCTCGACGCGCGGGCTGTACACCCAGATTTCCCGCCACGGCAGCGGCTGAGGCAGGTTCGGAACCAGCGCGCTGTCGAGCTTGAAGGCGAGCGCCTCCTGGCCCGCGGGGGCGAAGGCGTTGGTCCGCAACGTGGCCCGAACGACCGAGTGGATGAGGCGCAGGATGCGGTCCTCGTCGATCGCGGCGACGTTGCCCAGGCCTTCGCGAATCTCCTCCTCCGCCGTCGCGACGGCGGCTTCGCGCCCATCGCTTGCCGCCGGTCCGTGAAGCGCGTCGAAATGCGCGATGATCGCCCGGGTCACCGTCGGCGCCTTGCGCAACGCTTCGACCACGGTGACCATCGAGTAGGAGAGCCCGACCTGGCGGAGATAGCGGAACCAGGCGCGGAACAGGACGACGTCGCGCTGGGTAAGTCCGGTGGCGACGAGCAGCTGGTTGAAGACGTCGTTCTCGGCCTTGCCTTCGAGGACGTCGGCGATGGCCCGTTCGACCAGCTCGGCCCGGTCGAGCACCGCAGCGGCGTCGCCGGAGCGGGTCTCGAGAAGAAACTCATGGATGTAGCCGAGGCGCCCCTCGTCCAGCTCCCACGGCTTCTCCTCCAGCACCCGGAACCCGAAATTCTCGAATACCGGGACGGCGTCGGACAGCGGGATGAGATGCGCCAGCCGGTAGGTCTTGAGGCGCAGCTGGGTCGGGCCGTCATTGGGCAGGCGGTAGAGCCGGGCGTCGCGCGCGCCGGCATCGCTCAGATCGCAGATCCGCAGGATGTCGCGGGCCGCTTCGTCCGGCTCGGTCGACAGGCGGAACGTCTCCGGCAGGTCGTCGAAATAGGTGAGTGCGAGGCGGGTGGCGCGTTGCGGACCGACCAGCTCGCCGAGCGCCTCCTCCACCGCGGGAGCCCAGCCGCGGACCATCGCGTCGAGCCGCCGGTCGAGCGCCGGGACGTCGGGCGTCGGAGTCTCCGGGCCGATGTAGAGCGTATAGCGGATGAGGGCGAGATCGCCGTCGCCCAGCTCCACCGACCAATTGGAGATCCGGCCGTCGGAGGCCTCGCGGATCATCTCGCCGATCGCCAGGCGGCGCGCGGTGGTAAGCTCGTCGCGCGGAAGCCATACGAAGGCGAACATGTTGCCCTTGAGGATCGAGCGGGCGAGCAGAAGCGTGGGCCGGGGCCGGTCGGCAAGCGACATGGCCGTGGTCACCAGCTCCTGGACCGACTCCATCGTCAGGTTGCACAGCAGATCGTGGGGAAGCGCGGTGAAGGCGTGGCGAAGCGCCTTGCCGCTATGGCCGGTGGGATCGAAGCCGAAATGCCGCTCGAGCCGCTTCAAGCGGTCGCGAAGCACCGGCACCTCCTCGACGGCGGCGCCCAGCGCCTGGCTCGTCCAAAGGCCGGCATGGACTCCGATGGCGACGACCTTGCCGTCCTCGCGCACCGGAACGACGACCAGGTCGAGCGGCACCCGGCGGTGGACCGAAGCCCGCCGCTCGGCCTTGGCGAGCAGGGGAACGGCGCCCCCTTCCTCGAAATAGCGCATGGCGCCGATCGCCCCGCCGGGATCGGTCGGATCGCCGGGAAGCCGGAACAGGCCGAGCATGTCGGTCGACGGGCCGTCAGGATGCTCGATCTCGTAGCCGAGCAGGGTCATCGCCCCGTCCGCGAACCAGCGCAGCAGCTCCGCGCCCTCGCCCTCCGCCTCGGCTGCGTCGGCGTGCATCCGGGCCTGCATCGCCTTCCAGTCGCCGACGACGGCGCGGACGTCGGCGAGCACCCGGTGGAGCTCGGTGGTGATCTCCCGGCGGCCGCGGGCATCCTCGCGGTCGACTTCGAGGTACATCATCGACTCCCGCCGCTCGCGCGCGTCGCAGCGCGGCTCGACGGAAAGCAGGCATTCGTTCGAATCGCGGGTCACGCAGACGACGGGATGGAGAAGCCGGTGAACGGTAAGGCCGCGCGCGGCGAGCGTGTTCGCCACCGAATCGACCAGGAAGGGCATGTCGTCGTTGACGATCCCGATGCGCATCCGGCGCTGCCCGAGCGCGCCGCCGAGGGACTCGACCCGGACGAGGGCGATGCCGGCCGGACGCCGCTTCGCGCAATCCGCGATGAACTCGGCCGCGGCGATCCGGTCCTTGTCGGTGAACTCGGCAAGCTCCCCGGGCAGGGCGCCCTCGACGAGGTGATGAGCGAGCGCGTCGACAATCTGCACGTCGGCGGGGCCGTCCGCGACCATGCTATCCGAACTCATATTGGGCTCCCGAACGGGCGGCCGGCGGCCGCGGGGTCGGGGCGCCCTATGCTCCTGTGAGCCGGGAGGGGCAAGCCTTGAAGCTCCGCCCCCGAACCGGAAGGAGCTTCAGGCGGCGACCTTGCGGATCGCCCGGTCGAGCAGGGCAGGATCGCGCAGGTCCGCGACGATTGCGAGACCCCCGACCTCGTCGCGGCGGGCGACGAGAAGCACGAACTCGTCGTCGCCGGCGGCGATGTCGATGAAGCCGAGGGGGCGGGCGAAGCGAAGCGCTTCGCGGGCCGCTTCGCCGGCATCCGGCGCGGGAGCCGGCCGGCGCGCTCGGCGCTCGGCCTGAACGAGTGCCTTGAGACCGCCCTCGGTCGATTCGAGGCGGGACGCGAAGCTGCCCATCGGAAGGTTCTCGCGCCTCGCCCACGACAGAGCGGCGGCGAATTCGGTGAGCCTGGCCTTGTCGCTTCCCGTTCCGAAGACGAGCTTGGCGACGGCGGTCATCGGCGCTCGGGCCTGGGCCTTGATCCCGGCGTCCTCGAGCATCTCGGCATAATCGGCCGGCTGGGCTTCGGCGCTGAGCGCGAAGTCGTAGGCGTGGCCGAGCGCCCGGTAGAGCGCGCCCCGGCTTCGAACGTCGGCCTGCCCGGCCGCCTCGGCGCATTCGCGCGCGGCGCAAAGCCGATCGGCGAGGCCGGCGTCGAAGGGAAGGGTCGGCTCGTCCCAGCTGGGCTCGTCGACCGCTGGGTGGACGGCCTCGGGGGGCTCGGAGTTCGGCCCGTCAGCCCAGACCGGGCTTGCCGCCACGGTCGGCGCCGCGGCCAGCGCAGAGCGGGCATCCCGGGCGATACCCTCGGAGGTCGCGCGGTCGGCGATCTCCTTCCAATTGATCACTCCGTAGATGAAGTCGATCCGGTCGCCGGTCGAGGAGAAGGGCATGAGAATGCCGCGATACATGGTGTTGAGGCCGCGCTGGCCGACGAACTCGGCCTCGAAGCCGATCGGAGCCGAATTGGCGATGATCTGCATGTAATGGTCGGTGAGGCGGGAAAGGAGCGAACGCTTGGGAACGTCGCTGATCCGGCGGATCTCGCCCAGCAGGTTGCACTCCTCGCGAAGCGCTCCGCCCAGCCAAGAGACCTTCGCGTCGTCGGTCCCGTCCGAGAAATCGAGGAGGACGCTGTGCGGGCCGAAATCGCCGAGCGTGCCCGGGTCGAGGTCCTTGATCGAGGGGAACGGACGCCCCTCGAGCAGCGACACCCAGTAATTGTAGGCGCGCACATGCATCCGGCGCTCGTCGGTGCCGATTTCCGGCGGCGCCTCGATCGCCGGCTCGTCGTCCGCGCTCGCGCCGTAAACGGCGTCGTCGTCGAATGCCCGCAGGCTGTCCATCAGGCGGTCCTTGCCTCTTGCCCCAATTGCAAGGCTGCAATGCACCGGTCATGGTTGAAGAAGCGTTAAGGCTTGGCCGGCGCGGCGCCCGCTTGTCAGCGCGCCGGAGCGCTGGTAGAGGGCCGCCTCCTAACGGCAGCGCCGCTTTAGCTCAGCTGGTAGAGCACATCATTCGTAATGATGGGGTCAGGTGTTCGAGTCACCTAAGCGGCACCACCTTCCCGGCACACACGGACTTTTCGGCAGACGGAAGCGGGCAGATTGACTCGCCGCCGACCGCGCCTATGTCCGGCCCATGGACAGACGGCGCCGATCCTTCCTTGCCGGCGGAGCGGCCGCCGGCGCTGCTGTTGCGGTTCCCGGCGGCTCCGCCCGGGCGCAGACCCGCACCTTCACCCCGGAGGAATTCGGCGCGAAGGGCGACGGAGTCGCGAACGACACGTCGGCGTTCCAGGCCCTTGCGCTGGCGGTGAACCAGGCCGGAGGCGGCACCGTCGAGTTCAGGCGGACCACCTACCTCGTCGGGCGGCAAACTCCCAACGGGAAGGCGGATTCCCTCTATTACTTCTCGGCTACGCCGCTGCTCGAATTCAGCAAATGCTCCAAGCCGCTGGTCATCCGGGGCAATGGCGCGGTGCTGCGTTGCGCGCCCGGCCTGCGGTTCGGGATCTTCGATTTGGCCGGCCGGCCGAACAACCCGCCAATGCCCTATCTCGGGCCGGGCGTCGCAACGCCCTATCGCTTCATGATCCGCGCGGAGAAATGCACCGGGCCGGTCTCGATCTCCAACATCGAGATCGACGGCAACCTGCCCCGGCTGCAGATCGGCGGACGCTATGGCGATACCGGCTGGCAGATCCCCCATTGCGGGATCGGCTTGGTCGACAATCGCGGCGACGAGATCATCGAGAACGTCCACTGCCACCATCACGGCATGGACGGACTGGTGATAGACGGCGACGATTCCGCGATGCGCCCGCTGCCGAGGCGAACGATCACTGGGCTGGTATCGGACTATAACGGGCGCCAGGGCTGCAGCCTCGTCGGTGGAAGAGGCTATGCCTTCTCCAAGTGCAAGTTCAACCGCACCGGCCGCTCGGCAGTGGCAAGCGCTCCGGGCGCCGGAGTCGATATCGAGGCGGAAGGGAAGCTGAACCGCGATTTCAGCTTCGTCGATTGCGAGTTCGTCGACAATTACGGCCAGGGCATGGTCGCCGACAGCGGCGACAGCGAAGGCGCGACCTTCACCCGCTGCCTGTTCATCGGAACGACGTCCTGGTCCACCTGGTCGTTCAAGCCGCGCTTCCGCTTCCTCAATTGCCGCTTCGTGGGATCGGCCGTCCGGCCCTATGGCGACAAGGATCCCGAACGGGCGACGCAATATATCGATTGCCTGTTCCTCGATGATCCGAAGCTCTCGCCGACCGGCAAGGTCTACCTGGGCGGGAAGCCGAACTATCCGATCGTCGATACCGCCGACGCGGTGAACGTGCTGTTCAGCCGATGCACGTTCCGCCTCACCCACAACGGCCTGCTGCCGTGGGGCTGGTACTCCATTTATGCCAACGTGCGGATGGATCAGGCGGCCCCCGTCGAAGCCTATCCGAAGGGCCGATACCTCGGCAGCAACGTGATCAACGGCAAGGTCGACCTTTACGGAAGCAAGATTGAAGGCACGCTGGTCGTCAATGGACGGCGGGCGGGCGGCTGAACATTCAGTCCTCCGCGATGAGGCTGTGGTGCCGGGTGTCGCGCATCCGCGCGTATACGACCAGCGAGAGCGCGCACATGCCGGCCACGTACCAGTAGAAGCCGCGCTCCATTCCCTCGGCCTTGAACCACAAGGCGACATATTCGGCGGTTCCGCCGAAGAGGGTGTTGGCGAGCGCGTAGGGGAGAGCGACTCCGAGCGCCCTGATATGTGCCGGAAACAGCTCCGCCTTCACCACCGCGTTGATCGAGGTGTAGCCGGTCACCGCCAGCAGCGCGACGAGCACCAGGGCGAAGGCGGGATAGGGACTGGAGACGTGCTCCAGCGCAGTGAAGATCGGCACCGTCAGGAGCGTGCCGGCGATACCGAAGCCGATCATCAGCGGCTTTCGCCCGACCCGGTCGGAGAGAGCCCCCGCGACGGGCTGGAGAAGCATGTAGAGGAGGAGCGCGAGCGCTGTGATCGCGGTCGCCGTCTCGCGGCCGAAGCCGGACGTGTTGACCAGGAATTTCTGCATGTAGGTCGTGTAGGCGTAGAAGGCGAGCGTGCCCCCCGCGGTCAGAGTCATGACCAGGAAGGCGGCGCCGGGATGGTCGCGGAACAGGGTGAAGCCGCTCGATCGGGGCCGCGCTTCGGCCTTTGCATTGTGGAAGCTCTGCGTCTCGGCCAGGCGGCGGCGCAGGACGAAGACGATGACGGCCAGCGCCGCTCCGACGGCGAACGGAATCCGCCAGCCCCATGCCTCCAGTTCCGCCTCGCTCATGGCCGCCTGCAGGACGAGGAGCAGAGCGAGGGCGATCAGCTGGCCGGAAATCAAGGTGACGTACTGGAAGCTGGAGTAGAAGCCGCGGTGCCGCCGCTCCGCCATCTCGCTTAGATAGGTGGCGCTCGCGCCATATTCGCCGCCGACGCTCAACCCCTGGAGCAGCCGGGCGAGGACCAGAAGGGCCGGCGCCGCCGTTCCGATGCTGGCATAGCCGGGGGTGACGGCGATCATCAGCGAGCCCACGCACATCAGTGTCACGGAAAGGGTCAGGCCGGCCTTTCGCCCGCGCCGATCGGCATAGACGCCCATCGCCCAGGCGCCGATCGGCCGCATCAGGAAGCCGACCGCGAAGATCGCCGCCGCGCTCAGCAGCTGAGCGGTTCGGTCGCCCTTCGGAAAGAAAGCGGGGGCGAAATAGAGGGTGAAGGCCGAATAGGCGTACCAGTCGTACCATTCGACGAGATTGCCGGCCGAGCCGCCGACGATGTTGAGCAGGCGGTGGCGCCGCGTCGGAGGCGGCGAGTCGACGACCGCCGCTTCGCTCACCGGACGCCGACCGCCGAGCGCACGTCCTTCATCGTCGCCTCGGCCCGCTCGCCGGCCGCTTCGGCCGACCGCGCGAGCATCGCCAGCAGAGCGCCCTCGTCGCGGCGAAGCTCGGCGAAGCGCCGCTGGATCGGCTCGAGGCCCGCGATCACCGCCTCGGCCACGCCCGTCTTGAGCGCGCCATAGCCCTGCCCGTCGAACCGCTGCAGCGCCTCGTCCCAGGTTCCGCCGGCGAACGACTGGTAGATGGTGAGGAGGTTCTTCACGCCGGCGCCGGGATCCGCCGCGTCGACCGCGGTCCGGCTGTCGGTCTTGGCCGATTTGAGCTTCTTGAGGATGACGTTCGGTTCGTCGAGCAGGCCGATGGCGTGGCGCGGATTGGCCGAGCTCTTCGACATCTTCGCCTCCGGATCGTCGAGCCCCATCACCCGCGCTCCGACTTGCTGGACCATGATTTCGGGCCGGGTGAAATGGTAGCCGAAAAGACCTTCGAAACGCTGGGCGATGTCCTGGGTGATTTCGATATGCTGGCGCTGGTCCTCGCCTACGGGAACGAGGTCCGTATGGTAGAGGAGGATGTCGGCGGCCTGGAGAATGGGATAGGAATAGAGGCCGAGACCAGTCGAGTCCTGGCCCTTCGACTTCGACTTGAACTGCGTCATCCGGTTCATCCAGCCCATCGGAGTGACGCAGTTCAAGATCCAGGCAAGCTCGGAATGCTGGCGCACCTGGCTCTGGAGGAAGATGATCGACTTGTCGGGATCGATCCCGCAGGCGACGTAGAGCGCCGCGACGTCGAGGCTGTGGCGGCGAAGCCGCTCCGCCTGGATCGCCTCGGGTATGGTGAGGGCGTGAAGGTCGACGACGCAGAAGATGTTGTCGTGCTTGTCCTGCTCGCGCACCCAGAGCGAGATGGCGCCGATCAAATTGCCGAGATGCAGCTCGCCGGTCGGCTGGATGCCGGAAAATACGGTCTTCTTAGGCTTCGCATCGGCCAAGGTGAATGCTCCTGGAGTTCGCTAAGGGCCGTAACGTGGCGGGCGCCCGCTAGGCAAGCGGCGAGGGGCGGGCTAGCCTTCCACGATGAGCAAGCCCGTCCTGTTCGACTATTTCCGCTCCTCCGCCGCCTACCGGGTGAGGATCGCCCTCAATCTCAAAGGGATCGCCTACGAGGCGGTTCCGGTGAACCTCGTCGACGGCGCGCAGAAGGCCGACGGCTATCGCGCCCGCAACCCGCAAGGCCTCGTGCCGATGGTCGAGATGGACGGGCTTCGGCTGACCCAGAGTCTCGCCATCATCGATTATCTCGAGTCCCGGCAGCCGGAGCCGCGCCTGATCCCCGCCCAGCCGGCGGAACGGGCGCATGTGCTCGCTTTGGCGCTTGCGATCGCCTGCGACATCCATCCGGTGAACAACCTGCGCGTCATCAAATACCTCGCCGAGCCGCTCGGCCAGCCGCAGGAGGCGCGCGACGCATGGTACCGGCACTGGATCGAGGAAGGCCTTGCGCCGCTCGAGGCGATGGCCGCGCCGAAGGCCGGGCGCTTCCTCTTCGGCGACTCGCCCAGCCTCGCCGACGTCTGCCTGGTGCCGCAGCTGTTCAACGCCCGCCGCTTCGAGGTGCCGCTCGACGATTATCCGACGCTGGTCCGCGCCGACCTGGAGGCGACCCGTCTCGAAGCCTTCGCGGCGGCCCATCCGGACGTTATAGGCGCGTCAGCATAGGAGGTTTGCATGGGCCGAGTCGAAGCGATCAACCGCGACATGGGCAGCCTGGCGCCGCTCCAGTCGGTGGAGATTCCCTCGCTGGAGGGGAAGGTCTCGGCCGAGGAGTGGAAGGTCCGCGTCGACCTCGCCGCCGCCTACCGGCTGATCGCCTATTACGGCTGGGACGACCTCATCTTCACCCATCTCTCCGCCCGGATCCCGGGACCGGAGCATCATTTCCTGCTCAACCCCTACAACCTCATGTTCGAGGAGGTGACCGCGTCGAGCCTGGTCAAGGTCGACGTCGAGGGACGGGCGGTCGAGCCGTCGCCGTTCATCACCAATCCGGCCGGCTTCACCATCCATTCGGCGATCCACATGGCGCGCGAGGACGCGCAGGCGGTGGTCCACCTCCACACGCCGCACGGCCAGGCGGTCTCCGCCCATGGCGACGGGCTCCTTCCGCTGACCCAGACGGCGATGCTGATCCGCGACGAGGTCGCCTATCACGATTACGAAGGCGTCGCGGTCGACCTCGACGAGCGGGAGCGGATCGTCGCCGACTTGGGCAGCAAGGGCGCGATGCTCCTTCGCAACCACGGCACCCTGGCGGTGGGCGAGACGGTCGGCGAGGCGTTCCTGCGCATCTATTTCCTCGAGCGCGCCTGCCAGGCGCAGATCCTCGCTCTCTCGGCAGGCCAGGGTAACCTCAACAACCCGCCGCAGGGCGCTCCGGAAGTCGCCGCGCAGCAGGGCAAGATGGGCCTGAAGCTCGCCGCCGGGGCGCTGGCCTGGCCGGCGCTTCTAAGAAAGGCGTATCGGCTGGACCCGAGCTTCGCGACCTAGAGAAATCCTCCCCGGCACTGGGAGGGGGACCGCCGTCGAAGACGGGGGTGGTGGGGCTGCTCCAGAGTCCGTGCCAGCCCCTCCACCGCGCTACGCGCGGTCCCGCTCCCCGTCCCGGGGAGGATGTTCCGTTCCATACAGGTCCCTAAGCACCTTCTTGTCGATCTTGCCGGTGCCGAGCTTGACCAAAGGCTCGTGGTGCACCCAGATCCGCACGGGCACCTTGTAGGCGGCGACCTTGTCCTTGAGGAATTCCTGCAGCTGCTCGCCGGTGAGCTCGCGGTCCGTCTCGCAATAGACCGCCGCCGCCGGGACTTCGCCGAGCCGCTCGTCCGGGATCCCGAACACCGAGGCTTCGGAAACGGACGGGTGGGCGTAGATGGCGGCCTCGACCTCCTGGCAGCTGATATTCTCGCCGCCGCGGATGATGATGTCCTTCTTGCGGTCGACGATGAACAGATATTCGTCCTCGTCCAGATAGCCGATGTCGCCGGTGCGAAGGTAGCCGTCGGCGGTGAAGGCGGCGGCGGTCGCCTCCGGGTCGTTCCAATAGCCCTTGATGTTCGCGGCCGTGCGGATCCCGATCTCGCCGCGCTCGTGGGGCGGCAGGTGGCGGTCGCCCTCGCCGAGAATGGCGATCTCGACGATCGGCTTATGCGGACGGCCGGTGGAGTTCGGCTTGTCGGCGTAATTCTGCCAGAAATTGCCGCAGCCGGCGGCGTTGGTCTCGGTCAATCCGTAGCCGAGCGCCGGCTGGGCGCTCTTGAAGCTCTGCTGAAGGCGCCTGACGTGGGCGACAGGACGGGCCGCGCCCCCGGCGGCGATGTCGGTCAGGGAGGTAAGGTCGTATTTGTCCCGGTCCGGATGCTGCATCATCTCGAGGCTCATCGTCGGGACGCCGACGAAATAGGTGATCTTCTCGGCGGCGATCAGGCGAAGCGCCTCGCCCGGATCCCATTTGGGCATCAGCACCATCGTCCGGCCGATGACGAAGCTGTTGAGAAGCACCGGCACCTCGCCGGTAACGTGGAAGAGCGGGACGTTGACGAGCGTCTTGGGCGGATTGGCCGGGGGGCGGCCCTCGGACTCCATGATCCCGAGCAGGGTAAGGAGGCCGATCGTGTAGGCGTAAAGGCCGGTCGTGACGGCGCGGTGGGTCGAGAGCGCGCCCTTGGCCGCGCCGGTCGAGCCCGAGGTGAAGAGGATCGTCGCGTCGTCGTCCGGACCGATTTCCGGAAGGGTCGAATCGCCGCCGCCGCGCGCCAGCAGCGGCTCCAGCGCTTCGTGGATCGGCTTTTCGACAGGAAGGACCGCCGACTCGATCGGCAGGCCCGTCGCCCGAAGCCGTTGCGCCCGGGGCGCGTCGCACAGCACGAGGCCCGGTTCGGTCAGCTGGAGCCCGTGGCGCAGCTCGTCGGTCTGCCACCAGCCGTTCACCAGGGTCGCGATCCCGCCGGCCTTGAGCACCGCCATGTAGCAGACGATCCAGGAGGGGCAGTTGCGCATCGCGATCGCCACCCGGTCGCCCTTGCGGACTCCCCAGCCCCCGGCGAGGACATGGGCGAGCCTGGTCGCCTCCTCGTTGAGGCGGGCGAAGGTCAGCCGCTCCCCTTCCGAGACCACGCCTTCGGTGGCGCCGTTGAGCATGCAGAAGGCGTCGAACATCGACGGCAGGGTCGGCGGCAGGTTGGTGACGATCGCGCGGCCTTCGGCGTCTTGGCCGATCTGGATCCGGCCGCCGGGGCCGGTCACCTCCGCGAGGACCGCATCCACCTTCCGGTCGAGCTCGCTCGGCATTCGTCTCTCCCTTTGCGTTTTTTCTCTCGCCTCCTAATAGGGTCTGACGCCAGAGGGGGAAGCCTTGATCCATTCGCTACTGACATCTTTGGCAGTTACGGCCTCGGACGCCGTCACCTACAACAGCCTCGGGCTCGATCCCGTGGCGGTCTCGCTCGGGCCGCTAAAGATACGCTGGTATTCGATCGCCTACCTGTCCGGAATCCTGCTCGGCTGGTGGTATCTGCTGAAGCTGATCGAGCGGCCCGGAGCGCCGATGGCTCGCCGCCATGCCGACGACCTGGTCTTCTACGCGACGCTGGGCATCATCCTGGGCGGCCGGGTCGGCTACGTGCTCTTCTACCGGCCCGACTTCTACCTCCATAATCCGATCGAGATCTTCAAGCTTTGGGACGGGGGCATGTCGTTCCACGGCGGAGTGCTCGGAACCAGCCTGGGGATCGTCTATCTGGCCCGCAAGAACGGGCTGAACTGGCTTCGAGTCCACGATTACGTCGCCTGCTGCGTCCCCTTCGGGCTCTTCTTCGGCCGCCTCGCCAATTTCGTGAACCACGAATTGTGGGGACGGGTCACCGACGTCCCGTGGGCGGTCCGCTTCCCGGAGATCATCAACGGGATCGAAGCGACCGGCCAGCCGCGTCACCCGAGCCAGCTCTACGAGGCGGGGCTCGAGGGCATCCTCCTCTTCGCCGTCCTGTGGTTCTTCTTCTGGAAGACCGAGGCGCGTTACCAGCCCGGCAAGCTGGTCGGAATCTTCCTGCTCGGCTACGGGCTGAGCCGCTTCCTTGTGGAATTCTATCGGGAGGCGGATTCCCAGCTGATGGAGTTCGCTCGGGCGACTCACCTGCACATGGGGCAGTGGCTGTCGCTGCCGATGATCCTGGGCGGGATCTACCTGATCGTCACCGCCAAGGGGCGCCGGGAGCGGGTCGAGCCGTTTGCCGGCACCGAGAGTGTCGCCTGACCCAGGCGCTTTGGCCGGCCGGCTGAAGCGCCTCATCGCCGTCCAGGGCCCGATCGCAGTCGCCGACTATATGGCGCTCGCCAACGCGCATTATTACGGCAGCCGAGATCCTTTGGGACGGAACGGCGACTTCACCACCGCGCCCGAGATCAGCCAGATGTTCGGGGAGTTGGCCGGACTGTGTCTCGCCGACGCCTGGGACCGGGCCGGGCGGCCGGAGGGCGCGCATTATGTCGAGCTTGGCCCCGGCCGCGGAACCCTCGCCGCCGACGCGCTTCGGGCGATGCGCGCGGCCGGGCTCGAGCCGCCGGTCGATCTGGTCGAGACGAGCCCGGCGCTAAGGCGGGCGCAGGCCGATCGGCTGGCGGGAGCGCGGTTTCACGACGACGTGACGACGCTCCCGGACCGAGGGCCGCTGCTCGTCGTCGCCAACGAATTCTTCGACGCCCTTCCCGTCCGCCAGCTTATCGCCACGCCGCAGGGGTGGCGCGAGCGCCTGGTCGCGGTGGAGGGCGATCGTTTCGTCGCCAAGGCCGGGCCTCGAGTCTTCGCATCGGCCATCCCGGACGCCCTGCGCGCCGCGCCGCCGGGAACGATCCTGGAAACCTCGCCGGCCGCCTCGGCGGTCGTCCGGCTGCTCGCCCACCGCCTGGCGGCGCAGGGCGGGATCGCGCTCATCGTCGATTACGGCCACGGCCGGACAACGGCCGGGGAAACGCTTCAGGCGGTGAAGCGGCACGGCTTCGCAGACCCCTGGCAGGAACCGGGCGAGTGCGATCTGACGGTCCATGTCGATTTCGAGGCGCTGGGGCAGGCGGCGGCGAGCGAGGGCGTCCGAGTGCTCGGCCCGGTCACGCAGGGCCGCTGGCTGGAAAGCCTCGGGATCGGCCAGCGCTCGGCGGCGATCGCGGCGGCGGCCCCGGCTCGGGCGGCCGAGGTCGAGCAGGCGCGCGAGCGCCTCACCTCGTCCTCGCAGATGGGAAGCCTGTTCAAGGTGCTGGCGCTGGCGGCGCCGGACTGGCCCGATCCGGCGGGCTTCGAATGATCGTCTATCGGAACGCCACGGCCGAGGACGCGCCGGCCATTGCCGAGCTGTTCGAGCGCAGCTTCGTGGAGACGTTCGGACCGCTCTATCGCCCGGAGGACCTCGCCGCCTTCCTGGGCGGGTTCAGCCTGGCGGCGTGGCGACGGGAGATCGACGGCCCCGACCTTCGCTTCCGCCTCGCTTTGGCGGACGGAATCCCGGCGGGCTTTGCGAAAGTGGGCCCGGTCGGTCTCCCGGTCGAGCCCGCCGGCCCCGCCGCCGAGCTTCGCCAGCTCTACCTGACGCGCGCCTTCCACGGCCTCGGGATCGCCCAGGCGCTGATGGAATGGGTGCTCGGCGACGCGCGCGCGCGCGGCGCGGGCGAGCTTTTCCTGTCGGTGTGGAGCGGCAACGCGCGGGCCAAGGCCTTCTATCGGCGCTACGGCTTCACCTATGTGAAGCCCTATGCGTTCATGGTCGGCGAGCAGGCGGACGAGGACGAGATATGGCGACTGGCGCTGAGGTGAAGCCCGGTTCGGGAGAGACGGTGGAGGTGCTCCGCTCGGCCAGCCTCGGCGGAGTGCGCCACGGCTTCCTCGGCCGGCGCGGCGGAGTGTCCGAGGGCATTTGCGCCGGCCTCAACGTCGGCCTGGGCTCCGGCGACGCTCGGGCGGCGATCGACGAAAACCGCCGCCGCGCCGTCGCCGCGGTCGCTCCGGGCGCCGGGCTTGTCACTCTTCACCAAGTCCATTCCGGCGACGCGCTTGCGGTTCGAGCGCCCTTCCCCGAGGAAGCCCGGCCGCGTGCCGACGCCCTGGTAACCGACCGGCCCGGCCTGGCGCTCGGAATCCTCACTGCGGACTGCGCTCCTGTGCTTCTCGCCGACGAGGAAGCGGGCGTGGTCGGAGCGGCCCATGCCGGCTGGAAAGGCGCGATCGGCGGGATAGTCGAGGCGACGGTACGGCAGATGGAGCGGCTGGGCGCCCGGCGGAGCCGGATCGCCGCCGCGGTGGGCCCGTGCATCGCGCGCCGCTCCTACGAGGTGGACGACGCTTTCTTCCGCCGATTCGCGCAAGCCGAGGCGGAGAATGAGCGCTTCTTCACCGGCGGGCGAGCGCAGGGCCGCCACCAGTTCGACCTCGAAGGCTATGTCGTCTCTCGCCTGGCGGCCGCCGGCGTGCCGCGGATCGAGGCGCTGGGCGAGGACACCTACGCGCAGCCGGACCGCTTCTTCAGCTTCCGCCGCGCGACCCATCGCGGCGAACCCGATTACGGACGCCAGGTCGCCCTGGTCGCCTTGGGGTAGAGCTGCGTCGCCGGCCTTGGTTCCGCTTCTGCCGTCACCCTGAGCTCGTTTCAGGGTCCAGGCCTCCACCCGCATTGCCGCATCCGCACTGGATGCTGAAACAAGTTCGGCATGACGCTTGAGGAAAGGGAGGAAAGGCGAGGCCGGGAGAGGAAACCCCTCCGCTTCGGATCGTTACGCTGGCGATGCGCGACTTTTCCCAGCTGATCGACGCCCTCGTCTACACCCGCTCGCGCAACGGCAAGCTCAAGCTGATCGGCGACTATCTGAAGCGAACGCCCGACCCCGACCGGGGCTATGCGCTTGCGGCGCTGACCGGCGAGCTCGACCTTCCCGGAGTGAAGCCGGCGGCGATCCGGGCGATCGTCGAGGAACGGGTCGATCCGATCCTTTTCCGAATGAGCTGGGACTATGTCGGCGACATGGCCGAGACGGTTTCGCTGCTCTGGCCGAAGCCGCTCGGCGAGCCGGCCGAGCTGGACGACGGTTGCCTTCGGATCGGCGCCGTGGTCGAGCGGCTTCAGACGCTGGGCCGGGTCGAGGCGCCCGGGGCGCTGGTCGGGATGCTCGACCATCTCGACGCGCCCGGCCGCTATGCCTTGATCAAGCTCGCGACCGGGGAGCTTCGCATCGGCGTGTCGGCGCGGCTGGCCAAGACGGCGCTGGCCCAGGCCTTCGGTCTGGACGTCGATGCAGTGGAGGAGGTCTGGCACGGCATCGGGCCGCCCTACCTTCCGCTGTTCGACTGGGCCGAAGGGCGCGGAACCCAGCCGACCAGCGAGAACGTGCCGGTGTTCCGGCCCTTCATGCTCGCCCACCCGCTCGAGGACTTGAAGCTGTCGCTGGAAGACTATGCCGCCGAGTGGAAGTGGGATGGTATCCGGGTCCAGATCGTCCGCGCCGGCGGCGAGACTCGGCTCTATAGCCGCGCCGGCGACGACATCTCGCGAAGCTTTCCCGAGGTGGCGCAGGCCTTCGCGGTCGACGGTGCGGTCGACGGCGAGCTTCTGGTCAAAGGCGAGTTCCAGGGGGCGGAGGCGCAGGGCGGGGCGGCGGCGAGCTTCAATGCGCTCCAGCAGCGGCTCGGCCGAAAGACCGTGTCGGCGCGGATGCTCAAGGACTATCCGGCCTTCGTCCGTCTCTACGACATATTGTTCGACGGCGCCGAGGATCTTCGCGGCCTGCCCTGGTCGCAGCGGCGGGCGCGGCTGGAGGCGTTCGTGCCGCGGCTCGAGGCGGAGCGGTTCGACCTTTCGGCGCTGATCGAGGCGAAGGATTTCGAGGCGCTGGAGGAGATCCGCGCCGGCGCCCGCGACGCCTCGATCGAGGGCGTGATGCTGAAGCGCCGCGACAGCGTCTATTCCGGCGGCCGCCGGGCCGGGCTCTGGTACAAATGGAAGCGCGACCCGCTCACCGCCGACTGCGTCTTGATGTATGCCCAGCGCGGCAGCGGCAAGCGCTCCTCTTATTATTCCGACTACACGTTCGGCTGCTGGACGGAGGAAGGCGAGCTGCTTCCGGTCGGCAAGGCCTATTTCGGCTTTACCGACGAGGAGCTGATGTTCCTCGACCGCTGGATCCGGGGCCATACCGTGCAGCGCTTCGGCCCCGTGCGCGAGGTCGAGAAGAGCCTGGTCCTCGAAGTCGCTTTCGATTCGATCCACGAGAGCCGCCGCCACAAGTCCGGCCTGGCGATGCGCTTCCCGCGCGTCTCGCGCATCCGGACCGACAAGCCCGCGGCCGAGGCCGACCGGATCGAGACGCTGAAGCGGATGGCCAATTAGAAATCCTCCCCCGGGAAGCCGGGGAGGATTTTCTAGATCGCCCCTGCATACCTTCCGTCGACATAGACCAGCGGGCTCACCTCGTCGCGAAGGGTCACCTCCTCGACCTGCCCGATGAAGATGCTGTGCGTCCCGAAGAGGTGGTGGTCGATCCGGCGGCAGAGCAGGCTGGCCTGGGCGTCGAGCAGGCGCGGCGGGCGCTCGCAGTCCACCGTCCAGCCTTCGGCGAAGCGCAAGGCGAGCCGGGTCCGGTCGGCGAACATCCGGGCGATCTCCTCCTGGTCGCGGTGGAGGACATTGACCCGGAAATGGGAGACGTCCTCCATCGACCCGTGCATCGCGGCCGTGCGGTTGATGCAGACGAGGAGGCTCGGCGGGTCGGTGGAGATGGACGACATGGCGGTGGCGGTGATCCCCATCGGCTCGCCGCCGACGCAGATGGTGATGACGTTCACCGTCGAGGCGACCCGGCGCATCGCCTGCCGGAACGCGTCGGGGAGTGGGAGGTCGGCCTCGCTCATCGCCCCGCTCCAATGACGCCGCGATGCCGCGCTGGCAATCCCGGCCGCTCCGGCCCAACTCCTCGGAAAGGGAGGAGCAGCAGCAGCAAACGTCCGATTTCGCTGGGTTTTTTCGAGGACAGCTGATATTGCCGGCTCCCAAGGGGATTGGGGGATGCTCGCTTTCATCTTGGCGCCCGAGAATCTGCCGTTTTCGGTGGCGCTTCTCGTCATGCTGATGATCGGCCTGGTCGAGGCGCTCGGCCTGGGCCTTAGCGCCGTTCACCTGGATCTCCACCTCGACGCCCATGCCGACGGACCCGATCTGCTCGCCTGGCTTGGGGTCGGGCGGGTGCCGGTCCTGATGCTCCTCGTCGTGTTCCTCGCCTTCTTCGGGATTGCCGGCCTTGCCGTCCAGCAGGCTGCGGCGGCGCTCAGGGGCTCGGCGGTGGCGCCCGGCCTCGCTTCGGCCCTGGCGGTGCTCGCGGCCTTGCCGCTGACGGGCATCGGCGCCCGCGGACTCGCCCGGATCATGCCGCGCGACGAGACCACCGCGGTCAGCCTCGACACCCTGGTCGGCAAGCGCGGCACCGTCACCATCGGAACCGCGCGGCGCGGCTCGCCCGCCCAGGTGCGCGTCCGCGACTCGTTCGGCCAGGCCCATCACGTGATGGTGGAGCCGCACGACGAGGCGCACCCGCTCGGCCAGGGCGACACCGTCCTTCTCGCCCGGCGCGAGGGCAACATCTTCATCGGACTCGGCGAGGCGGACGGCATCACGCCGCACGTCCACGAGCAACTCAGGGTAGGCTAATCATGTTCGGAGGAAATGACGCGATGATCCAGGTGGCGATTTACGCGGGGATCGTCCTCGTCGCCCTGCTGACGCTCGGGCTGATCATCACCCGCCTCTACAAGCGCGCGACCAAGGAAATCGGCTTCGTGCGCACCGGCTTCGGCGGCGAGAAGGTCGTCATCAACGGCGGCGCCCTCGTCCTTCCCGTCCTGCACGAGACGATGCCGGTGAACTTGAACACCGTCCGCCTGGCGGTCGAGCGCAAGAATACCGACGCGCTCATCACCCTCGATCGGCTGCGGATCGACGTGAAGGCGGAATTCTACGTCCGGGTTCGCCCCGACATGGAGAGCATCGCCACAGCCGCCCAGACGCTCGGCCTTCGAACCATGCACCCAGAGAGCCTGAAGGAGCTGATCGAGGGCAAGTTCGTCGACGCTCTCCGCTCGGTCGCGGCCGGGATGACCATGGCCCAGCTCCACGAGCAGCGCTCCGACTTCGTCCAGAAGGTCCAGCAGGTCTCGTCCGCCGACCTCGCGATGAACGGCCTCGAGCTCGAGTCGGTCTCGCTGACCGGCCTCGACCAGACCTCGATCGACCACTTCAACGCGAACAACGCCTTCGACGCCGAGGGCCTGACCAAGCTCACCGAGCAGATCCAGCTTCGCAAGAAGGCGCGCAACGACATCGAGCAGGAGACGCGCGTCCAGATCGAGGCGAAGAACCTCGAAGCCGCTCGAAAGAGCTACGAAATCGCCCGCGACTCCGAGTTCGCCCGGCTGGAGCAGGAGCGCGAGGTCGAGGTTCGCCGCGCCGCGCAGCATGCCGAGGTCGCCCAGGAGCAGTCGCTCCGCCAGCGCGAGGCCGAGCAGGCGCGGATCGCCGCCAAGCAGGAGGTCGACAGCGCCCAGATCCAGGCCGACCGTGCGGTCCAGCAGGCCAAGATCGCCCAAACCCAGGCGCTCGAGATCGCCCGGCAGGAGCAGCAGATCGCCGTCCAGAACAAAAGCCGCGAGGAGAGCCAGGCCAAGGCCGAGGCCGACAAGGCGCGCGCCGCCGCCGTCGCCGCGGAGGAGCAGGTCGGAACCGCCCGCGAGACCGAGATCGCCGAGCGCCAGAAGAGGATCGAGCTGATCGACGCCAGCCGCGAGGCCGAGCGCGCCGCGATCGGGATCAAGGTCCAGGCCGAGGCCGACAAGCAGGCCGCCGCCGACCGCGCGGAGGCCGCCCGCCTCGCCGCCCAGGGCGAGGCCGAATCGGAGAAGCTCCGCTCCGAGGCCGCCCGCGTGCGCTTCGAGGTCGAGGCCGCCGGCCAGCGCGCGATCAACGAGGCCGCGAACCTGCTGTCGTCCGAATCGATTTCGATGCAGACCAAGCTGGCGCTTCTCAAGGTGCTGCCCGAGGTGATCCGCGAGGCGGCCAAGCCGATGGAGGCGATCGACTCGATCAAGATCGTCCAGGTCGACGGCCTCACCGGCGCCGGCGGCGCGGCGGGCGCAAGCGGCGCCTTCGCGTCCGGCGGCGGCGACAACCTCGCCTCCAGCGCCGTCGCCGCGGCTCTGCGCTACCGGGCCCAGGCGCCGATCGTCGACGGGCTGATGAAGGAGCTCGGCTTCGACGGCTCGACCCTGGACAACCTCGTCGCCGGGGCGGCGGCGGGATCGGCCGAGGCCCCGGCCGACCTTCCCACCGTCACCGTCATCCCCGACAAGCCGGCCTGACTTCCTGCCCTCCCCGTCCGGCGGGGCGGGGAGGCAAGTTGCGGCCCCGCCCGCAGCTGCCTAGGCTCGCCCCATGACCCATTTCGACGTCGCCATCGTCGGCGCCGGCCATGGCGGCGCCCAGGCCGCGATCCAGCTTCGCCAGCTCGGCTTCGCCGGCTCCATCGGCCTGATCGGCGCCGAGCCGGAGCTTCCCTACGAGCGGCCGCCTTTGTCGAAGGAATATCTCCTCGGCGAGAAGGATTTCGAGCGGATGCTGATCCGCCCGGAGGCGTTCTGGCGGGAGCGGCAGGTCGATCTCCTTCGCGGCACCCGCATCGTGTCGGTCGATCCGGCGGCGAGGATTCTGACCGCAGAGGACGGCACGACCAGCGGCTACGGCATTCTCGTCTGGGCGACGGGCGGGACTCCGCGCCGGCTGCGCTGCGAGGGCGGCGACCTGGCGGGGGTCCACGTGGTCCGCTGCCGCTCCGAGGTGGACTCCCTCCGCGCCGAGCTGGACGAGGTCGAGCGCGTCGTCGTTATCGGCGGCGGCTATATCGGCCTCGAGGCCGCCGCGGCGCTTCGCAAGCTCGGCAAGGCGTTGGTGCTGGTCGAGGCGCTCGACCGGGTCCTCGCCCGGGTCGCCGGCGAGCCTCTGTCGCGCTTCTACGAGGCGGAGCACCGGGCGCACGGCGTCGACGTCCGCCTCGCCTCAGCAGTCGCGCGGATCGAGGGGCGCGATGGGCGAGTCGTCGGAGTTCGGCTGCAGAGCGGCGAGGTGCTGGAAGCGCAGATGGCGATCGTCGGGATCGGGATCGAGGCCGCGGTCGAACCTTTGCTCGCCGCGGGCGCGGAGGGGGCCAACGGGGTCGACGTCGACCAATATTGCCGCACGTCGCTGCCCAGCGTCTACGCAGTAGGCGACTGCGCGGCGCACGAGAACCGCTTCGGCGGCGGGCTCCGGCTCCGGCTCGAGTCGGTCCAGAACGCCACCGACCAGGCCAATGCCGCGGCGCGCGCGATCTGCGGGCAGCCGCAGCCCTACGAATCCATCCCCTGGTTCTGGTCGAACCAGTATGACTTGAAGCTCCAGACCGTCGGACTCTCCGTCGGCCACGATTCCACCCTGATCCGGGGCGATCCGGCGGCGCGCAGCTTCTCGCTTCTCTACCTGCTCAAAGGCCGGGTGCTCGCCATCGACAGCGTCAACGCCGCCCGCGACTATATCCAGGGCAGGAAGCTGATCGAGAGCCGGACGGTCGCCGACCCGGCAAAGCTCGCCGACCCGGCGGTGCCGCTCAAGGAGTTGGCCTAGGCTCCGGGTCCTGGACGGCGAAGCGGATTCGCCCGCGGGGAAGCATCATCGTCAACGGTGGCTTGCCGGCCTCCACCAGCACCTGGTCGACCGGAATGGCATCCTCCGCTTCGCCCGCCAGGAACGCCTGCACCAGCCGCCGCCCGCTGCGCGGCAGGAGCGACGGCGGGACGGGGCTCGGCCGGCGCCCGAACAGCTTCAGCCAGTCCGGCCGGCCGTTCGTGAAGCGAACCCGCGGTCGAACGACCTGGAGATCGGTCGCCCTCGCGATCGCGCCGATCGAGAATGGCCGCCCATCGACCTTTAGAACGGAGGGACCCCGAAGCCGCGGAGCGATCAGCGCCCAAGCTTCCCGGCCGGGCCGGTAGAGCACGTCTTCGGTGACGCCCGTCTGCTCGACAGTCAGCGGATCGATCCCGGTCAGCTTCTTGAAGCGGAAGGGCATTGATTCGATGACGCCCCAGCTGCGCGGCATCGGCGCCTCGACGACCTGCATGAAGTCGACGTAGACGAACAGCTTGTGCCCGGGATTCGCCTTGGCCAGCGCGGCTAGATTCTCCGCCTGCGCCTGCCACCGTCTCGGCCATTCCGGGCCGACGCTCGATGACTGCTTCCCCGTTTCCTGGTGGGCGACGGGCTTGTATCCGGCCGCGACCGTCTGGCGCACGAAGTCGGCCAGAACGGGATCGTTCAGCTCGTCGCTGTTCGGGCTTCGCCGAACGAAGCCGTCCTGCTCGAGCCGCTTCATGTAGCGCTCGTCGTTGTAGAACGCCTCCAGGGCGAGGATGTTGTAACCGAGCGGCCGAAGCGCCCGCGCTACTTCGAGGGCGAAGGCATCGCCGCGAGGACTGCCGAAGGACCGGTTGAGAATGACGACGCTGGTCCCGCGCGCGGCCGCCACGATCGCCGTCAGCGCATCCTGTGCCTCCGCGCGACGCAGCTTCGCCGCCGCTTCGCCCGACAAGGGCTCCTGGTTCGGAGTGAGCGGGGGCGGGGGCGCATAGCCGCCGATCATGACCCGGACCCGCCTCAAGCTCTCGTAGGTGTAATCTTCGGGATCGATGATCTTCGAGGCGGCGGCCTGGAGAGAGTCGAGGCTGCGCAGATAGGCGCCGTCGGCCAGCAGCCACAGCCCCTTCATCCAAGGGGATTCGCTCGCCTGCGGTGCGGCGGGAGGCGGCGGCGGACTGCCGGCGGCCAGCACGAGGCAGGCGACGGCGGCGAGGAGCGGGATGCGCATTCCGCCATGCCTGTATCTGCGCCGCGCAACGTCCATGCGCCGTCAGCCGCGCGCCTCGAAGCCCAAAAGGATCTCCGCCACCCACCGCGCCGCGGTCAGCGCGGTGATGTCCGAGACGTCCAGGCTCGGATCGAATTCGGTCAGGTCCACCAGCCGAACGCGCGGCTCGGCGGCGAGGCGGCGGGCGGCGGCGAAAAACGTGTCGGCGCTCATTCCGCCGGGACGGGCGCCGGGCGCTCCCGGGCATTGAGATCGGTCGATCACGTCGATGTCGAAATCGACCATGATCGCGTCCGTGCGCGCGAGCCGATCGAGCGCTTCGCCGAGCACCGCCTCAATGCCGCGGCGGCGGCAGTCGGCGATCGTGGTCACGCCAATGCCCGCCGCTTTCGCGTCCTCATGCATTTTCGCCGTGTTGGCGAAGGGCGCGAGACCGATCTGGCAGATGTTCCGCCCCGGCAGACCGTCCTCGAGCAGGCATCTTATCGGATTGCCGTTCATCGGCCCCTGGTCGGTGTCGCGCATATCGAAATGGGCATCGAGCGTGATCACGCCGACGCGCTCCAGCGGAACGCCGAGAGCATGGGCGGCGGGGCGGGTGGCGGCATTGTTGCCGCCCAGGAGCAGGGTCAGCGGATGCGCGGCGGTGCATGCCTCAACCAGTTTGCGGATCGGTGCGAAGGCGGCGGCGGGCGACACGCCCTGCACCTCTACGTCGCCGGCATCGCGCACCGCCACCTCGAGCGCCCGGCCGGTCTCGACATCGTAGGTGCTGAGCCGGCGAAGCGTTCGCCGGATTGTCGCGGGCGCGAGGTCGCAGCGGCCGGGCGTGACCGACCCCGCCTCCAGCGGCGCTCCCAGGATCGCCACCTCCCCTTCCCGTCCGATCAGCTCCGCGATCGATTTCCAGCTCATGGCTTTGCCCTTACACTGGGGCCGACGTAAGAAGCGAGCATGTGGGACCGGCTCCTCACCAATTGCCACGTCGCGACGATGGATCCGGCCGTGCCCGGCGCCTTCGGCGCCATCGAGGATGCGGCGATCGGGATCCAGGACGGTCGGGTCGTGCGCATCGGTCGGCGGATCGAGCTTGCCGGCTATCGGGCCACTCGGATCGACAATCTCGGCGGCGCCTGGATCACCCCGGGGCTGGTCGACTGCCACACCCACCTGGTCTTCGGAGGCAACCGCGCCGGCGAGTTCGAGCAGCGCCTGAACGGCGCGAGCTACGAGGAGATCGCAAAGGCCGGCGGCGGCATCTGGTCGTCGGTCAAGGCGACCCGCCTGGCCTCTCTCGACCAGCTGGTCGACCAGGCGCGGCCGCGCCTCCACGCCTTGATGAGAAGCGGAGTGACGACGGTCGAGATCAAGTCGGGCTACGGGCTCGACCTGCCCTCGGAGCTCAAGATGCTGGAAGCGGCGAAGCGGCTGGGGGAGTCGGAACGCGTCCGGGTCGTTCCGACGCTCCTCGCCCTCCACGCGCTTCCGCCCGAGCATCGCGAGAGCCGCGAGGAATTCGTCCGCCTGGCCATCGAGGAGATGATCCCGGCGGCGGCCGAGGCCGGCCTCGCCACCGCCGTCGACGCCTTTTGCGAGGGGATCGGATTCGCCCCGGACGAGGTCAGGGCCCTGTTCGAGGCGGCGGACGAGCATGGCCTTCGGGTGAAGCTTCACGCCGAGCAGCTTAGCAACCTTGCCGGCGCGTCGCTCGCGGCGGAATTCGGAGCCCTTTCGGCGGACCATCTCGAACATGCCGACGAAGCGGGAGTCGAAGCCATGGCGAAAGCGGGCATGGTGGCCGTGCTCCTGCCCGGCGCCTTTTACGCGCTTCGCGAGACCAGGAAGCCGCCCGTCGACCTGCTTCGCCGCCACGCCGTCGCGATGGCGGTGGCGACCGACTGCAATCCCGGCACCGCCCCGGTCCTGTCGGCGACCCTGATGCTCTCCATGGCCTGCACCCTGTTCGCCCTCACGCCCGAGGAAGCGCTGGCCGGGATGACGCGCAATGCGGCGAAGGCGCTCGGCCTCGAAAAGGAGGTCGGCACCGTCACCCCCGGCAAGGCGGCGGACCTGTGCGTCTGGCGGGTCAGCCGGCCCGCGGAGCTTTGCTATTGGGTCGGGCTTCCGGGGCCGGAGCGGCGGATCGTGGGCGGGGAGGATGCGTGAGGTCACGTCGTCCCAGCGAAGGCTGGGACCCCAGCGGGTGAAGAGCGCGGTGTTCTTCACCCGCCGGGGCCCCAGCCTTCGCTGGGGCGACGGTAGTTCACTTGGGCGACGTCTGGCCTTAGGGAAAGCCAATGCATAGCCGCCGCGACAACAGCCGCTCGATCCGCGCCCGAACCGGGCCGGAGATTGTCGCCAAATCCTGGGCGACGGAGGCGGCGGTCCGGATGCTCCAGAACAATCTCGACCCCCGGGTCGCGGAGGCGCCGGAGGAGCTGGTCGTCTACGGCGGGATCGGGCGGGCGGCGCGCGACTGGGAGAGCTTCGACCGGATCGTCGAGACTCTCGAACGGCTTGAGGGCGACGAGACCCTGCTCGTCCAATCGGGCAAGCCGGTCGGCGTCTTCCGCACCCATGAAGACGCGCCGCGCGTGCTGATCGCCAATTCGAACCTGGTGCCGAAATGGGCGACGTGGGAGCATTTCCACGAATTGGATCGCAAGGGCCTGATGATGTACGGCCAGATGACGGCCGGGTCGTGGATCTACATCGGCACCCAGGGCATCGTTCAGGGCACCTACGAGACCTTCGTCGAGATGGGCCGGCAGCATTATGGCGGCGACCTGAAGGGGCGCTGGATCCTGACCGCTGGGCTAGGCGGCATGGGCGGCGCGCAGCCGCTCGCGGCGGTGATGGCGGGCGCCCATTGCCTCGCCGTCGAATGCCAGGAGAGCCGGATCGAGAAACGGCTGGAGACGCGCTATCTCGACCGGCGGGCGGCAAGCCTCGACGAGGCGCTGGAGATCCTTCGAACGGCGACCGAGCCGACGTCGGTGGGCCTGCTCGGCAATGCGGCGGAGGTGCTCCCGGAGATGGTCAGGCGCGGAATCCGCCCCGACGCCGTCACCGACCAGACCTCTGCGCACGATCCGGTCAACGGCTATCTGCCGATCGGCTGGAGCGTCGAGTGCTGGATCGAGATGCGCGAGCGGGCGCCGGCCGCGGTGGAGGAGGCGGCCCGCCGGTCCATGGCGACCCACGTCGAGGCGATGCTCGCCTTCCGAGCGATGGGCATCCCGACCTTCGATTATGGCAACAACATCCGCCAGGTGGCGAAGGACGAGGGCGTCGCCCACGCCTTTGACTTTCCCGGCTTCGTCCCGGCCTATGTCCGGCCGCTCTTCTGCCGCGGCATCGGCCCGTTCCGCTGGGTCGCGCTGTCCGGCGATCCGGAGGACATCTACCGCACCGACGAGAAGGTGAAGGAGTTGATCCCCGACGATCCGCACCTCCACCGCTGGCTCGACATGGCGCGCGAGCGGATCGCCTTCCAGGGGCTGCCCGCGCGGATCTGCTGGGTCGGGCTGGGCCAAAGGCACCGGCTCGGAATGGCGTTCAACGAGATGGTGGCGAAGGGCGAGCTGAAGGCGCCGGTCGTCATCGGCCGCGACCATCTCGACAGCGGCTCTGTCGCCAGCCCGAACCGGGAAACCGAGGCGATGCGCGATGGATCGGACGCGGTCTCCGACTGGCCCCTGCTCAATGCCCTGCTCAACACCGCCTCGGGCGCGACCTGGGTTTCGCTCCACCATGGCGGCGGAGTCGGCATGGGCTATTCGCAGCATGCCGGAATGGTGATCGTCGCCGACGGCAGCGAGGCGGCCGCCCGCCGGCTCGGGCGGGTGCTTTGGAACGATCCCGCCACCGGGGTCATGCGTCACGCCGACGCCGGCTACGAAGACGCGATCGACTGCGCCCGCGAGCAGGGCCTCGACCTGCCGATGGTGGGGCGGTGACCGACCGGATCCTGCTCGATCCGGGGCACGTCACTCTGGCCGAACTGCGGGCCGTCTGGGAAGGCGCACCCGTAGCGCTCGCCGAGGAGGCGTGGGGGGCGCTGGCGGCGGCCAGCGAGAGCGTCGAGCGCATCCTCGCCTCCGGCCGCACCGTCTACGGGGTCAATACCGGCTTCGGGCTGCTCGCGCAGACCCGGATACCGGCCGATCGGCTCGAGGAGCTGCAGCGCAACCTCATCCTCTCCCACAGCTGCGGGCTCGGCGCTCCGCTCGACCGGCGGATCGTTCGGCTGACGATGGCGCTGAAGGCGGTCGGCCTCGGCCGCGGCCATTCGGGCATTCGGCCCCTCGTCGTGGAGCGGCTGCTCGCCCTGCTCGAGGCCGATGCCCTTCCGGTGGTGCCTACGCAGGGGTCGGTGGGCGCCTCGGGCGATCTCGCGCCCCTTGCGCACCTGGCCGCGGCTTTGATCGGCGAGGGGAAGATGGAGCTCGGCGGGGCGCAGATCGCGGCCGCGCAGGCGTTGGCACGGCTTGGGCTGGAGCCGCTGGTGCTCGGCCCCAAGGAGGGGCTGGCGCTGATCAACGGGACCCAGGTGTCGACGGCGCTGGCGCTGGACGTGCTGTTCACGGCCGAGCGGGTGTTCGCCGCCGCGCTGGCCGCCGGCGCCCTGTCGCTCGACGCTCTGAAGGGCACGGATGCCGCCTTCGACCCGCGAATCCACGCGGCGCGCGGCCAGCCGGGCCAGATCGACGTGGCGGCCGCTCTCACCCGGCTTCTCGAGGGAAGCGAGATCCGCCACAGCCATGACGATTGCGCCAAGGTGCAGGACCCCTACAGCTTCCGCTGCCAGCCCCAGGTGATGGGCGCCTGCCTGGACCTTATGCGGCAGGCGGCGCGGACCCTGGTGATCGAAGCCAATGCGGCCACCGACAACCCGCTGCTGTTCGGCGACGAGGCGCTGTCCGGCGGCAACTTCCACGCCGAGCCGGTCGCCTTCGCCGCGGACATGCTGACCTTGGCGATGTGCGAGGTGGGCTCCCTCTCGGAGCGGCGGACGGCGGTGCTGGTGGATCCCAAGATGAGCGGCCTGCCGCCGTTCCTGGTAAGGGACAGCGGGGTCAATTCCGGCTTCATGATCGCGCAGGTGACCGCCGCCGCGCTCGTCTCCGAGAATAAGAGCCTCGCCTTTCCGGCCAGCGTCGACACGGTGCCGACGTCGGCCGGCCAGGAGGATCATGTCTCGATGGCGACCCACGGCGCGGCCAAGGCGCGGCGGATCGCGCGCAATGCGGCCGGGGTGGTGGCGATCGAGCTGCTGGCGGCGGCGCAGGGCGTCGACTTCCACGCGCCCCTGCTCAGCTCTCCGGCGCTCGAGGCGGTGCGCGCGGCGGTGCGCGCGCGGGTGCCGCATTATGCCGCGGACCGGTACCTCGCCGACGAGCTCGAATGGGTGAAGCAGGCGGTCCTCGACGGCCTCGTCCCGAGCCCGGTCGAGCTCGCCTTGCCATGACCCGCCGGCCGATCTTCACGTAGCCGACGGCCGGCGCCGGAACCTTCGCGCCGGCGAAAGCGCCGGCATGTGCCGACGCCTCCTGCGGCGGCTCGGGCCGAGGAGCTCGCGATCGACGGTGCCTGAAACCGACAAAGCCCCCGTCTTGCGACGAGGGCTTTGTTGGTTGCGGGAGCAGGATTTGAACCTGCGACCTTCAGGTTATGAGCCTGACGAGCTACCGGGCTGCTCCATCCCGCGCCAAAAAGAGCGAGCCGCCCGAAAGCACGTTTGCACGTGCCGCCGGGCGGCTCGAATTGTGAATGGGTTCATCTCTCGTCCCATTGAGGCAAAGCCTCGTTGGGATCCTGTTCCGCTCGCCGCAAAGCCTGGCGACGACCTACTCTTCCATCGCTTAGGCGATAGTACCATCGGCGCTGTCTGGTTTCACGGCCGAGTTCGGGATGGGATCGGGTGGGTCACAGACGCTATGGCCACCAAGCTATGTGGCGAGCGGACAGGGAACCCGCCGAAGCCGAAGCTTCGGTGGGAACCGTAAGATGTTCTAGAAACCGTGCGTTATCTAACTCGACAGCCCAAAGCTGTCGTTGATGGTGGGATTCATCAAGCGCGAATAGAGCAATTAGGACCGGTTAGCTCCATGGGTTACCCCACTTCTACACCCGGCCTATCAACGTCGTGGTCTTCGACGGCTCTATGAAGTCTTATCTTGAGGGAGGCTTCCCGCTTAGATGCTTTCAGCGGTTATCCCGTCCATGCATAGCTACCCTGCTGCACCACTGGCGTGATGACAGGTCCACCAGAGGCATGTTCAACCCGGTCCTCTCGTACTAGGGTCAACTCCTCTCAAACTTCGACGCCCACGGCAGATAGGGACCAAACTGTCTCGCGACGTTCTGAACCCAGCTCACGTACCACTTTAATTGGCGAACAGCCAAACCCTTGGGACCTGCTCCAGCCCCAGGATGTGATGAGCCGA